>Ga0070734_10001111_pt1 | contig 42608 bp, 42 predicted proteins | sample Coa_R1_8_FD_66444 | JGI IMG/M metagenome (GOLD analysis project Ga0070734, IMG submission 66444) | Surface soil microbial communities from Centralia Pennsylvania, which are recovering from an underground coalmine fire - Coalmine... | ecosystem: Environmental > Terrestrial > Soil > Unclassified ...
TTGTACCGGATAAGGAGCGGGGATAGGCGCACCGGGCGCTGAGGCGGCCCGCACGTAGGCGGTTGTGATGCTGCGGCCCGCCCTGCCGGAAAATGCCCGCGTCAGAAGAGTTTGCTCCGGCAAACACTGGCCGAGTGCATTTGCCCAAGCGGCTGGCAGCTTTGCCTCCGGACAACGAAGGAATCCCGTCCCGACCATCACTGCCGATGCACCGAGAATCAGCGCGGCGGCAATTCCGCGCGCGTCCGCAATTCCGCCGGTCGCAATCACCGGCACAGACACCGCGTCGGCCACTGCCGGCAATAGAGAAAACAAACCCACCAACTCAGCTTCCGCCTTCGTAGAATCGAAAGCGCCCCGGTGCCCTCCCGCCTCCATTCCTTGAGCGATGATCGTGTCTGCGCCCGCCTTTTCCGCGATCTTTGCCTCGGAAACCGTCGTAGCGGTGGCAAACCACCGGATGCCCCGCGATTTCATCTCCGCCACAAAAGCCGCTGGGTAAATCCCCATAATGGACGAAATTGCAGCGGGGCGAATATCCAGGAGAGCCTCGCACTGTGCAGTGAAATCCGGAGGCTTCTTGTCTCCCGCATCGCGCTCTACTGGAGGGCCCCATTGGCCGAGGAACGCGCGGACCGCGTCTTCAGCCGTGGCATTGCGTGCTGGCGCGGGATCGGGGATCCAAAGATTAATCTGAAATCCGCCAGTCGTACCGGCCCTCACTTCCGTTGCCCAGTCCCTCATGGCCGCAGGTTGCATGAGCAATGCGCCGCAGGCGCCGAGCCCTCCGGCATTCGCAACCGCAATCGATAGCGATGGAGCGCTGGCCCCGGCCATCGGAGCCAGTAGAATTGGCATGCGCAGACGGTTGGCTTCGCAGAATGTTCTTACACGGGTGAGAATTGGTTGCTCATTCAACATGACGGTAGTTCTCCCTGGCAGCGCACTTTGACTCTATCCAAATCTTCGTGGCCTTCTGCCAATTCCATTCTAGATTTTCTGGCCCTACGCATCTGCTCATTGCGGGCATGGCGGGATCTCTTTCACCGACACATTTGTTTGTCATTCCGTCTTGCGGGCACAAGACAATCCCTGGCGCTCTTCTGAGCCACTTCATTGTGCAGTCTGGATGCCTGCGGGAATGAGCGCAATCGTTGAGGAAAGAGCTATTTCTTTGGCAGCGACCGATTAAATTCGAGCGCTGCATCTAACAATTTCTGGCGGAGCGCATCGTCGCTATAAGCGTTAGCCGCGGCTCTCACCCAGCCGTTCATCGTCCGGCCTTGCATGATCATTGGAATGATGCCGGGGATTGCCAGTGCCCAGGCGTCTTTGTCCTTTCCAAGCCGCACCAGCATGCCGTCATGGCGTGCGCCGCAGAGTAGGTTGCCGTTGACAAGCCAGGCCATCCCACCGAACATGGCTTTCTGCGTCAGTCCCCGCGTGCCGGAAAGATTGTCGTTCAGCAACTCTTCCAAACCCTTGTCGCGCGCCATTATGTCCTTATGCCCTCCTCAGAAGCTCATGCAGGCCGGATCTTCCTGAGACAAGGTATAGCAGAAGCCCGAAGGGATATGGTATGCCGGTCTGCGATTAGGGCAATCGTATGAAAGAAATGTTGACTATTTGTGCTGTCTCGAAATTTATCTCACGGTTTAGATAAGTAATGAGCACTTCGCATGCTTATTCAGCTCTTCGATAAATCAGGCTAGCGATGCAAGCTGGCGCAACTGTGGAAGAGTGGCCATTTATGGCCACGTTAAGTGCGCGCAATAAATTTCATGCCTTGGAGCACATGTGAGAACTTTTGTTCTCATTTGTGCTCCAGGGCATCTCCCGCGGGCATTTTCCATCTAGGATTGCCTCTAACTAACCTTCTTCCTTATATAAAGAGGCCATCAAAAATTTTCATGCGATTGTCCTGGTCTGCGCTCAATCTGCCGCCGCAGGAGTGATGAACTTGAATAGAATGCAGGAACATATGCATTATCGCGAGGTGGCTCCACGGCAAGATCTTGCCCCGTGGGTTCTCAGTTTTTGGGAGTTTTCTGTTACTGCGAAAATAGCTCCCTTCGTGCATCGAGTCTTTCCCGACGGGTGCACGGTGATCTCCTATTCCCTGCGTTTGCCGCCTGAGGTACCAATGCTAAGAGTTTCCGGCCCGCTTCTTGGCCCTCGCGAAATGATCGTCCATCCCCCGGCGACGGCCTGGGGCGTACGGCTGCAGCCCGCTGCCTGTAGGGCGGTACTGGGATGTTCTCCTCTGGCGATCTTGAACAAAACCTGCGAGGCCAATGAAATTGTGGAGGGCAGGGCTAACCGCGAGCTCTTGGAACAACTGGATCGCTGCGCAAATTTCCAAGATGCCATCGCAGCATTTGAAGTCTTCTTGCGGAACCAGATCCAGCCGGGCCAACTTGACACGCAGATGGCAAAGGCGGCAGATCGGATCGCCCGCAAACGTGGCCAGCTTCCCATTTCCCAAATTGCCGATTCTGTCGGCCTTGGGGTGCGGCAACTCGAGCGGCGATTTAAGGACGCGATTGGCCTTACCCCCAAGCAGTTTGCGCGTGCGCGGCGGTTTCGGACCGCCGCGGTGGCTCTGGCAAAAGGCAGCGAACGAAATTGGGCTGAGTTGGCTGCGGAGCTTGGGTTCTCAGACCAACCTCATCTTGTGCGTGATTTCTTCTCACTGTCGAAAATTGCGCCCAGCGACTTAGGCAAACTTGTGCGCAGGATAAAGCACGGACGGCTCGTTGACCCAATGCCATGATGTTGCAAAGTACTGATGTCGCAAAAGTACAAGATTGAGAGCCAACTCCCTTGCTAGCCTCTTGATCGAGAATTGTTCCGTCGGAGGGCAAAGATGTTTTGTAAATATTTGCTTTTGTTGCTGTGTCTGTTTTCGGCTTCCTCTTGGGCGCAACCGGGGGCGCCAGGGACTGCAAACCAGCTTGCAGAGATGAAGAAGCTCGATTTTCTTCTCGGGTCATGGAAGGGAAGCGGCTACTTTGAATTTGGGCCGGGCAAACGGAAGACCTTCACAGAAACCGAGAACATCCAGAAGAAATTAGGCGGCCTCGTTCTTTTTATCGAGGGTGAAGGCCTTGCAGGAGGCGAAAAGCCGACGCCTATACACAGCGCCCTTGCGCTCGTGTCTTATGACGAGCAATCGAAAAACTTTAAGTGGTACGCCTACAGAGCCGGATCGGGCGCTCTCGACACCACCGCCAAGGTGGGTGACAACACATTGGAGTGGGGTTTTGCCGATCCGCATGCGGGGAACATTCGCTTTGTCATTAAGCTGAATGAAAAGGGGCAGTGGTTCGAAACCGGCGAAGCTTCGCGCGACGGCGCTACCTGGCAAAAGTTCTTTGAGATGACTTTGGACCGCGTTGCTCCGGAAAGCAAGTGACTTCACCCGCGTGGGCGATAGCCGTGAATTGGGCAAAATTCCAATCGCGGACTCTGTTAAGCAATGTCGGCGCTATGTCAGTATCTTGGGTTGTTGATGATCATCCAGCAGTTGTTGCAGCCGTTGGAAATGCGATCGTACGCCAGTCATTCGCGGCAAGCCGTATAGCCGGGGCCATTGTGACTTGGCGCTGTACCCCATCATGGAGCTTAAGAAATGATTTATCTACTTGCACAGCTTCCAGCGAGCGGGCCGGTTCCATTCCTCTAATGCTTCCACCTGGGTCATAAATTCTCCTTGCTTGGTAATGCTCGTTCCAGGGCAGTGATATATCTTTGACGGAGTATTCACCCACACTCTGGCATGGCAGTCTGCGTGACCGATTAGGCAAATAACAAAAGCCAGCAGATGCGATCGGCCAATCGCGCCAATGATGGCCATAGCAAGGCTTGTAGCCCACAACAGAAACCGACGAGCGGCTCTTACCTCTGCCTGCTTGACTACGATGAGATCAATGCCTACCGGCATGAAATCTAGTATCGGCGCCAGTCCAATGGCAATGGTATTTGTTCCGTGTCCACCGCGACTAAGGACCCCGACGCAAAGCCGTCGTCCGAATTGCTTCAGTACGAGTGGCCCGCCACTATAACCAGGGCGGGCGGCGCCGGTAAGCTGAATGTCGAGAATTTTCCCGTCTGCCCCATTCTCATTTAAAAATGTTAGTTTGGTCTCTGCAACCCATAGAGCACCCGGATCTCCAAGACCTTCCTGCACGCCCGCTGCCAGTAAATTCATCTTCGTCCGCAGGGTGGCATCCGTGAACTTTGCTGGAGGAATCGAAAGCGGTCGCATCAATTTGAGCAACGCCAAATCCCACGATTCATCGAGTTTTACTTCTTCCGCGACTATTTGGCCTTTCTGGAAAACCACCTGGATAGAGGTGGAATCTCTCACCACGTGCTCGCAAGTCAATACATGGTAGGCATCGATGAGGATTCCAGAGCCCCATCTCCCTGACGCAGTGCGAACTCCGACTAGATAAGAGTATTTCGAAGCACAGCCACCGAGCTTGCGATATTGATCTTGTATTGGAACCGCGGGCATATATCCGATCTATCCTCTTGCGGCTTTCATTAATCACTTTGCAGTTGCGCAATTTCCCTCTTTATTAAGGGTTGGCACGATCTTCCTGCCAGCACACCTTTCCATAGGCCGCCACATTCCCTTTTTTCTGCGCCTCGGCTTGGGTCATATACTCCCCATGTTTGGTGCGGCCATAGTACAGCGTTCCTGGGCAGTGATACTTCCCTGACGAAGTATTCACCCAGACCTTGACATTAGGGTCGCCGTGATTGGTTTTATCGGGCTCCGGGGTGGGCGAAGGCGATGGGGTTGGATCTCCAGTAGGAACAGGTGCACCTTGATTAACTTTCGCCGGTTCTTGCGAAGTCGGAAGATGCCATCCAGCAACCGCGCCAACACCAACTAGAAGAAGACTCGCAGCCCATATCGGAAATCGACGCATACGTTTTGTGCGCTTGTCGTCGTCTACGTCGTCTGTATTGATATGAATGTCTGGTGGCACAAAGCCTCGTATCGATGCCAGCCCCAGGGCAAAGGTAGTCGCCCCGCGTCCACCATGAGTCAGGATCCCGGCACAAAGTAACTTCCCGGATTTTTTCGTGATAAGCAACGGCCCGCCGCTGTAGCCGTGGCGTGCTCCACCCTCTAGCTGGACGTCCAGAATTTGTCCATCCGCATCATTTTGATTTAGGAAGGTTAGTTTGATCTCTGCAACCTGCAAAGCGTTCGGCTGCCCAGGCGTGTCCTGAGCGCCGGCCGCCAGCAAAACCGCTCCCGGTTGCAGAGCGGAATTCGTAAAAGTTGCTTGGGGAATCAAAAGCGGACGTTCCAATTTGAGCAACGCCAAGTCTGGTGGATTCTCACGCTTCTGTGGTCTCGCGCTTGTACGGCCTTCTTGGGAAATCACTTCAACTGGCTCGGTTTCGTCGTCTAGCACGTGGGCGCAAGTGAGCACGTGCAAGGGGCTGATGAGAATTCCGGTGCCCCAATTATTTGACTCGGTGCGAATTCCGACTAGATAAGGATATTTCGAAGCATAACCGCCGAGCTTGCCATATTGCTCTTGCATTGAAACCGCTAATCTACTGCCTGTCGATCTTTGCGCGCTCATCCTATCACTTTCGTTGGCCGGCTAACTCAGAGAACTCAAGAGGGAATATGTCATCAGTTGATCAATCGTTTCCTTCGCGTAGTGTTATTTCTAGTTCCTAAGCTTTCTCTAATTTTGAGTCGATTTAGCAAGTGCGCTATCCCAAAAGTTCCATAGTTTTAATTCAAGCCCAAGATGGGGAAATGGCAAGGTAGGGGCGAAGGAGAAACGAAAATGTTCCAGCTTAAACTTTCGATGAGCTCAATTAGTTTAACTATTTTGTGGTGGCGTTCCTTGTGGTTTGCCCTGCAGGGCCAGAGTTTTTGGCCGCAAGGCGAGGATTCTGTCGGAACGCGCCACTTGAAACAACAACGTAGGAAGTAAGGTCAACCGGGAAAGAGATTCTCTTTCCTTCTTATAGGCCGGAGATTTTATCTCCGGCTTTTTTTTTGCGCTGCGGCGGGGTGAAGGATCGGGGAGACAGCAAGGCGAAGCAGGAGGAAGTAAGAATGACTGATGTAAAAGTTGCTTCGACCCTGCTGATGGACGAGACCCAAACCACAACGCCAACCACGCCCTCAACGACTCCCACCGATAATACGCCGCCCTCGGCTCTCCCCAACCCGAACCCCCCGATTGTCCGGCAACCGAGTGATTCGGGAGTTTAAACGCGAACCGGCTGTGAGCAAAAGCAAGCCGCGGCCTTACCGGGAAGGAGATACTCTCTCCTTCCCCTTTTCTCGATTAGAGTCGCCGCATTATTTCTTGATCGCATTCGGTGCTGTGGAAAATAGCACGACCCATGGACGCCGAGCCCATCGAGCGGCGCAACAACATTCACAAAGCGGTTGATAGATCCGATTAAAGCGAAATCTCACCGATCCCACGGAAGGCACGATCCCTTTCACACGAATGTGCACGTCGTTTTTGGGCGTTACGGGAAAATTTTGCCCCCCATTCATCTTCTTGCTGTCTCCCCAGCTTTGATTGCCTTTGCTCCCGTTTCAGATATCGGCCGTGCCATGAAGCATTTGTCGGAGCGCCAAACGAATAGCACGACGCGGGGGCATTGGGCTTCTCTTCACCCAGTCAAAAGTTTTTTTGGGTTCTTGAGCCGGTCCTTTTGGGGGAAATGGCAGTGCCAGGCAGGAGGAAGCACCCATGATTCTATGGATCGTCGCTTTGAGCCTGCTGGTTGGTGCAGCGTCAACCACAACCACGGGCAATGGCCCCACCCCGCAGAACCCGATCGTACGCCAACCCTCGGATTCGGGCGTGTAGAGAGGCAGCCTTGGATCGCCGAGCACTGTCCGGAGCCAAGGATTGATTTTTCCTTTCACGCGGCTCTGGGCAGTGAGTAGGCGAGGGGAAAGTGACGTGTCACTTTTCCCTTCGTTCTGATATAAAATATCGCTCGCAGGCAGGGGAACTAACGCCTCAGAACGGAGTTGTCGGCAGACGTTGGAGCTTGGTTTAGCCCTATTGTCTTCCCCATGGTTCGATTCCTTGTTCTCGCAGCGGCACTCTTACCAAGCCCCACCACTAGGCTGCCCCTTTCTCACTGTCCTCAATTAATCGTTGGCAAAGCCATTTCCGTGGCCAACTCGCCCAAACCGGCGGCTTGCGTCACGGTCGATGTTGCCGATGGAGAAGCGTTACAGGTTGTTGCCGACAGCCCCGTAGATATTGCCCTCTATGTGAGCGGCGAGGGGCGTGAGTTTCATTTAAATGGCTTCGAGTTCGGGCAGGAAACAGTCACACTAAGTGCGGCTGGTCAATATCATATTGAGATAAAGCCAACTGGAGAAACACCTAGGAACGCTCCTCTTTCTGTGTCAATGTCGCTTAAGGCGCTTCCATTGCAGGCAGCGGCCTCCTGGCAGAAAGCTGAATTGGCCGCTACCCAGGCAAAAGAGATAGAGATAAAAGCAAAAGAAACAAAAGAAATAAAAGAAGCAAAGCAATCGCAGAAAATCGAAGCTTACACCGCTTCGCTAAAGCTGTGGCAGGCCCTGGGGCAGCAGTCCGCAGAAGCCCGCACCTTGCTGATGCTGGGTGATGCCACCGACAATCTGAAGGATTTGAAAGGCGCACGCGAAGACTACGAGCGAGCCCTTGAGATTTGCCGTGCCAACGCCGATCTGAGATGTGCGGCGGAAGCTGCAAATAACAGCGGAAGCACCGCCCAAGATTTGGGTCAAATTGAAGAAGCTTTTTTACGTCTCCGCGAGGCAGGTGAAGATTGGCAAAAGCTCTCTTTGCTGAAAGAAGCGGGCCAGACATTCTCAAATCTCGGCATCTTGTATAGGCAGACGGCGGATTTTGAGAAGGCCCTCTCTACCTATCAACATGCCCGCGTGCTTATCAGAAATCGAAGTTCGCTAGCCTACGCAAAAGTATTAAATAACCTGGGTCTCTGTTACCTTGACTTGGCCCAGTACGATCAGGCGCAACGTTATTTTAGGAAAGTGATCCATGCAGAGACTGGGATCAAGGGATTGGAAGACGATCTGATCGTCACCCGCATGAACTTTGGTCGGAGTTTCATGTTGGAAGACAACTTTCACAATGCCCTGCCGCTGTTGGAAAGTGCAGCAGCCCAGGCGGGCTCCCGTCCCAACAAATACAATCGCGCTGATACCCTGAACAATCTCGGTCAGCTCTTATGGCACCTCAAGCGCCTCAGCGCCGCTAAAAGCCGCCTGGAATCTGCCCGTGATCTTGATTTTGCCATCGGGAATAAGCGCGGAGAGGCTGCCGCGCTCCATTATCTTGGCTTGATCGCCCAAAAATATGGAAATGTCGTCGAGGCTCGCTCGCTATTGGATCGGGCATTGCACATCAGGCTTGAATCCAAGCTAAGCGACGATGCCGCAGACTCACTTTACGAGCGGGCGAAACTGGAATTGGATGACGGCAAGGTGGAGGAGGCCAAAGATTTTGGTAATCAGGCGATCCCTCTGCTGGAAACAATAAGGAGCCATGTCCCAGGCGCGGCCCTTCGTGCATCTTTCTATGCTCGAAGACGTGATCTGCTGGAGCTCTTTGTTTCAATCGCCATGCGTCCTGAAAACAACAATGCGACCATCGACGGCCTCATTGCCGTCGAGCGAGGTCGGGGGCGCGCCTTACTCGATCGGCTCGCGGAACGTCGGTTGTATTTGCCAAAGCCGGCAGAACCCTCAGAACGGCGGGACGGAACGGGCAGTGAAATAGACATGGACCGCCACGAGCCAGGCGCCCGGTCTCTGACGTCGGTTAGCGATTTACAACGGGCGCTCTCTCCTCAGCATGCCATTCTTGAATATCAATTGAACAAGGATGTCAGCTATGTATGGCTGGTGCGCGATCGGGAGATCAAAGTATCGAAATTACCGTCTCGGGCTTTCATCGAGCATCAGGTGGCCGCAGTAACAGGTTTATTTGGCAATATATTGGAACGCCAGCGCGATCCGGTCAAGCAAGCCGCTTTTCAAGAAGCCTTACAGCAGCTATCTCACACTTTGTTGGGTCCTTTCAAAGCGGAGAAATTGCCGTCAAGCCTGATCTTGGTGCTCGACGGCGACTTGTACCGTGTTCCCTTTGCGGCATTGCGATTAGGTGGCAATTATCTGGGCCTTCAGCATGACTTGATGCAAGCGCCTTCGGCCGCCTTTCTCCTACAAGGTAATCCACCGCGGCCCGCTTCAACATTCTCGAAATCGGTGTTGGCTCTGTATGATCCCATTTTCTCTACAGACGATCCGCGGTTCCCACCGCAGTTACGGAAGAGTAAGGATTTTGGCAACAAACATTACGCGCGGCTTCCCTTTAACGAAGAACTGACCACTATCCAGGAAAACGTTCCGTCGGCGCGCTATGAATTCAAGAGGGGAGAAGATGCCAATATACAGACTTTGCTGAAGCTGCCACTGGAACAGTATGGCATCCTCTATTTTTCAACCCACGCATTCATCGATGACCAAACTCCTGAGCAATCTAGCATAGCCCTGTCGGTCATAGATGATCGGCACAAGCGAGTAAACCCCTTTTTGTATCCCTATCAAATGGCCGATCTGCACTTGAATGGTTCGGTGGTCGTGCTTTCCGCCTGTGACACCGCCTTGGGCAAGAAGGTACTGGGTGAGGGCATGATGGGTTTTGCGGGCAGTCTGTTTTCCGCCGGAGCCTCGCAGCTTGTTCTGACTCTCTCCGATGTGGATGCGGAGTCCTCGTCGTCTTTCCTCAGTGACATCTATAAGAATCTGTTAGGCCCGAACGCAACTTCTTTGGAGCATGCCTTGACGCTCGCCAGGCGGTCGTCTGTAAACTCTAAACGCTGGTCCGATCCATATTATTGGGCAACTTACGTGGCTATGGGCTCGCCCACCCACTCAAGCCAATCTGCGAAAGGCAAGTCCTAGCGCGACTGCGAATCATATGCTTACCTGCAGGTCCATTCCGTCCGAAAAATGGGTCCATGCCCACAAGGTGCTGGTCTATTTTTTTTCTCGAAAGGGCGTTGTAAATCCTGAAGATATGGCGCAAGAGACGCTCATGGCGATTTGGGCCAGGGAAGATTATGAGTTTGAAAAAGAGGAGGACTTTCTGAAAGTTTGCCGTGGCTTCGCCCGCAAGATTCTTCTTGAAGGATATCGAGCCAGCACAAAGCATGCCGCTGAGGAACTGGATCCTGAAACTAAGTCGCGGGTGCCGGGTATCCAAGGCCTTAAAGGCAACGAAGTGAGCGTTTTTCTCAACGAAGTCTTCAGCCGCGCGGATGCCGAGTTGGAGGAAGAAGAGCGGGCGGCCATCCAGGCCGCCGTTGATCGCGACAGTCAGGATCATCCAGTGGATGGCAAGCAGAGGATCCGTCTGTTCCGGGCGCGAAAAAAATTGGCGAAATTGACTGGATGGCGCCCATGAGGTGTAACAACCTGTGAATTCCGAGCATATACAAGCTGGCGTGATGAAGAACTACCTATTGGGAATGCTGCCTGAGGAAGAGGCTTCGGCGATCGAGGACCGATACTTCGCCGAGCCGGAATTCTTTGATCGAATACGTGCCATGGAGATGGACCTGATTTGCGAGTTTCTGGATGGCAGGCTTACGGCGGACGAGCGTGAGCACTTCAATCGCCGATGTTTACAAGCCCCCAGTTTCCAGAAACTGGTGGACGAAGTTCGGGTGCGGCGTGAGGCCGAGGTGATTGTTCCTCAGCCCCGGTCAATGGTGTGGATACCTGTGGCTGCGGCAGTTTTGCTTTGCATCTCGGGAGTTAGCATCTCGGTAATTAGTTTCGTGGCCCGGCGGAAGCCAGTAGTCCAACCTGTTCAGCAAGCTGCAGTCGAGGCGCATCCGCAGGACGTCACCTTAATTCTCGAACCCGGCGTAACCAAAGGTGCAAATTCCAAGATGCAGACTCGGGTTCTTCCACCACAGGCGCAGTCGGTCTCTCTGGTGGCGAGCCTGCCGGGCCAAGCAGTCTCTGCGGAATATGTTGTAACAATCAAGAGCGTTGGAGCGGACGGTAAGCAAAACGAGGTATTTACCAGTCGCGCAATCCAGAGCGTGCCGCACGAACGCGACCAGCGGGTTACGGTAACGTTGCCGTCGGCGAAGCTGCCGCCTGGGGACTATCTGATGCAGTTGTCGGTAGAGCGCGAGGTCAAGGAGACCTATATCTTTGGTGTTAGGTCGGCGGACCAGTAGCCTCGAAAGCTGCTGACACCCCTTCTCTCCGGCAGCGTCGGCCCTTGAATGCGCCATTTTTCTTCTATGGATACGGTCAATGAAAGAGGGGATAACAATGGGTGTCGTTCCAATCGAAAAGCTTTTGCCCAGTCACATTTTCCGGCCCGACGATGCGGTTCCAATTGCGGCGCTGCAACTTCCCGCTACCGCAAAAATGACGCGTATCGGCTTCGATCATAAGCCTGGTGAGCCGCTCCTCTTCGAGGGCGAGACGCAGGTGAAAGTGCGCATTCAAGAGCGTACCTGGCGTTGTAGAGTTAAAGAGACGGGCCAAATTCGCAAATCGCAGCGTTGGAGGCTCGAAGTTCTGGTGGACGCCAACAATCCGGATTCCATACAGCCAACACACCAAGTAGTGGTTGCTCAAACGCCGTATGGCAATGGATGGGTACAAGCCACTACATTCAAGAAATACACAAAGCATACCCGTGAGCGGGAGGAACTGGAAGCGAAGCTGCCCGAGTGTGACGGCATGAAAGACATCGAAGCGAAGTTTGAGGCTGCGCTGGTCTATGATCCCTGGGAAACAGGCCAACACTACGTTGCTGGTATCTCTTACCCGGATGGCGATCTTCAGCTTTTGGCCAACAAACCGAGAAATACCGCGGTGGATTATGTGATTGGGGTTTGTCCTGATTTCAAAGTTGCGTGCGACGAACTTCTCACATCCACCGAGGTTAAACGGCTACTAGAAATGACCGAAAAAGATAAACTGGGCTTTTGGAAACAAGGCGCTCCGAGCAAAAGACCTCACCTCTATGACGAGACGAAAGAGGAGGCCCAGACGTTGATAATGCTCGCGGTCCGTCAGGCGCTGGCCGGCCCGTGTGATTTTTCCAAAAAATGGCACGGCCAGCCCGTTTCGAAGTTGGTGGAACATCTTTACTGCGATCATCTGAACAATCGCAACCGCCAAATCAGTCGTGTTCCCAAGCAAGAACAGTTCACGGAACATTAACCCATCGCAGCCTGCTCTTCCGGGTAGGCCAGAGAGCTACGCTCTGATGCGGAACATGGCCTGCTAGCGTTTACTTGCTGCACGTCTCACTCAGTTACTTTTGCACATTCGTTAGACTTACCTGCATTCCCGTACCCTGCCACTGCAGCGATGGCGATCGCAATTCACCAATATCTGATCTCCAGAATTAACTAAGCCTCCACGTAACGCAAGACCCAAAAGACCCATATACCTGATGCAAATCTGAAATGCTTCAGCAATTCAGGCCCAATGAAAAGGAGGAATAACCATGGCATATGTTGGTCAGCAATTCGATCCTGGAGAATCGGTGCCAACTTCCGGAATCTATAGATGTACCGGCTGTAACAACACAACTAACTTCAGCACGAACGTGAAAGGGCATGTGTTTCCACCAAGTCATTGTCCCGGAAAGAAATGGCAACTGGTGCAGGAAACGCCACATGCCCGCTGATTATTCAGCTGCGGATCGGGCGTGCCCTTTTTCCAGACGTCGCTCTGAATGATAGGGCGACGTCGCAAGATTCAATGCAATTTACGAGTCCCACGGATTTTTTGCGGAGCTAAACAGCAAGCGCTTCAGCGCCGATCATTCTGCTGGCAATTTCTTGACATGCAAGGAGTTACAAAATGAAGAAACTAATGTTATTCACACTGCTGCTGCTCATGGGGTGCGGAGGAGGGAACGGCGGATCGACGTCTGCCAACTCCAGCTCAGCTACGAATATCCAGGGTAAATGGCAGGTGATCGCTACCTCCTCGGTGACTGCGGGTGCAGGCACCATCGCAGAAACCAATCTCACGCAGACTGGCTCTGCCATATCGAGTTCCAATGTGGCGTTTTTATCGTTCACTCCGAGTGAGATCGTCTTCACCGGGCTGAATGCCTGCGGTGGCCCTAACTCTACGCTCACGGCAAAGGTGAACGGGAACTCTCTATCCTTTACGCTCACCGAAGGCGGGTCTTCGGGCACGAGAGTGACGACCGGCACCGAAACGATAGCGGCCGGCGGGCAGAGTTTTACGGGTAGCTATTCTTCCACTGGGTGCGGGGTTACTGACTCTGGGACTCTGAACGGGACGTTGATCGGCACTCTCACTGGCACCTTTACTGGGCTGTTGAATGGTGCTTCGGTTTCGGTGACACCGCAAGAGGATCAGTCGCACAATCTCACAGTATCGGGAACTTCATCGATAGACGGGTCATTCACGCTGACCGGCACAGCCGAAGGCGGAGCATTCCTCGTCTCCGGGCCGATTAGTGGAACGCAGTTTGCATTTGCCGGCTTCCAGATAACACAGCCATTCCTGGATGCATTGAAGGTCCCTTCCGTCTGCTTCACCAGCGGACCCTGCGTCGGCCTAAACGGACTTGCCGTCTATGAAGTTGACACGGCAACCGTGATTGGAGAGTTGAATCGGAACTAATGCGGATGCAGTTGCAGCAGAAAACATAACGCGGAGACATTGGGGAGAGATTGAGAGATGGCAAAGAAAACCCATAAAGTCGAATTCACGGCGCACAAAACCGTGAAGAAACCAACGAAGGTTAGCTTTAAGACCAAGAGCGGTGAGAAGGTTCGCTTTACAGCCGCAAAACCCAAGAAGGTTGCCACTCGCGTGCGCTTCAAGGCCAAAGACAAATAGAAGACAGATAGAAGCCAAATAGAACTTACACGGCCGGTGGCCCACCCGCTCGCTGCTTTTTGTTCTCTTGTGCAACGCGGGTCAGGGTCAACGAAAGTGAGGGTGCCCCATCCTTTGCGGAGAGCGCGCTTTTGTTTTTTTGCGCTTGCAGCAAAGGGTGGGTTTCGATTGCATCCATTGGCTCCGTTATTGAGGAGGAGCGATGCGCGCGACAAACAACTTCACGATTTTCTGTGGGATAGCCCTTTTGATTTCTGGCTGCACTCGGCAACAATGGGGAGCAATTGCCGCTCGAAACCCAGTTGCCATTGCACAAGCTCCAGCAAAATTGATGCTCTTTGGAGGCCTGAATCATAAAACATATCTGGGGTGCCTGAATTGTTCAGAGTATGTGACTGATTCCATTTCAAACGAATATGGGATCCACGGCAGCTCCTATTCATCGGATAGCATCAAGAACCACTATAGCGAATACGGATCAGCATACTCGACCTATAGTGCTTGCAACCAATATGCCAGCGACCCTCCCGTGATCGTAGATAGCAATGGTATTTATTACGGCCGTCTCACTTTGAATGAATATCATTCTCAGATTGGAGTTGGGCGCGATTATACCGACTGGCTAAAAGTTATTTGTGAACAATAAAGAAATTTTGAAGAAATGGAAGCCCTCTGTTTTCCGAAATGGACATAAAAAAGAGCGCCGGAGAATTCCGGCGCTCGAAAAGATATCGTTCTTGAGTGTGACTTAAGGCAGCACGTAGCGGAAGTCGACCCAAGGGCATGCTTAAGTGCGCATTCCGGGGAGCGCCCGCCGCAACAAGCAATCGGAAAGAGCTGTGGAGATCTGACTGCTACTAACTGATTGGGGTAATAATATACCTGACTAACCAACGCGATTTCCGCGATTTTTCTGGGATTTTCGGGCGCTTTCTCCTTGCGTTCGCCCTGCCGATCTGTCTATAACGACACTCAGGACACGGACGCGTCCGATGGTTGCACATCGAACGCGCCCTAACCAAAGCACCGCCAAGGGAGGCGCAATGGCTGCCATCAATCTTAGCAAGTTCAGCGTTTATGACCGTCTCGCCCAGGTCAACCGGGGATTCGATCACATCACAGACAATCTCATTGAACTGCGCGATTCAGCGATCTTCAGCGGGAAGCAACTGGAAGCATTTCAGGGACTCGCCAAGGAGTTGCAAGCGGAGATTAATCACGAGCTAACCCGCGCACTGCGCGACATCGAAGCGAAAGACGCGTTTCGATATGGACGTGTACGGGTTGCGAGGGAAAAGACGCGGAAGGAATAGCGAAGCAGGGAGAACGGAATCAACCCGCCAGAGATGGCGGGTTTTTTATTCTTCTTTATCAAAGCTAAATAACCGGGCGCTCACCCCGCCTATTGGCTGGATTACCTCTTTAAATCCTTGCTGTGCGGATATTCTCTCTGGTGTTTCTACTGGAACTAGATGCCCAACTCGCTCATAGTCCTTGTCCCAATACTGAAGAACTTCAATCCTATTATTTCTATGCAACGTCATAGCTGATGCAGCATGTATAGCGTCCATAGGCTTTAATCCACATGTTCTGGATATTTCAACTGCCGCATTGGCAATTCGATCATCTACGACTACGGTTTTTACACGTCTCGGGGTAAGCAAATTTCGGATTCCAGCAAGTTCCTCATCGGTAAGCATACGAGTTGGCATAGTCCGTCTTACAAAGAAATCCCATAATCGACGAAGCTCTATTTCAGCCGCAGGAAATTTTCCCAGTATAGGTGCCACCCACTGGGGAAAGGGCGTTGGAACAAATCTGTCCTTTGGCCGTATTACCTCAGCCAGCGTGATCGAAGATGTCCATATCTCGACATTCCCCTTATCGACATGCTCCATAATATCCGCACAGATATATTGCCTGTCTTTCTCAAGCTGACTGTCATTGAGAAAACATATAAAGCATGTTGTGTCCCAATACAGCTTGCGAAACTCACTCATCGGCTGACTCCTCTAGATATTGCTTGAGAGAAACGCCACCAGTGAAATCCTTAATAACTCCGCAGAGGTTTGTTGCTGACAGAAAATTGGGGTCTGGTTTAGCCAGCATGAGCTCGTCTACTTTCATCGATAGAGGAGCGCCGGAATTATTCATTTGCATCATTCCGACAACCACAACATCTCGCCGCAGAAAATCCTTAACTTTTTCTTCCATTTCGTGGCTGAACATGCAGCGCACAGGCTTTTGGGTTATTCGATCCCATACTCTAAACTCATTACTTTTATGTACTGATATCTCATCCAAGCTGCCAGCTATGGATCCAAAGCCTGAGTATTTTGGGCCTGTTAGCTCTACTATATTGCGAAGCGTATCTTTGGTAATCGCAGTTTCTTGCTTTGGCCGACCGTTGCTTGGCGTCCATATCGCCATGGGGCCTATCGTTTCCGTGCGGTGGGCCATTTTTCCTATACGTTCCAATGCTCTATCGGAAAGATATTTTGTTCTCTCCGCCTTGCTTGATAGCAGATTGGTATTCTCAATAATCTGTTCTTCTACAAAATGGCTGCTATCAATGAAGGGCTTTCGCGGATAAGGAATAACGCCTATGACGGCGGCGTCCTGTTTTTCCAGCGTGTCAACCTTCCATTTAACGCTGCCATGTTGGTTTTCTGAGACGGTCGCATCCACGTCTTTGAGGATGTGTAGAAAATCGCGAACAGAGTCAACAAACATTGATAGATCAATGTGGCTCTCTGTTCCAACGCGAAGAAATATCGGATGCGACATCGGCGGCCTCCCATGATATATTGATGAGGGTAGGCTTGCACACGAATGTTGATTCGTGAGTGCGATAAATTTTTTATGACGAATCGCCCGAAACCTTCCGCCAAGAATGAACCGGACGAGTATGCGTCATTTGAGAATCTTCTTAAGCGCGTTGTTAGCGTTCCTCACTCTGCAATAAAGGCTGCTCTTGATTCTGAGAGAGCAGCCAAGAAGAAAACAAAAACGTCTAAGTCTTCGGCTTCCTCCCGCGCTTCAATCGACCGCCCAAATTAGAAGGGTATTTGTGTTTCCTCCACCTTGCCAGTCAGTTCCTTATAGGTTAACCGCCGACCAGCGATCTTAGAAAGCACCATTTCAAAACGTTGACCGTCGTGAATCGGGTTGTATTTTGTGCCCCGATTGTTATAGCGAAACGTCTGCTCATCCAGATAGCGGAACAAATGAAACGGCTCAACCGCTATATAAGTTCCATTAAGACCGCGCTTCAGCAAAGACCAGAAGTTCTCGATCCCGTTTGTGTGAATATTGCCATCCACGTACTTAACCGCGTGATCGATGATCTGATGAGTGAATTCCGGCATTCCCCTATATCCGCCCATCTCATCGGTAATGAGTTCGGTACCAGCAGCAACGTGTTCACGGATGATCGGATGCACAGTATCTTTGACTCGATTCGGGATAACCTGGGTGCGGACTTGTTTGCCACGTTCAAGCATCCCCATGACGATTACTTTGCTCTCGGCATGTCTGCCGGGCTTTATCATCCTGCGGGCCTTGACGCTCTTGTGCATGTTCCGCGCCTTGCCGCCGATGAAGGTTTCGTCCGCTTCGACTTCGCCGCTAGTGCCACCTAGCTTCACAAGAGAGCTATTCTGCATGGCAAGGCGAATCCGATGCATCATGAACCACGCCGATTTTTGAGTAACGCCGATTGCGCGGTGAATCTCCCAGGACGAAACGCCATTCTTGCAGTTGGCAATCATCCAGATTGCCAGCATCCATTTTTCGAGGGGCAAGGGAGAGTCTTCAAAGATCGTTCCGACCTTTACCGAAAACTGCTTGCTGCACTTTCCGTTTTTGCACTTCCAGCGCCTTTGAGTCGCAAGGTAATAGTGCTCCCTTCCGCCACACTTGGGGCATACTGGCTTGCCATCCGGCCAGACAAGAGCCGCAACGATGTCAATGCAGGTTTGCTCGTTGCTGAAATATTTGATGGCTTCCTGAAGGGTTTTCGGTCTGCTATCCATGACCGTTTCAGAGTACTTGAAATCTGCTGGTTAGTCAAGTATATTATTGCCCTGATTGGTAACTGCGGTCTCTCCTCTGTGCCCTCCTGGTTTTTCCTCTGTGACCTCTGTGGTAAAGATTTTGGTTTTGCCTTTTGCTGAAGGCTTGTATTACTGGAACTATAAGAAAAAAGAGCGCCGGGAGAATTCCGGCGCTCGAAATGACTTCGTTCTTTGAGATCTGCTTAAGGCAGCACGTAGCGGAAGTCGACCCAGGGCATGCTCAAGTGAGCATTCTTGGGAGCGCCCGCCGCAACAAACCAGGGGCTGCGAGTCAGATAGGAGTATTGTGTGATGAGCTGTAACGCCCCATACTGAGGGCTCTTCCAGAAGGTTTGCGTCCAGCCGATTGTGCCTTCCTGAATGGCCCGGTTTGAGCTATTCGGCGAGTTCGGTCCACCGAACCCGATAAAGCTGTTTGCGGGAGCTCCTGCGCTAGTGTCGAGAGCGAAATTACGCTGGAAATATGCCCCGCCATAGTATCCGTAGAACATCGTCTTTGGCGTGACCTGGGCCTCAAATCCCATGATGCCTGATCCCGAATGCACCAGAGAAATATTGACGTCAGTTCCCGCCGCATTGGGAAGAACGACCGCATCCGGCCCCATGCCGAAGATGTAACGTCCGCCGCCATCGCTCAGGAATCCGCTGGAAACGAAACGGATGCCCTTCATCAGTTCAAGGTTAAGGGCGGCTTCCACGCCTCCGCCGGTCTTGCTGTGCGATTCAAAGGTTGAGTTGGCAACCGCCGGCAGATTGGTGATCTTGACCGTCGACAACAGACCTGCGGCTTCCATATGGAAATGCCGTCCATGAAAATCCGTGTCGTATGCGGTTTTGGCAATAACGTCCGGATGCATATTGGGTGTGGCTGAATTGCTGCCGCCATCGAATTGGGGGGTGAGCTGAGCATTAAAAGCTCTCGGGAAAGTGATTTCGGGTGTTCCCGCCGCTGTCTGGCCGGCGAATTGTTCCGCATTTTCCACGGCTACTCCGAGGACCCAGTGGTCGTTCGCGTGGTAGGCCACGCGGAACTGCGGCGCTCTGGTCCATGTGAGTCCAGCCTGGTAGTTAAAGTCCATATCTTGGGAGTAGAAAACATTTTGGGACTCGGCGGAAACGCCCACCCGGTTCGGCGTCAGCCAGCTCCAGGTCTGTCCACCAAGGATTTCCCATTTTCCGTGTCTCACGTCGGCCCAGTAATGCCGCAAGCGCATGGTGTCGCTATTCGATGTCACAAACACGTTGGAGCCGTTGTTGCCTAGAAAGTCGGCCTCGACAAATCCAGTCACATCGTTGCCGCCGAACTTTTCGGTGACCTTAAGGTTGATCCGCGAGTTTCCCGCCGTAAAGCGAGATTCGGTGAGGTGTCCCTGCACGGTATTGCTGAAGGGGATTGCGTAAAAATTCGTGCCCAGGTTGCCGGTGTTGGTGGACCGGAAGATTCCGGTAAAGTCCAAAAAACCGCCTGGCGTAAACTCTGCGCCGCCGATCCGGAACGAAAGGGGCGATTCCTTCGGTTCCTGATAGTCCGCCAGAGATGCAGTGCGAGGGGTGTTGTTTGCGTTGCTTGTATTCAACGACGCGTTGACCAGTTGCGGCTGCTGGCTGCCCGCGGCCACCGCAGTCGCTTTGGGCTGGGTGCCTAGCTGATTCTTGAGGCTCTCGATTTCCTCTTGCTGCCGGGCAATTTGTTTCTGCTGGTCTGCCATTGCATTTTGCTGTGCGGCCATCGCCTTTTGTTGGGTTGCCATGGCATCCAGAAGATCCTTCACCTGGTGCTCCAGCCCCTGCTTATCCGGCGGGGTTGTGGCCTCCTGCGCCGATATCAGCGCCGATACCAGCAAAATAAAGCAAATTCTTTGTACTGCTTGCATTTGAGCTTGTTCTCCTTCTTTTTTTGTTGCGTGCTTTTCATCTTTCTTCGGTTTCCAAGGGCCGGGGCGTGCTGAAGAGACGCTTTTCGGTTATGCACAGGGGAAAGGCGAAAGATGCAAGCGGACCCGAATAACAAGCTCCCTATTTCGGACATAAGTGCGCCATGCAAGGACGAACTGCATGAGTAAGGAAACCATCTCGTCCAGGAAGACGCGCAATAAACTCGAATCAAATTGGCGTTACATGTTCGGTAAGATCAATACCACGCTGCTTTTTTGCACGGCTGGGCGGGCTTGAGTACCCAAGCGAAAGGGAAACTGGCTTTCTTCGATCAAGTATTTCCCACGATCTGCAGCAGGTGTTTGAATCCAGTGTAGCAGCATTTCTCATAGGAACGGAGTTACTACGGTACTTCTTAGGGCAATATAGGTATTTACCTTATAAAACTATAGCTTCGGCTTGTTTGAATTTTTATTGTTTATTCAAGGAATGGCCGCGGTTTCGCGCATAGCTAGATTGGCATTTCTACAGAGACGAAGAGAAGGAGAGACGAAGAGAAGGAGAAATCGTGGAAGAATCTGGTTTCAACGCCTGCCGAGGCCTTGATAGGTTAAGCGGAATTGCATAGATGAACGATGCTTTTTCAGGTGACTTGCTATACGTAACGCTGCCTGATTTTCGTGCAATAGAAACTTCTTGAAGACAGAGCGAAAGCTTCTCGACATAAAATCGGTCATTCCATTGGGAAGAGCGACGGCTTTACTGGCGCAACCGCGTGCGAAGGTACTCCTTCCAGCTCTCCGGCAAAGCGCTAACCTGTAAAGCCCGCTGCGCAGCTTCTATATCGCCAGCGGAGTAACTCTTTGTCACATGCAATTGTAGGATGGCGGAGATTGGGACCGCATGTTCGTCTCGCGCCACGATCTTGATCTCATCGCCGGCGCCTACTTCCCCTTCCTGGCTCACCGCCACGTAGAACCCCGTTCGCCCGCTTGCAAGGAAGCGTTTTACAATGTCGTCCGCCTGGAACCTGATTCCTAGCTTGAAGCACGGAAGGCGCGGTTGAGTAACCACCACCTCGGCGGACCCCACTGCGAACCTGTCGCCCACGTGCACCGAATCTTCGTGTAATCCATCGATGGTGAAATTTTCTCCAAACATAGCTGGATCTAACTCCCGGCCTTGCAACTCTTCTTTCCAGTACTCATAATGCGCAATCGGGTAGCAATAGGCTGCTTTGAATTCTCCACCATGCACGGAGAGATCCGCTTGCCCGTCCCCTTCTAAATTGAGCTTTCGCAAGGGGATGCGGCCGCTCACTGGCTGCTTGAAGATTCCCGTCACAACATGGGTGCCGCGCCACGGAATTTCTTGAGGGAGCCCCCGATTCACGGAGATCACTTTTGGTTGCATACCTTTTCGATGCTCACCGGGTGGAGAGCGCCGAAAAGATTTTTTCAGCGCGCCTCCGAAATGCCGGTTTGAAATTCTGAATTTGAAAGCAAGATCCGGATCGTCTTGCAATGGAGCCGGTTGTTAAGGTGTCCTACAAGCGCTTTCAGCATGCGTCGTATCCAAATAGAAACGCCGAAAACGCCACAAGGAAAGCTCACAAGTTGCAAGAAGTCAAAGAGCAAAGAGCAAAGAAGTAAAAATAAAGGAGTGATCTTATGAAAGCCACAAAACAGAACGCCGCGCTCGCTGCCGAGATCGTGCAAGATTGGCGTTGGGGGTCGATTGTATCCCGCGATAAAGAGGCGGTAGGGAAGTTCTACTATTCCGTCAGAACCGCGGGCGTTTACTGCCTCCCTTCGTGCGCAGGGCGCCTGCCTAAACCGGAAAATGTGCGTTTTCATGCGACTCCGCAGGAAGCGGAGCTTGCCGGTTTTCGGCCATGCAAACGGTGCAAACCCAACGGGCTCAATACGGCTGCACCAGATAGCAGCCAGGCGCATTCAGACATCGTCTTTGCGATCGGCCGGTCTTCGCTGGGATGGATTCTTGTCGCTAGCAATCGAGTCGCCGGACACGAAACTGCTGAGCCCGAACATGCTAAGCACGAAGACGCAAAGGTAGGCACCATCCGCGCCATCCTCCTGGGGGATGATTCCGAACAATTGATTCGCGAAGTGCAAAGGCTCTTTCCGAAAGCCGCCAAAGCGGGAGAGGATCCAAGCTTGCAGGAGTCTGTTGCAAAGATCATCAATTTCATCGAGCAGCCAGGCCCCGCGCTTTCCTTGCCGCTGGATATTCGCGGCACTGCGTTTCAACAAAGAGTATGGCGGGCCCTTTTGGAGATCCCGTCAGGTTCTACCGCAAGCTACGCCGATATCGCGCGCAAGCTCGGTCGTCCGAGTGCAATTCGTGCGGTGGCTAAAGCTTGTGCAGCCAATCCTCTTGCGGTGCTGGTTCCTTGCCATCGCGTCGTGCGCTCCGATGGAACATTGTCGGGGTATCGCTGGGGCGTTGAGCGTAAGCGTGCTCTTCTTGAACGGGAGGCCTGTGCATGAAAACGGCGATTCAATCTACCGCACCTGCGGCTATCGTAGAAAAGGTAAATCGGCTGGATTGGGAAAATATTGCGCGCAGCCTTGATAATCAAGGTTGCGCGCTCATCGAAAATCTTCTCTCGCCCGAGGAATGCTGCGCGCTTGCTGCGCTCTATACGGACGATGGTCTGTTTCGCAGCCGGGTGGTAATGGCTCGGCATGGTTTTGGGCGAGGAGAATACAAATACTTCCGCTATCCTTTGCCGGACCTGATCGCGGACCTGCGCACCTCCCTCTATCCTCATCTTGTGCCGGTGGCCAATCGCTGGAATGAGGCGATGGGCCTCTCCGTCCGCTATCCGGAAAAACATGTCGAGTTTATTCGCAGATGCCACGATGCAGGCCAGGCTCGTCCAACTCCTTTGCTGCTTCAGTACGTGGAAGGCGACTACAATTGTCTTCATCAGGACTTGTATGGGGAGCACGTTTTTCCGATCCAGGTGGCCATCCTGCTATCGCAGCCGCTGCAGGATTTTTCCGGCGGTGAGTTCGTGCTGACCGAGCAGCGTCCTAGGATGCAATCGCGGCCGGAGGTAGTTCCTTTGCGGCAGGGCGATGCGGTAGCCTTCGCGGTGCACTATCGCCCGGTGCAAGGATCTCGCGGCTTCTATCGTGTGAACCTCCGCCATGGTGTGAGCAGGCTGCGCTCCGGTAGACGCAATACCGTGGGGATCATCTTTCACGATGCCGAGTAAGTAGGAATGCCCCCATCAAGGAAGAATGAATGGATGATGGAACCGCAGGGAAACCAACTGAAATGAAGTCTCGCGCTCAAACGCCAAAGAAACCGATGGACCTGTTCGAGAACGCTGCCGATACCCGAGTCACCAGCGAGAGCCTAGGCGCTGGCGCGGTTCTGTTGCGAAACTTTGCCCGCAGCAACGAGCCTGCCTTGTTGGCTTCGCTGAAAGCCGTAACAGCCGAGGCCCCATTTCGCCACATGGTGACTCCGGGCGGATTTCGCATGTCCGTCGGTATGACGAGCTGCGGCGCGCTCGGTTGGGTTACAGATCGGAAAGGCTATCGCTACGATGCACTTGATCCGGAAAGCGGCAGGCCTTGGCCGCCCATGCCGGAATCGTTCTTGCATCTTGCCACGACCGCGGCGGAAGAAGCGGGGTTCCCCCGGTTTGTCCCCGACGCTTGCCTCGTGAATCGCTACGAACCGGGCGCCAAGCTCTCCTTGCATCAGGACAAAGATGAGCGTGACTTCAACCAGCCCATCGTCTCGGTCTCGTTGGGCCTTCCTGCCGTCTTTCTCTTTGGTGGAGAGAACCGCACCGATAAGACCGCGCGTATTCACCTCACGCACGGCGACGTGGTTGTATGGGGCGGCCCCGCGAGGCTTCGCTATCACGGTATTCTTCCGCTAAAGGCAGGAGAGCATGCGCTTCTTGGAGAGTGTCGCGTGAATCTTACCTTCCGGAAGGCGGGCTGACAAATCGAATCATCAAGAGCTCACAAGTGGGTTGGCGTAGCCAATTTCCATTGCCCTAAACCGGCATATGTCGTTTAAGCGATTTCTTTCCTCGGACGCCCGCCTAGCTTGCCATTGGCTTTAGATGCCGCTCGCTTCGCCTTGCTCTTTGATTTGCCGCCCTCCCGTCCGAGCCTTGCCGCCGTCCATTTCTTTGAGCCAAGAAAGCCTTCCAAGATTGCAGGGAGATAGAGATCGGCGTCTACTTTTGGAAAGTGAATACCAAAGCCCGAAGGACTGATTTCAATTTTGTCGAGCTGCTCTGGCTTAGCCTTTTCCAGCCCTTGTGCATCGTGAGGTAAGAAGCTCAGGTCCAGATTGGAGCTGAGGCGAATCACGATCCGTCCAGTCTTAGGATCATAGTGAGCGGAGAGGGCCTTCGGGGTGGAGTTCTGAAGATCCTTTGCCCTTCGGTTTGCTAAATCGAAATCGTCATTCGCTGCCATGAATCTGCTCCCAAGCCGCGCAAAGTTCTGCGAGATGTTCCATCAGGCGCGTTTTAATTTTTGCGATCTTTCGCCGAGAGAACCCATAATTTTCACGAAGCTCGCTCGGGCCTACCAGGCAATTCAAATTGAAGATCGCTTCACAGCCTCCCCCAATCACATGAACATGGGCGGGTCGATGATCGTTTGGATAAACCGCGACGCGCAGCTCATCAAATCGCAGGACCGTTGGCACTATATCGATTGTATCCAAAAACCTAAGCGCTTAGGATTTTATTAGATCAGACCGCCTGTCCCGCGCAGAATCCCGAAGCCCAGGCCCATTGAAAATTGAAGCCGCCGAGGTGTCCCGTAACATCAACTACCTCTCCCACAAAATACAACCCCGGCACTTTGCGGCTTTCCATGGTCTTTGCCGATAGCTCGTTGGTGTCTACGCCGCCGGCCGTGACCTCGGCCTTCTCATAGCCTTCGGTGCCTTCTGGTGTGATCTGCCATCGGTGAACCTGGCGCTCAAGTTCGTCCAGAGCGTGATTGGTCCAGCCCTTGGGGGGATGCAGGTCCAGCCACCGGTTTGCAAGACGCTGCGGTAGCGCCGCCCGAAATGCGGCTTGGGCTGCCGCCATGTCGCGTTTTGCCTGTGCGCGCAGAGGAGCCGTTACGTTGCGGTCCGGAGCCAGATCCAGAAACACCGGCGTCGATTTTCGCCAGTAAGAAGAGATCTGCAGGATGGCCGGGCCGCTCAAGCCTCGATGCGTAAGCAGCATCTTCTCCCGAAATCGCGGCGCACCATTAGAAGCCGAAGTAGCCTGAGAAGACGGAGAAGCCGAAGTAGCTGAAGTTGTGGCGATGGTTTCCGTGGACACGCCGGCTAAATCGCAGTAGTGCTCGCGGTCTTGCTCGCTGAAGGTGAACGGAACCAGTGCGGGGCGGCACTCCTGCACGGTTATGCCGAATTGTTCTGCCACTTGATATCCGAAGCCGGTTGCGCCCATCTTTGGAATTGAAAGCCCTCCGGTGGCCACCACCAGCGCGGGCGCGCGAAATGCCGCGTCTCCGGCCTCAACCGCAACCGCGAAGCCGCCGTCGTGCCGCACGGTTTGTACCGGAACGTTCGTGAAGATGCGCACGCCCGCCGACCGGCACTCTTCTTCCAGCATGCTCACGATCTGGCTGGCCGAGTGATCGCAGAAGAGTTGTCCGAGCGTTTTTTCGTGATAGGGGATGCGGTGTTTTTCAACTAGGGCGATAAAGTCGGAGGGTTGGTAGCGGGCCAGCGCCGCCTTGCAGAAGTGCGGATTCGACGAGAGGAAGTTCTCAGGCCTCGTGTGGAGATTGGTAAAGTTACAGCGCCCTCCTCCCGAGATCAGGATCTTTTTCCCGATGCGCTCCGAACGCTCCAAAATAGCTACGCGCCTGCCACGCTTACCTGCTTCCATAGCACACATCAGCCCCGCGGCGCCGCCGCCCAGCACGATGACATCGAATTTTTCCGGCCCCTCGGTGCTCAACGCCGCTGTCCCCCTGCCTGCCGCATCTCCAAACGCTATGAGTAGGGTATAGCAGGGGCGGCAAATAAAATGTCCCGGATTTTCGGAGAAAGTGTCCTGTCCAGGCCACGAAAAAAGTGCCACTGCCACGCCGCGTAAAACCATCTGATAAACCGTCATTCCACTTGATTATTTTGCGTGTTTCAAAAAGCCCCAAAAATCAATGAGAAATGGATGGATTGAGGTTGTGTGCCACGTGCCCTTGCGGCCCAAAGCCGCATCCTGAGCATAGCTGAGCTTCAATAGCTTATAAAAACGGGCTTGTAATAGCAGGCAGCTTTTCCCTGAATATCGAATGGCAAAATCGCAATTTAGCCTTTTATTGTTAAATCGCGAAATTTCACTTACGCCGACCGAAATCTAGCTCTGTCCCTTCCCCTGGCTATGCCGGTCTTCGAGTACCTCGCGCAATTTGGTAGAGAGTACCTTGATGCTGAAGGGCTTTTGCAGCAGGATCGTTCCCGCTTTCAAAACTCCGTAGGGGGCCAGGATCGGTTCGGCAAAACCGGAAATATAAATCACCTTCATGGTGGGGCGTGTGGGTTGTATGCTCTGCGCCAGCTCCGGGCCGCTCATCTCGGGCATCCGGACATCCGTTAGTAAAAGATCAATGGGGTCTGGACAAGCTGCGGCTACGCTGAGCGCGTCTTTGCCATTGGATGCAGAGAGCACTCGATACCCAAGCTGGGACAGGAAATCGCCGACCACTGTTCGTAGCGGCTCCTCATCCTCTACGAACAGGATGGTTTCCCTACCGCGCGGTTGTTCCAGGAACCAATTTTCCGGTCCTTCGTTCATTTCGTACTCTATGGCGTTTTCAGCGTTTCTATATGCCTGTCGCATGTGTCTTTGCGGTTTCTCTTTGACGGAAAAGCCGCGCCGCGACCTTGATTCCCGGCTACACCGACGCTGAAAATCGCGTTAGCGAAGCGTTTACAGCCAACTGTTACGTTTTACCCGCAAAACCTGGCAAAACGCTGAGGCTCCTTCACCGGAATCACCGGCAAGTAAGGAACGTTTGAGGAAGATTAGTATTGATAGAACCCGCGTCCGCTCTTGCGTCCCAGCCATCCCGCATCCACCATTTTTATCAGCAGCGGGCAAGGCCGATACTTAGGGTCTCCGAGGCCGCCGTGCATGACCCGCATAATATCCAGGCATACATCGAGGCCAATGAAATCTGCCAGGGTGAGCGGCCCCATGGGATGGGCCATTCCCAGCTTGAATACTTCGTCCACGGCTTCAGCCGTCGCCACACCCTCCATCACCGTGTAGATCGCCTCGTTGATCAAAGGCATCAGCACGCGGTTGGAAACAAACCCTGGAGCGTCATTGACCTCCACTGGGGTTTTGTCCACTTTTTCGGCAAGGGTCTTCGTGGCTAAAAATGTTTCATTCGAGGTCGCGATTCCCCGAATTACCTCCACCAGCTTCATCACCGGCACAGGGTTGAAAAAATGCATCCCGATTACTTTGTCCGGGCGCCTGGTCTGCGCGCCGATCTTGGTGATGGAGATGGAAGACGTATTCGATGAAAGGATAACTTCAGGGCGGCAGATGCTGTCCAGTTCGCGGAAAAGCTCCTGCTTCACCTCGAACTTTTCAAAGGCGGCCTCCACCACAAAATCGCATTTGGCGAGGGCCTTACGGTCGAGCACTCCTTCGATCCGATGCAAGGCTGCTTCGCGCTCCTGCGCAGTGATCTTGTTCTTGGCGGCTTCGCGTTCCAGGTTCTTGCCGATGGTTTGGAGGCCCCGGTCAAGCGCTGCTTGTTGGGTCTCCGCCAGCACCACGTTGTATCCAGCTTTTGCAAAAACATGAGCGATGCCGTTCCCCATCGTTCCTGCGCCGATAATGCCTACCGTCTTAATCTCCACCAATGCCCCTCTGCCCAAAACGGGAAAGTGTATCAGAAACAGGGCGTCGGCTTCCGAATGTGAGTAATCGGAAGTAACCATCGCCGGGTCCGTGGCGGATGACGTTAGGATTTCGTTAGCGCGGTTCGTCTGGAAATTTGAAATCGTTAATGATTGCCTACATTGTAAGGTTCAATGTGCCTGAATTCTTCCGTGCGATCCTTGCCGTGTTCGCCGAACCACTTGCGCCACGCTTCCGCATCGGTGCCGAGATTGTTCACGGTAATCTCTTGCAAGGCCTGAAATGCCCAATTGCGAGTGTCGGCGTTCTGCGCCGCGTCCCCTGCAACGTCGATCAATCCTGGCACGGCGTTCATGCGCTGTTCCCGCGTAAACATTCCGGCATCTGCCAAGCTGGCGGCGCACCGCTCGCGCACTTTTGGAGAGGCATCAAGACGCAACACTTCCAGGAAATCTGGGATTGTGTCGACCGTGCCAAGGTAAGCCAGGCTCTCAATGGCCCAAAACCGTGTTTGTTCATCGGGGTCGAGCGTAAAGCCCTTGAGTACGCCATGGATGCGTGTGGTCTCTGTTCCACGGTTGGCCAGCATCCCTAGCATCGTCAAGTCATAAGGCCTGTTTTCCGGATCGTTCTGTGCGTCATCGATGAGCTGGTCTGCCACGACCGGGCTTTTATCTAGGTTGTTCTCCATCAAATAAACCTCGATCGCCGCTGCGCGTACCCGCAGGTCGCTGGAGTTGCGCGCATCCCATAAGATTTTGTTCCACGCCTCATTCCTTTCTAGCACTCCGCGCCAATTCCCCATGCGGCTCATGATCATGGCGGGAGCGCCTTCGTAGTGATCGGTTGCGGCAGTCAGAAGCCGTTCCGCCTGCTGCTGCGGCGCCAGAGCATCGATCTCTTGGATTTCTTCGGGAGAGAACTTCTTCATCACCAGAGAAGGAACAATTGGCCCGGCTCGTCTTGAGTCGCTGGGGGCCGGCGACAAGAGCGTTAAAATCTGTTGAAGAGCCCCGGAGGAAAAAGCATAGGCAAGTAATCCGCAGAGAACTACCAGAAGAAGGCCGTAACGTAAGCGAGTCTGCATCAATGACAATGTACGTTCCCGCTGCGATGCAGGTAAAGGCCTCAATCGGAGGTATTAAGCCTATGATAGATCCGATTGTTAGCCGAGCTATCTTTTGTGGGAAATCTGGTAAACTCTCCCGATGATTCGCCGATACTTCCCGCTTGTTTTCGCATTTCTGCTTGCGGCATCGGCTTGGCTGCGCGCTGCCGACCCGAAGCAGATTGCTCAATCGATCACCATTTATCGAGACAATTATGGTGTTCCGCACATCTATGGTCCCACCGATGCAAGCTGCGCCTTCGGCTATGCCTACGCGCAAGCGGAAGATAATTTCTGGCAGATAGAAGATAGCTACCTCCGCTCCTTGGGCCGCGCCTCTGAAGTTTATGGCGCGCGCACTCTCGAAGACGATGAATTGGTAAGGGCTCTGGAGATTCCTCGATTGGCGAAAGAAGAATACGAGCGCTCTTCCCCGAAGACAAAAGAGCTCCTTCAAGCCGGAGCCGATGGCTTGAACTACTTTCTGCAGACCAATCCGCAAGTGAAGCCCAGGTTGATTACCAAGTTTGAGCCTTGGCACACGCTTGCCTTTAATCGGTATGCGTTGTACTACCAGTTCATCTTTCGTCGGAGTGGCATTCGCCCGGAAGAAATCAAGACGGTTTTAGAGCCTCAATCGGCTCATGCTACCGTTCCCGAGAAGCCGGATTCTTCCGTAGCCGAAAAGGCTGTGGCGGCCGCCGAACCCTCGGCAGAAGATTTCAAGTTGCTGGCTCAGTCACAAGGCTCAAACATGTGGGCCATCACGCCCGCCCGAAGCATCTCGGGGCACGCCTTGTTGTTCATCAATCCGCACCAGCCGTTCTTTGGTACGGGCCAGTGGTATGAGGGACATGTCCACAGCGACGAAGGCTTGAACATGTCTGGAGCTTCGTTCTTCGGCTCAATCTTCCCCACCATCGGCCACAACGAGTACATCGGCTGGAGCCACACCGTCAACGCTCCCGATATCGTCGACGTATGGGAAGAAACCTTCGATAAGGCGGGCGATGCTCTGGCATACCGCTATGAAGGAACCTACCGGCAAGCGATCGGTTGGACTGATTCTGTCAAAATCAAAACCGAAAATGGATTCACCGAAAAGAAGCTCTCCTTCCGCAAGACTCATCATGGGCCTATCGTGGCGCGGCGCGGCGATAAATGGCTCTCCGTCAGGATGGCGCAGTTTTCCGAGGGTGGCCAAGTCGATGAGTGGTACAACATGACCAAGGCCCGGAACCTCGAAGAGTTCAAGAAGGCCATGTCGGCAATCGCGATTCCCATGTTCAATGCGATCTACGCCGACCGGGATGGCAACATCTTTTATGTCTATAACGGAGCCGTGCCTCGCCGCTCTCCCAAGTTCGATTGGTCCAAGCCGGTGGACGGCACCACTGGAGAAACCGAGTGGCATGGGTACCATCCCTTCAGCGAGCTTCCGCAGGTAACGAATCCAAAAACCGGCTTCGTGCAGAATTGCAACTCCACGCCCTTTCTCACGACGCTCTTCGATAATCCCGATCCCGCCCAGTTTCCAAAGTACATGGTGGGCGAGGGCGACACCCCCCGCGCACGTATCTCGCGCCGTATCTTGTGGAACAAATCTAAATTCAGCTTTGCAGAGTGGGCCAGGGCGGGCTTCGATACCTACGTGATCCAGGCGGAGACCGAAATTCCAGAATTGGTGGCAGCGTGGGAAAAAACGCCCAGCGCCAAGTCCTCCGAAGCTCTCGCGGAGCTGCAGAATTGGGATCACATCAGCCGCACCGGTTCCGTTCCGATGACTCTCTTCATGCTGTTGCATGAGAAGCTGCATGGCACTGCTGTAATTCCTAGTGGAAAGCAGCAGGAGCCCGTGCAGGCGCTCGATCAGGTTGTCGATGAGTTAGCCGCCAAATTTGGAACGTGGCGCGTGCCGTGGGGCGATTTGAATCGGTTGGAGCGTCGGCAGTCGGGTGGCGAAGAGCCGTTCCGCGACGACGCAAAGAGCTTGCCCGTTGCCGGCGCACCCGGCGATGTGGGCATTGTCTTCAACTTCTATGCCCGCCCTGAAAAAGACCAGAAGCGCCGCTATGGCGTTGCCGGCCACTCGTTTATTAGCGTTGTGGAGTTCGGTCCCGAAGTGAATGCGCGCTCGATCTTGGTTTTCGGGGAAAACTCCGAGCCTTCATCGCCGCATTATTTTGACCAGTCGGAACTATATGCCAAGCAGGAGTTCAAACCGGCATATTTCAATTTGACTGACGTCAAGGAGCATGCGGAAAAGACCTATCACCCCGGCGAAGGCAAGAACTAATCTGCGTTCCGAGCGGTGGTAGTGTGCGCCGCCTCTGCAAATTGGCAAGAAAATCAAATGTGGGGCCGGAAGAAATCAGAAATCCGGCCCCGCATTTTTCTTTGATCGCTGAACCGCCCCCCATCGCAGCTCGTCAGGAATGAGCAAGACGCCTTGGCGTTGAATCCAGTTATGAAAAGAAGTGCTGCAAGGCTAGAAAGATTCCGACTCCCAGAAAAACCACCAATGCCATCTTGATTCCTGGCTCTTTGTTGACCTCCGGCATCAGGTCGGAGGCTGCCACATAGAGCGTAACGCCGGCCGAAAGAGGCAGACCGGCGTTCACTGAGCGGGAGAAAATTGCCATGGTCAGTACGCCCGCAAGCGTGGTTGCTCCGAGCACGGCGGAAGCGGCCCAAGCCGTTCGTTTGCTTTGGCCGCTAGCCAACATGACCGACGCGGCTGTAAACCCTTCCGGAATCTTGTGCAGGAAAACAGCCACAAAAATCACCCATCCGAGCCAGTTAGAAACCAAAAATCCCGAAGCAATGGCGATGCCATCGAAGAACGTATGGATCATCAGGCCGAACATCACGGAATACCCTTTATGGGCCGCGACAAACTCTTCCGAGTGCGTTTCTTCTCCGAAATGAAAATGGGGTGTAACGGTATGCTCAAAGAGGTGGACCAGAAAATATCCGCCTAGAATCAGAAGGGGCGCACTGCCGCCGGCAAGGTGAATGCTTTCCGGCAGCATCTCCAGAATCGCCGTGGCCAGCATGAATCCCGAACCAAGCGCCACAAAATAGCGCAGATAGCCGCGGTCCCAATTTTTCTGCACGATCACCGCGCCGCCAAAGCTGTTGGCGGCGGCGGCGGTCAATCCCAGCAGGATGCTGATTGTGATGGGGTGCATCGGGCAGGATAACAGGAATCAGCCACTGTGGCGAATGTGCATCACGTCGCCGTCCTGCACAATATAGTCTTTGCCTTCCAGCCGCAAAATGCCTTTCGAGCGCGCATTAGCTTCTGATCCGGCTTCCAGCAGCTTGTCCCAGTGGATGGTCTCGGCCCGAATGAAATGCTTTTCGAGGTCTGAGTGAATGGCGCCTGCCGCCGCCTGCGCGCGTGAGTTTTTCGGTACAGTCCACGCCCGGCACTCATCTTCACCCACGGTAAAGAAGGAGATCATCCCCAGGAGTTCGTAGGTTTTGCGGATCAGCCGCACCAGGCCGCTTTCTTTCAATCCATAGCTGCCCAGAAATTCCTGCGACTCTTCATCGCTCATGTCGGCTAGTTCGGCTTCAACCTTTCCGCAAATCGCAGTTGCGCCGGCATTTTTGCGCGAGGCCGGTTCGGTGAGCTTGTATTTCTCTACGGCTTTTTCGAGATCGTTCCCCAGTGTGGTTGACTCGTTCACATTCAGCACGTAAAGGATCGGCTTTTGGCTCAGGAACATGAATCCGCGAATGCGCTTTTCGTCGTCGGCCGAGATTTCCATCTCCCGTAGCGGAAGCTCGCCTTCCAGGTGCGCCTTGGCGCGTAGTAGCAGGTCGTATTCCCTCTCCAGTTCGGCAGTCTTCATCTTCTTCAGGTCTTTCTCCACCCGCTCTAGCCGCTTTTCGACTTGCCCGAGATCGTTCACAATCAGGTCGAAATCCACCGACTTGATGTCGCGCAGCGGATCGATCTCCCCGACATGTGGGATAGAAGGATCGTCAAAGGCGCGCACCACATGGGCCAGAGCGTCCACGCCGCGAAGGTTGGCGGCAAACGCGGTCTCTTTGAGCGCCTCTTGGCCGATGGCGGCAACGTCGGCATATTCCACCGAGGCGTGCATCAGCTTCTTGGGGGTGTAGAGTTGCGCGAGCCTGTCCAATCGCTCGTCCGGCACCTTCGCCATGCCAAGGTGGGCTTCGCGCGGATTCGCGTACGTGCGGTTGGAGATATCCGCCTTGGTAAGAATTTTGAATAAGGATGTCTTGCCTACCTGCGGCAGGCCGATAATGCCTGTTTTCATGAGTGATTTTTCTTTGTGTGGTGAAATTGGCCCTATTCGGGCCGGAACTCTTCCATTGCTGTCCAGAAAAATTGTATCAAGGGAGTTGAATGGGGACGGGCTGGTTCCTGGAAGAAGTCTCGCCGTCAACTACGATCTAAGAAAATCGTCGAGCCGTCAGGATCACCGCGCCCACGCCCAGCAAGAGAACGGCGCTCTCGGTGCGAGTTGACCAATGATGAAGGCGGTCAAACTCTGCGCCTCGGTCGTCGGTCACCGGAAGCGTGCTGATCGCGCCTGCCTCGTCGCGCAACGCACGCATTCTGGAAGAAATACTGAATTGTGAAACCAGCGTGAAGATCACCATCAGCGCGACGAAAACGTTGACGGGCGCAAACAGCTTGGGGCGTGCAAAGCGGGCAAGGCTGTAAAGAATCGAAGAACTCAGGAAGATCACGCCTGCTGTCGCGCCCATGATATGCAGAATCGTCAGGCTGCGGCTGACGACGTTTCCTGCCAGCTCTTGGCTGGGGAGCACCTGGAATACTGTGGGCGCTAATGCGAAGGCGAAAAAGATGATGCCGCCAACCCAGATAACCAGAGCCATCAGCATCAGAGTACGCAAAAGTGTCATATCGGGACCGGAATATTTTGTAGGATTTCCCGAATCATGATCTCTGCTTGCTCCGATTTTTTCAAGTTGGAGGAGTAGCGCCCATTCACGACGACGCGGTGCGAAAAAGCCGCCACTGCGAGCGACTTGAAATCTTCGGGTGTGGTGAACGTCCGTCCGTCCAGATAGGCAAGCGCCTGCGCCGCCCGGTACAGCATAAGAGAGCCTCGGGGCGAAACTCCCAACGATAAAGCTTCCGACTCTCTGGTTTGCCGTACGATTTCCAATGCGTAATCCACCAGAGAATCGTCTACCTTCACCTGTGCGACTTCCGCCTGCATGGCGAGGACCTCGTCTCCCGTGACAACCGGTTTCAGGTCATCCAGGCGCGCTGCTCCCGCCGTCGAACGGAGTATTTCTTTCTCGCTTGCGGCTTTTGGATAGCCCATGCGCACCCGCAGCAAAAAGCGGTCGAGCTGCGATTCAGGCAGAGGATACGTGCCGTGATGCTCCACCGGGTTTTGTGTCGCGATCACCAGAAAAGGTTGGGGCAGGGGATGGGACCGTCCATCCACCGTTACCTGTCCTTCGTTCATTGCCTCCAGCAGCGCGGATTGCGTTTTCGGTGTCGTCCGGTTGATCTCATCCGCCAGCAGGATATTGGTAAACACCGGGCCCGGCTTGAACTCAAACTGCTGTTCGGTGGTGGAATAGATCGAGATGCCGAGAAGATCGCTGGGCAGCATGTCGCTGGTGAACTGGATTCGCTGGAAAGAGCAATCCAGAGCACGCGCCAGCGCATGGGCAAGTGTCGTTTTGCCCACGCCGGGCACGCCTTCAATCAAGATATGCCCGTGAGCAAGTACCGCGACCAACGCCATTCGGACAACTTCGTCGTTGCCCCGGATGATGGTGTGAAGGGCTTTCTCTAAAGCGATGGCGCGCGAACAAAGGGATGGCTGAGTCGGACTTAAGACCATTGGTTCTGCGATTCTACTCGATGGCTTTCATGGCTGCCTAGCGTACATAGAACGTTCGTCATAAGGGAAATTGCGGGAAAATACTGAGGGGGATTCTTGCAATGCCACGGAACGACTCATGTTCCAGGCGGCGATACCTTTTCTCTGGCATTTTTGTGAAGACTGGCGTTGCAGCGGGAGCTTCGACAGCGCTGCGCAAGCCTCTCATTGTGAGTGCTTGCGTAGCGTGAATGGTTGGAATTCTTCTAAAGAGGAAGCACGATCTTGGAGCCGTTCAGCTGGTATTCAAGCTGACGAGCACCACTTTTTTGGTCCTTCTTGGAGGACACGGGGAAATAAAGATAACCAGCGATCGGCTTTGAGGCCGCTCCTTCCGGAAGGCCCTTTTCGCTCAACTCCACCTCGGTGGCGCGGCGATCGCGACTGCTGGTGGTTGGATCTTGAGAGTTTCCGATTCCGACGCCGACTCCCGAACTGGTATAGACGCCACCTGAACGCCGTCCACCCGTAATGGGATCGTATCCTCCCGTCTGGTATCCAATTGTAGATGTGGGAGAAATAACAACATCTCGGTCCGACTCCGCCTTTTTCTGAAGCGTTGCCGCCAGCTCCGAAGCGTTGGATGGCTTTGTGACAGTGCCTGTGGTCGGGTCGCGAAGCACGAAGTTGCTGGCCGTGACTTGCAAAGGCTGGTCTTTTTGCGGGTAGAGGGCAACCTCCACTACCACGCAGCAGCGATTGATCTCTGAGACGATTGCCTTTCGCGCTTCGTCCTTGCTCAGGAGTGAGGCTCCGATAGACATGCCATTCTGGGCGTCATGAGCCGTATAGAGTTCGGCGCTGGAGCGCGGCGCGGTGCCGCGAGTGGTTTCCCAGGCCATAGCGCCCAGGCACAGTAATCCGATGGATGCCAAGCTTCTTAGTTTCATAGCAGTGCTTCCTTTAATTCTGTTCCTGTTCTTGTTTGGGTTCTGGCTTCGTTCCCGCCGGTGCTTCCTGGGGCTCTATCTCGGTCTTTTTCTGGGCTAGCTTCGCCTCGATCTCAACCGATTTCCGGCTCAGGATGTAAACGCGCTGCTCAAACTGCGAGTTGTCGGCGCCCATTACTTGCAATGTATACGCGCCCGGATCCAGCCAGATCTCTTTGAGATGGTCCACAGTGCCTGCGTAGGCTCCATCCAGAAATACCGCGGCCTTCTTCGGAGCGCCCTTGAGCTTCAATTCACCCCGACCGCTGGTGTAGCCGAAGTAGTCGGAGGGATATGCCCAATAAGGGCCATCGAAAGATGACAAAGGGAAAAAGCCAAACGGATAGAAGTAAGGGTAAGAATAAGGGTAGAAATAGGGATTGAGAAACGGTGTCCCGCTAAAATAACCAACCCCTAGCGAAATGGTGCCCATTTTGATGTGATACTTCCGCTCTTTATCGGTATCTTTTTTCGCTGTGCCAGTTTTAGATGGATTCTCTGCAGCAGAGGATCCCGAATTCTGACTCTCTTGGGTACTAGGCGATGCGGGTGATGTTCCCGCATTTTCCTGCTGCGCGTAGCAGGAAAGTGCTGCTAGCGCCAGGAAAAACACTCCCAAACAGATAGGTGTTCGCTTCATTGCACACCTCTTCTTCAAAAGGATGGTGACTGGTTGTGTCCTAGCAATTGCGGCTCCAAGGAGAGTGTATTAAGACTTGATGAATTATCAACAGGTTAAGAATGAATCACCAATGACTGGAGCAGTCGTTGGTGCTTTTCCACCAACGGATTGGTGGATATCGGCCACCACCAGCACTCTTAATATGTACGGAGACCGATAGAAAACTCCCTAACTAACCAGGAGAAAGCGCTTTGAAAACGAAGAAGCTATGTGCTCTCCAACGGAGCAGGATTCGATTCCGGCTTGCCATTCACTTCGGCGCCGATCGAGACTTAATCGAAGGTGTAGCCACGAGTTCTTATTGATACTGCTCCGGACGTCCCGTCAGCCGCTCAATCCTCTTAGGAATCGGCGGATGGGTCGAGAACAGGTTCGCCATGCCGCCTAGAAATGGCTGCACAATAAACAAATGAGCGGTGGAAGGGGAAGCGGCCATCGGAATACGCCGCGAGTAAGCATCGAGTTTCTGCAGTGCCCGCGCCAGCGCCTCAGGATTTCGCGTCAAGTGCGCTCCCGATTCGTCCGCCTGATATTCGCGCGAGCGGGAAACAGCCATCTGAATCATCATCGCTGCGATGGGCGCGAGAATGAGCATCAAGATTCCTCCGCCCCGGTCGCGGTCGTCCCGGCTGCCGCCAAAGAACATGCCCATGCGCGCCAGCATGGTAATGGCTCCCGCCAAGGTGGCCGCCACCGAACTGATCAGGATGTCGCGATTCCGCACATGCCCAAGCTCGTGCGCCAACACGCCTTCCAGCTCGTCGTCGTCAAGCAAATTCAGGATTCCCTGAGTCACCGCAACTGCTGCATGGTTAGGATTGCGCCCCGTGGCAAATGCATTGGGCGATTCGGTTGGAATCACGTAGATACGCGGCATCGGCAACCCTGCATTTTGCGTCAGGCGCTCCACTACGGAATAGACCCGCGGTAGTTGCTCCCGGGTAACGGGCTGGGCCTGGCTCATTGCCAAGGCAATCTTGTCGGAGAAGAAATACGATCCAAAGTTCATGACGGCGGCAAAAATCAGGCCGTAGAACATTCCGTTCTCCCCGCCAAAATAGCGTCCTACGCCCATCATGAGCAGGGTCATCAGCGTGAGCAGGAAAGCAGTCTTCAAGGTATTCATATAAAAGTAGATGCTGGAAGCGAGGTCAGGATTCTATCAGGATTTGCTTTGATTTCAGAGTGATGGAGCCCGGCCAAGTGCCCGCCAACAGCGCCCGAATGAATGAGAGAAAGAGCGCGGACACAAAGCTATAAAAGCGGAAGGAGAATAATGAACAGGGTTGTATCCATGCAGAGCGGATACAACCCTGAGATGTAGCAGCTAAAATACGGGCCCTTACGCTGCTCCGCCGCCGCCACCGGCTTCGCAGGCGTTAAACCGGATAATCGTGCCGAATCCAGGATGTCCAGGATCGTTTGCGTATCCAGCGGTTTGATCCACGCGCACCAGAGCGCACCTCGACACGTTGCCGAAGATGTTGTTTCCCGACTTCACAATGGCGGTGGAAACGATCACTTCGATCGTATTCGGGAGTGTGGCTGGCGGGAAGCTGTTTCCCGGCTTTGTCTGCCAGCAGGCTGTCGTCAATGTGCCGACGGTTGCCGTAGCCTGGCAAGGAACCAACCGAGTCAGCTGGACGTGGTTCGCAAATCCTTTGAAAGAAGGATTCGCGCCGTATTCCCCTCCCGTTACCTGGCCGGCCCATTGTGCTCCCCAGAAATTCACGCGATCACCTACCTGCGGAGGTGTGCTATTGCCGCCCCAGATGACAAAGTTCTGGCCTTGGAAAACTTCTACCGTGGCCGAAGCTGTGGAGCCTTGAAAGTTGGAGTCTCCGGCAAAGCTGACCTGCACTTGGCCGCTCCCGGTGGGTTGCGGCAGATCGGGATCGAAATCAAAGCTGGTCGACGCGACTCCGTTCTGGTCGGTGGTGGCGCTCACGCTAACACCGTTCATGGTGAAGCTGACAGTCTCGGAAGGAACGGGAAGCCCTTGCAAGGAATCGGTTAATACCGCGGATACGGGTTGAAGTCCTACCGAGCGGACAAAGCTGTCGCCCGTATAGTTCAGTGTGGTTGCAGCGCTTTGCGCCTGGGCAAGTGCGGAGCACCCTGCCAACGCCAACACCAACGCAAAACAACGAACGGCATCTCCACGCTTGGGAAGACGAAGCGAAAGTTTCGGCATGTGTTTACAATCTCCTTCTTGATGGTTATTGGAAATACAAATCTCTCTTACTAGCTTGTAACGGTTGAATGAAGCAATGAGTGATTCCGGGGGCTAGAATCATGAGAACAGATTAATTTTTCATTAAAGATGCCTTTAAATAGTGCATCATTGTTAAATAATCCTAATTTTCTACCACGGACTATTCAGATTTCGCAACCAGGCAAATGCAGAACTTTGTCACTCAAAAGTTCATTGCAAGGATGATTTCAAGGCCATGTCTTTGAGATGAATGCAGTTAGGGCCAAAACATAGAGAGACGGGTAGAAAGATCTCGCGTTCAAAATAAAGTTAATTTTTAAACGACGAAATCCCCTCAATACCTTTCATCGTTACCAACTTTCTTCATTTGGCCTAATTTTTGAGGGATGAGCCAGAATTCCTCTCTATTTCCCGCCTGTATAGATCGCAGCTTTCAATCGCGATCGCACATCACTCACTCACCCCACACTCACCAAGCGCCTAAAAGACAAGATCGGTCGTTGCGTCGCCAAGACAACTTGCGGAGAGGTTGTGGTTCGTGACGGTCGTAACCTCTCGCAAATGCGCACGACCCTTTGAACCTTTTTCCGCCTATATTCGACATTTAGGTTGAATGAACACGGAAACGCGCATACGAGATGAGTGGCTGGCCTTGCGGTGCCAAGCCAATGAGCCGGGGGCGTATGAAGACCTCGTCGCTACCCTGGAGAAGCCTTTGCTTTATTACGCGATCCGCCTTACCGGAAATCGTGAAACTGCGCTTGACGTTCTTCAGGAGGCCTGGATTCGCGCACTGCGCGGAATTCCAAAACTGCAGGATGCCGGCTCCATTCGCCCATGGCTTTACAGCGTCGTTCACGGAATCGCGGTGGATGATTTTCGCCGGAAGAAGGCACGTGAAAAGGTTGAGGAGGTCTGCCCGGAATTGCCTGAAACCAGCGAGCCCGAGACGTTTGACGCCGCCGATGCCTCTGACATACACGTCGCCCTTGACCAACTGGAGCCTCGTCACAAAGAAGTCTTGACTCTTTATTTTCTCGAGGAGTTCACGGTTGCCGAGATCGCCAAAGTAGTCGGCTGTCCCGAAGGCACCGTGAAGTCTCGTCTTCATCATGCAAAGAAAACCATGCGAACTATCCTTACAGGAGGAAAATATGCGATCAGGTAACGAAATGCGGCAAGCGCTGCTGTCTCATCTGCCGCCGGCGGCCGATTTGGAGACATATCGGAAACAGATTGCAGCCACGCTTGAAAAGAACCGGAAAAAAAACAGGCTAGAGCGCGTACTCGCAAATCTTTTTTGGCTCTTCTGCGCGGGCTACGCTACCGTTCATCTATGGTTCGACAATCTTGGTCCCCAATTTCCGCGAACGCCGTTTCTTGCCTGTATCTTCATGCTGCTCGGCGGAGTTGAGCTTCTAAAGCACCATATTCATGCGGCCCAGGTGGAAACCCAGAAGGACATCAAACAACTCCACGTGCAGATCCTCGAATTGCAGTCGGCATTCGAGGAATCGCAGCGGGAAGCGAATGAAGCTTGATGGTGGCAAATAGAAAAAGCGGGCCGCAAAGTACCACGTTGCGGCCCCATCGTCTTATTTGAAGGAGCTACTTGCCTTACATGAAGAGAGCGTGGCGCTGCCGAGCCTCTGATGGATAGAGGAGAAAAGTCATCAGATTGTCGGGAATGCAACCCTTCCTTTGCCCCAATATAAAGCGGGAAGCGGAACGCAACCGTGTCGTTTTCGGAAAACTTCTGCTTCGGCTCGATGCGCCCGTCATTGGATGTACGCTGCATTGATTCAAGTAGTCGTCAGGATATAGCCGCAAGTGTGAATTTGAGCGTTCAGTCTTTCCTGGAATGCTACACTGGTCACCTCGCTTCAGACATCATGCCGGATATCAATGCCATGCCTTACAGGGCGTGCATTTTTTATCGCGTTCAATAGCTTTGGGGCTACTCGCATTCCTGATGCAGGATTGGCTGTTGGATAAAGGCAGCCAAGACCTATCCCCAATATTGAAAGGGGTGGTCGTCGAAACGTTGACAACAGTTGGTTATGAAGTATTTGCGGCCCAATACGCTCCTCGCAGTTCTACTTGGTGCGACACTCTGCGCGTTTGCCCAAGCATCAAAGCATTCAACTGATCTAGAAAATGTCCATCCCAATGGCGTGGTCGTAGAAGTTGTGACGCGTCCTGAAGCTCGGGAGACGGGTATTCGAGCCGGAGATATCCTGCTTCGCTGGTCGTTCCGTGAGGACCATGGAGACATCCAGTCTCCATTCGAATGGATTCGTGTTAACCAAGATCAGACGTCGAAGGGTCAGGTCAGGATCGAAGGCCTCCGAGGAAGGAAGCCACAGAGCTGGCTGGTTGGACCAGATGATTGGGGTATTGAGACGCGTCCGAATCTTGCTGGAACGTGGCTGCCGATCTACCAAGAAGCACAGCGATTCTCTAAACAGGGCGCGGCCGCTCAATCATTGGACCGGTGGAGAGCGGCAGCAGAGGCAGCGAGGGTCGATGGTGTTCGCTGGCTCGAGTGCTGGTTGCTTAGTCGAGTAGCGGACTCGCTCGCAATTGCCGGCCGAGGAGAAGAGGCTGATGTGGAATACAAGGCAGCGATTGATCTCTCAGACGGTGCGACCCGCGCAGCATTGCTGGCAGCACAGGCCAATAATTTTTTCCGTCGAGGCGATGGGCCCGCATCGGAAGCGTATCTCGCCCGAGCCGGAGAAGAATGGCAGAAAATCGATCCGAATGGCATGATGGTTGCCAACACGTTCTTCTCGATGGGGTTCCTTGCGCTGAAACGTGATGATTTTGACAAGGCGGAAAAGAATTTTGAACAGTGCTTATCCATCACCAAGGTCATTGCCCCCGAGAGCAGTCAAACGAGTGTTGCACTACGCAACCTAGGATACATATCCCATACTCGCGGGAATCTCATTCAGGCTGAAAAATATTATCTAGAATGGCTGGCAATTGAGAGAAAGTCGCTATCGCGAACCACAGGGCAGTCGATGGCGCTGATGGGTTTGGGTGTGGTCGCCTATAATCGCGGTGACTGGGCAAAAGCTGAGAGATACTATCGCAAGGCGCTGGAAATCGCACAGGCATTGAATTCTGAGAGTCAGGAAACAAGCGTAATTCTCAGTAGCATCGGGGATTGTCGTCTCAAAGAGGGTGATCTAGTAGCTGCGGAACGATATCAAGAACGGGCCCTTGCAATCCGGAGAAAAATCAATTCTGGTAGTACTGACATTGCCGAAATCTATGTTGGTCTGGGGAACATTGCTGAACGTAGGAGCAACTTTGGCCTAGCTGAGGCATATGATCGCCAGGCATTGGCGGTCGCTGAAAAACTGGTTCCGCCGCCTGCGCCTGATATTGCAAGGATTATGGTCCACTTGGGAAGTGTTGTTGGCAAACGCGGCGACCTCGAGAGCGCTGAGGGGTATTATCGGCAGGCATTGGGCATGATGGAGAAATTGATGCCCGATAGCCTTTTTGACATTGATGCACTGACTGGCCTTGCTGGTGTTTTACTCCAACAGGGACGCCGGGACGAAGCTTTAGCGATTCTTCGAGATGTAATCGGCAAAGTTGAAAACCCGGATCATTTGGGAGGCACCAACGAAGATCGTTCTTTTCATCGAGCCAAATATGAACGGTTCTATCAACTTTATTCAGCTCTAATGTTGGAACGAGGTGAGCTGCAATCGGCTCTATCGATTGTCGAAAGATCACGCGCTCGCACATTCGTTGAGATGCTCGCGCAATCGCGCATCAATACTAGTCAAGGATTTTCGTCGGAACTCCTCGAACGTGACCGTCGTTTGCAGGGGTCTTTGAACGCGAAATGGCAATATCGGGTCCAGCTTTTGAGCGGCAAGCATACAGATGATCAATTGGCCGTTCTGGATCAAGAAATCTCAAGGCTGCGCGAGCAATATGACGAGCTAGAAG
>Ga0070734_10001112_pt1 | contig 42583 bp, 30 predicted proteins | sample Coa_R1_8_FD_66444 | JGI IMG/M metagenome (GOLD analysis project Ga0070734, IMG submission 66444) | Surface soil microbial communities from Centralia Pennsylvania, which are recovering from an underground coalmine fire - Coalmine... | ecosystem: Environmental > Terrestrial > Soil > Unclassified ...
CAAACAGCCTGTCGGTCCTGCAGCCGGGAGGCCGTTTCGTCGAGATTGGCAAGATCGGAATCTTGACCTCGGAGCAAGCCTCCGCACTCGGTAAGGACGTGGCGTACTTTGTTTACGACCTCGCCCGGCAATGTGTTGAGCAGCCCGACCTGGTGGCGTCGATGCTCCGTGAATTAATGGATCTCTTTCGCGACCGGAGCCTCCGGCCGCTGCCGGTCCACACCTTCGAGATCGAGGACAGTATCGATGCTTTCCGCTTCATGCAGCAGGCGCGCCATCTCGGAAAAATTGTCATCACTCAGCAGAAGATTCCGCTTGTCTCGAGTGTGCTTCTGCCCGTCGCCTTCCTGCCCGATGCCACCTATCTCATCACGGGCGGTCTCCGAGGCCTGGGCCTCTTGACCGCCCAATGGATGGTGGAACGTGGGGCTCGTCACCTCGTGCTTGTCGGTAGAAGCGGGCCGGTACCAGCCGACGAGCGTGTGCTGGAACTCATCCGCCGGAATACAGCGAGTCTGCGGATCGAGCGCGCCGATGTTGCCAGCCGCGAGCAGATGGTTCGCGTGATCGACGCTATCACGGCCGGTTTACCCCCGCTGCGCGGCGTTGTCCATTCGGCTGGAGTGCTGGACGACGGCGTGATTCTTGAACAGAACTGGGGGCGTTTTGCCGCGGTGATGGCTCCCAAGGTTCTCGGTGCGTGGAACCTCCACGTGCTCACGCGCGATCTTCCCCTCGATTTCTTTATCCTGTACTCTTCCATAGTTTCCGTGATTGGATCGCCCGGCCAGGCTAACCACACTGCCGCCAACGCCTTCCTCGACGCCCTTGCTCACTACCGGCGGGGGTGTAATCTTCCCGCGCTCAGCGTCAACTGGGGGGCTTGGTCGGAAGTCGGCGCCGCCGCCCGCGGTAACGTCGGTAATCGCGTGCGTATGCAGGGTATGACCGAAATTTCCCCCTCCGACGGACTTCGCGTTCTGGAGATGATCTGGCATGCGTCGACAGCGCAGGTCGGCGTGCTTCCGGTCGATTGGAACGAGTTCCTGCGCAGCAATCCGGCCGCTGGCGATCGTCCTTTCTTGGCGGCGATCACGCGCGAAGGTCGGTCTAGGACGCCGATCGACAGCGGCGCTCGCGCGGAGCTTCTGCGCGGTCTGGCAGGGGCGCGGCCCAGCGAGCGGATGGACATCCTGCTTACCTTCGTTCAGGCCGAGGCTTCCAAGGTCCTCGGGCTCGATCCATCCCGCGCTCTTGACTCGCGCCGGCCTCTCAACGAGATCGGCTTGGATTCGTTGATGGCGGTCGAGTTGCGCAATGCCCTCGGCAATCTGGCCGGCCGTACTCTGCCCGTTACCTTACTCTTTGACTATCCGTCCATTCAGGGGCTTGCCGGCTATCTGGCGGCCGAAGTTTTTCCGACAGCGGCGATTGAACCGGTGCTGACACTCCAATCCCCGCCGGCTACTCTGCGGGCTCCGTCTTCCGTGCTGACCGGCGAGGAACTCGTTGCATCCCTGGATCGCGAACTCGCGCGTCTCGAGCAATGGATTGGATCATAACGCGCCATGCCAGATCCCGTCGATTACGAATCCCGATTGCGTAAGGCCCTGCAAGCGCTGCAAGCCATGCGCGGCCGAATCGATGCCATGGAGCGCGAGCGTAGCGAACCAATTGCTGTGATTGGCCTGGGTTGTCGTTTCCCCCACGCCCCCAATCCCGACGCGTTTTGGCGTCTGCTCCACGATGGGGTGGACGCGGTTGGCGAAGTGCCAGCCTCTCGCTGGAGTATCGACGACTATTACAATCCGGATCCGGATGCCGCCGGCAAGATGTATTCTCGATTTGGGGCCTTCCTTCCGGACGTGGATCGCTTCGACCCCTACTTCTTTGGAATCTCGCCCCGCGAAGCGGCTAGCATGGATCCGCAGCAGCGGCTTGTCCTTGAAGTGGCTTGGGAGTCTCTCGAGCATGCTGGTCAGTCTGCTGATTCGCTTGCAGGAAGCGCCACCGGAGTCTTCCTGGGCATCTGCACCAACGATTACATGTCTCTGTTTGCCGATCACACCAGGATCGACACGTACATGTCCACCGGCAATGCCCTCAGCGTCGTGGCCGGCCGTATTTCCTATCTAATGGGCTTCCACGGACCTGCCCTGATGGTCGATACAGCCTGCTCCTCTTCACTCGTGGCCGTTCACCTGGCTGTCCAGAGCCTGCGCAGTCGCGAGTGTGATCTTGCTTTGGCCGGAGGTGTCAACCTGATCCTCTCTCCGGTTCCCAGTATTGCCCTCTCCCGCCTCAAGGCCTTGGCTCCGGATGGGCGCTGTAAGGCCTTCGATGCTTCCGCGAACGGCTTTGTGCGCGGGGAAGGCTGCGGCATCGTGGTGCTCAAGCGCCTCTCGGACGCGCTTGCCGGGCGAGACCATATTCTGGCTGTGATTCGCGGCACAGCGGTCAACCAGGATGGCCGCAGCGGAGGTCTCACTGCGCCGAGTGGCCTCGCGCAGGAGGCAGTGATCCGTGCCGCCCTCGTCAACGGCGGCGTCGAGCCCGCCCAAGTCGGCTATGTCGAAGCTCATGGAACCGGCACCCCCCTGGGCGACCCGGTCGAGTTCCGGGCGCTCGCGTCGGTGTTGTCCAGAGGACGCCCACCCGGCAGGAATTTCGTGTTGGGCTCCGTCAAAACCAACATCGGCCATCTGGAAGCAGCCGCCGGCATAGCGGGACTGATCAAGGCCGTGCTCGCGGTCTGGCATTCCGAGATTCCGCCGTCGCTGCACTTTAAGCACCCGAGCCCGCACATCGCGTGGGATCAAACCCCAGTTGTCTTTGCAACGGAGCGCATGCCGTGGCCGCGCCAGACCGAGCCGCGCTTCGCCGGCGTGAGCGCCTTCGGATTCAGCGGGACCAACGGGCACGTCGTATTGGAAGAGCCGCCACTTACCGCGCCACCGCCTCCCGCGCCCACGAAGCAACTGTTATGCCTTTCCGCTAAGAGCGATGCATCCTTGAGAGCCTTGGCGGCCGCCTTCGCCGAACACCTTGCCGCGAATCCGGCTTTGCCACTTGCTTCGGTCTGCTACACAGCGGGCTCGGGCCGTTCGCATTTCGCGCACCGTCTCGCTCTGACGGCAGAATCCACCGAACAAGCGCGCTCCACGCTCATTTCGTATGCTGCGGGCGCCACAGGTTTGCTGCATCGGGCCGTTTCGGATTACACGCTGCCCAAAGTGGCCTTTCTGTTCACCGGGCAGGGTTCGCAGCGCGCCGGTATGGCGCGCGAATTATTTGACACTCAGCCGATTTTCCGCGAAGCGCTGCTTCGGTGCGAAGCCATCTTGCGCGCGCACCTCGATCGCCCTCTTCTGTCGGTACTCTACCCGTCCGGCGCGAATTCGCCAATCGATCAGACTGCCTACACCCAGCCGGCTTTGTTCGCCGTGGAATACGCGCTTGCGGAGTTGTGGCGCGCCTGGGGCATCCGTCCCGCCGCGGTGCTCGGTCACAGCGTCGGTGAATACGCGGCTGCAACTATCGCCGGGGTTTTCGATCTTGAAGACGCGCTGGCTCTTATCGCCGCGCGGGGCCGCCTCATGCAAGCGCTTCCGCCGAATGGAAGTATGGCTGCAGTTAGTGCCGCCGAGTCGCTGGTCGCCGGCTATCTTGGACCTTACCGCGATCGTCTCAGCATCGCCGCCGTCAACGGCCCCCAAAGCACCGTGATCTCGGGGGAGCGAACCGCTTTGCGGTCGGTCCTTGCGGTTCTGAAGCGCGAGGGCGTTCGCGCCGTCCCCCTGAACGTCTCCCACGCCTTCCACTCACCTTTAATGGATCCAATGCTTGAGGAGTTCGAACGGACTGCCTCTCGCATCGATTGTCACCCGCCGAAGATTCCTTTGATCTCTAATCTCACCGGCTCTCGCGCTGGCGATGCCGATATTGTTCAGCCCGGGTATTGGCGCCGCCATATCCGCGAAGCTGTCCGTTTCTCCGCGGGCATGGAAACGCTTCATGGCGAAGGTGTCCGCATCTTTCTCGAAGTCGGTCCCGCCCCCACTCTAACCGCCATGGCGCGGCAGTTTCTCGCGAGCGACGATTGCCTGTGGCTTTCCACTCTCCGGCCCGGGCGGCAGGATTGGCAGCAGTTTCTGGAATCGCTTGCGCATCTTTATGTTTCAGGCGCCCGCCTCGACTGGTCTCCCGCCACCGCTTTTAAAGTGCCCTTGCCGACGAGTCCCTTTCAACGACAACGCTTTTGGGCCGTGGCGCAGGATTCCCCGTGCTCTATCGCGCCGGTTTCGGCTGCCCGCCTCTACGAACTGCGCTGGGAAATCAAGTCCGCCACCGAACCGGAGCTCAAACCCTCTGACCCCTGTGTTGTCTTCGTTCCGGAGCACCTGCCGCAGCTTGCGTCATCTCATATCCAGGTGCTCCCCGGCCCGGTCTACGCGCGCAGGGGCGAGTTCGCCTTCTCCGTACGGCCCCAGGCGTTCGAAGACTATATCCGCCTACTTTCCGACTTGGGCTCCGCTGTGCGCGATATCGTTTATTGCTGGCCTGCCGTCTCATCCGCTCTTCCGCTGGTGCATGCTGTTTTGCGCTCCCCTGGCAAACCTCGTGTCTCCTTCATCACACGCCGGACCCAGCCTGTCGAATCCGATGGCGCCGTCGAACCCAACGCTGCGCCATTATGGGGATTCGGGCGCGCGCTCTCCCTCGAGCATCCCGACATCTTCGGCCAACTGATCGATATTTCTGATGATGCCGATCTGTCTGCAGCTCTCGGCCATATCCAACGGTCCGACGGTGAAGACCAGGTTGCCTTCCGCGAAAACCGCCGCTTCGTTCCGCGCCTTGCCGCTGCCGGCTTCCCGTCTGGCCCACCGCCTTCCTTACGGCCCGATGCAGCGTACCTCATTACAGGGGGCAGCGGTGCGCTCGGCCTTCTAGTTGCGCGTTGGATGATAGAGCGCGGGGCTCGGCGCGTCGTGCTCTCTAGCCGCCACGCCCCAATCGGGTACCGCTTCAGCGCCCTCAAAGCTCTGGGCGATTCGGTCGAGATCGTGCAAGCCGATGTCTCCGATCGTGTTCGTATGGCGCAGCTATTGACCAGCTTCCGTGATTCTCTCCGCGGGATTGTCCATGCCGCCGGCGTGACTACGGGCGAGGCCCTTGCTGCTCTTACCCCGGATGCTCTGGACAATGCGATGCGGGCCAAGGCGGAAGGTGCCGCCATCCTCCACCAACTGACCTTATCCGCGAAGCTCGATTTTTTTGTCTGTTTCTCCTCCATTGCCTCCGTCTGGGGATCCGCGGGTCTCGCGCACTATGCCGCTGCGAATCACTACCTCGATTCTCTGGCGCATTGCCGACGGCGGCAGGGGCTGCCTGCCCTGACCATCAACTGGGGCCCGATCGCCGTGCCAGGAATGGCGTCAGATCAGGTTCGCGCTGGACTCGAAAGACTGGGGATTCGGGCGCTTTCACCGGAAGCGATGACGCAGTCGCTCGATCGGCTTCTGTCGAGCGGCGCCAGTCAGGCCGTCGTCGCCGATGTGGACTGGGCGCGCTTCAAGCCCATTTACGCCGCGCGCCGCCCCCGACCTCTTTTCGAGATGCTCACTACTACGTCGACTGCGCCAGCCACGGCCTCCGCCCGTTCCACAATTCTCGATAAATTCGAAGCCACGCCCCAATTGGATCGCCCGCAGTTCCTGGTAGAGCACCTGCAACACGCCATCTGCGACATCCTGAAGCTCGATTCCGTGGAGCGGGTCGATCTCCGGCAAGGATTTTTTGAAATCGGCCTCGATTCCCTCACTGCCGTTGAACTTAAGAATCGCCTGGAGACCGATTTGGGCCGCTCGCTTCCACCCACAATCGCCTTCGATTATCCAAACTGCGCCTCGCTCGCCGCTTGGCTGGCAGAAACGCTCAGCCCTGCTGCTCTGCCGGCCGATTCCGCGCAAGAGCCAAGCGTCAGGCCGCTTGGCCGGCTCGATGGCGTACTGGACCAGATCGACAATCTCTCGGATGACGATGCCATTAGAGCTATAATGCAACTCCAATAGAAATCGCCGCGCCCATGAAGACCCTCTCCCAACGAATTGCCGGTGTCTCGTCAGTAAAACTGGCTCTGATGGTGCGCCAGCTGCGCTCCGGGATCGATGGGATAGAGATGCTTCACGCCGAGCCGATCGCCGTGATCGGAATCGGTTGCCGTTTCCCCGGGCGCGTCACTGGCCCAGAATCCTTTTGGAAACTCTTGCGCGACGGTTTGGATGCCATCACCGATCCTCCGCCCGGACGGTGGAGCGACGCCGATTACGTTAATTCCGAGGGTGCTGGGAAAAGGGGTTTTTTTCGCGCGGGCTACGTCGATGGAATCGATCGGTTCGATGCTGGATTCTTTCACATCTCTCCCCGTGAAGCGACGAGTATGGATCCCCAGCAGCGCATCTTGCTGGAAGTCGCCTGGGAGGCTCTGGAGAACGCCGCGCTGGTGCCCGCCAGCCTGTCTGCCACACCGACCGGGGTCTTCGTCGGAATCTCGAACAACGATTATTTCCAGCAAGTCCTTCGTTCCGATGGTGCGTCGCGCGTCGACGGTTACACCGTTACCGGAAGCGCTCTCAACTCCTCTGCCGGACGCCTGTCCTATGTACTGGGTCTGCAAGGGCCCAGCATGGCGATCGATACCGCTTGTTCCTCGTCACTCACCGCCATTCATCTTGCCTGTCAGAGCCTCCACACCGAAGAGACCAGCCTCGCTCTGGCGTGCGGGGTCAATGCGATCGTCTCGCCGTTGGGCGCTATCGCGCTCTCTAACGCTCGCATGCTGGCTGCCGATGGGCGTTGCAAGACGTTTGATGCTGCCGCCGACGGTTACGTGCGAGGTGAAGGGTGCGGAGTCGTTGTGCTCAAACGTCTTTCCGATGCCCTGCGCGACGGCGATCCTGTTTATGGTGTGATCCGCGGTTCCGCCGTCAATCAGGACGGAGCCAGCGGCGGCCTTACCGTTCCCAACGGCCCGGCACAAGAGGCCGTCATTCAGCGGGCCCTCGTCAGCGCGGGTATTCAGCCGGTGCAGGTCGGCTATGTGGAAGCCCACGGAACCGGTACGCCGCTGGGCGATCCCATCGAAGTTCGTGCGTTGGCGCGAGCGCTTGGCGCCGGACGCGTGGAGCCCTTACGCATTGGCTCGGTCAAGACCAACATCGGCCACCTCGAATCGGCGGCGGGCATTGCGGGCTTTATCAAACTGGTTCTTGCCCTGCACCATGGCGCGATTCCGCCACATCTGCATCTCAAACAGTTGAACCCTCTCATTTCCGGCGGCGAGTTCCCCATCGAGATTCCCACTACCGTAACGCCCTGGACCGGCCGCCGAATCGGGGGCGTTAGCTCCTTCGGCGCCAGCGGCACGAACTCCCACCTGGTGGTGGAAAGCGCACCCATTCGTCCAGCGTCCCCCGATTTGGAATCCGGCACTCATCTGCTCTGCCTCTCGGCCCGGACTACTACCGCGTTGCGCGAGGCCGCCGAAAACCTCGACCGACACATCTGCGCTAACCCCTCCGTTGCCCTCTCCGATCTCTGCTACACGCTTGCGATTGGACGTACGCAGTTCGCTCATTCCGTCGTGCTCCCTGTCGCATCCATCGGCGAGGCGCGCCGCAAACTTTCCGCGCTTGTTCGCGGTGAATCGCCGGATCCTCCGGTTCCTGGCGCCGAACTTGACCAATATCGCTCACACTCGAGTGGCAGAAAGGTTTCGCTGCCGCCTTATCCCTTCCAGCGGGAACGGTATTGGATCGATCCTCCCGCCCTTGCAGCCGAAACCAGACACCCGCTTTTGGGCCGCCGGTTGGACAGCGCCCTTGGGGACACGATCTTCGAGACCCGTTTCACCCCCGGATCTCCCTCTTTTCTGAAAGATCATCTGGTCTATGGCGTCGTCGTCGTTCCAGGAGCCTGCCATGTGGCGCTTATGCTTTCGGCCGCCAGCCAGATATTTGGCGCCGGGAAGGAATTGCGCCTCGATGGCGTCACCTTCTTCGAGCCCCTGGTGCTTGCCGAAGGCTCGGCGTTCTCCGTCCAGACTATCGTCACGCTAGAGTCGGCGGGCGCGGGCGCCATCCGGATTCACAGCCGTCGGGCCGGCGGATTCAGTTGGACTCTCCACGCGGCTGCCAAGGTTGGAGCTATCCCCGCCACGGCTCCAGAGCCTCTCGAAATTACCGTTCCCTTGCTCTATTCCACGCCAGCCCGCGAATTTTACGAAAGGGTGCGCCAGGTGTCCTTCCATTTCGGCCCGACCTTTCAGTGGATTGACACTCTTCATCGATCTGACGATGAGAGCGTTGCCGAAATTCGCCAGCCACATGCCGTGGACGATGAGGCCGCTCATGTTTTACATCCCGGACTTATCGATGCCTGCTTCCAGACGTTCAGCGCGGCGCAGGCCAGCACCGCCATGGATGCTACCGCTTACGTCCCCATTGGCATCGGTAGTTTTCGGTTCTACGATGTCCCTGGGCCCAAACTCCGGTGCCGCGCCGACCACGTCGCCGGGCATACGGACAACATCGATACATTTACGGGCTCATTCCAGTTGCGAGACCAGTCTGGCAGACTGATCGCTGAAGCCGTCGACCTGCAGATTAAACGCGCACCTCGCGAAGCGCTGCTGCGCGCCGCAAGAAGCGAAATGAGCGATTGGTTTTACGGCGTGGACTGGGTGCCTTCGGGAACGCCCAAAGCGGCGGGTGTCAACGGATCGTGGCTGATCATCGGGGGCTCCGCTTCTACTGGGCCGGCGCTTGCAGATGCCCTTCGCGCCCGCGGGGCTGAAGTCATCTGTATTCCCGGCGATCAACCAGCGCCTCTTTCCGCCAAGCCTTGGCGTCACGTCGTGCAGCTCCACGGCTTCGATGGCGAGCCTGCCTCTAGGGCCTGCCGCTCGGCTCTGGAGCTGCTCCAGGTTCTGGTCCATTCGGCCCGGCGCCCTTTGCCGCGCGTCTGGCAGGTTACCTGCGGCGCGCAACCGATTGTCGGGGATCAATCCGCCGACTGCGCGGAGCTGGCAACCGTCTGGGGCTTGGCACGGACGGCAGCCCTGGAACATCCGGAGTTGCGCTGTGTCGCTCTCGATCTTGCGTCCGCCGCGCCTGTCGCCGATCTCCTCGCGGAACTCACCGGGGATTCCCCGGACGATCAGGTAGCGTGGAGAAACGGGCTTCGCTATGTCGCCCGTCTCGCGCGCCGCCCTCTACCGTCTCGCAAGCAGCCGTTGCGGGCCGAAGCCTCGTACCTGGTGACCGGCGGTTTCGGCGGACTCGGACTCTTGATCGCTCGCCGCCTCATCGAATCAGGGGCGCGCCACATTGTGCTTCTCGGCAGAACCCCGCCGTCCCCCGCTGCCAGCCAGTTCTTGGATCAGCTCGACGTGCGCGTCGCCGTTCTTCAGTCCGATATTTCCGACCTCGACCAGGCCCGCTGCGCCCTTGCTCAAATCTCTCCCCCTTTGGCCGGCATCTTTCACCTCGCTGGCGTCGTCGACGACGATCCCCTCGCTGACCAGAACTGGGAGCGCTGTCACGCCGTGCTCGACCCTAAACTTAGGGGTGCCTGGAACCTGCACACGCTTACGGAGTCCCTTCCGCTCGATTTTTTTGTTCTATTCTCTTCAGCTTCGGCAGTACTCGGAACGCCGGGCCAGTCCACCTATGCCGCCGCCAACGCTGCGCTTGACGCTTTAGCCGCTTACCGTCGTAGTCTCGGCCAACCCGCTACCAGTATCGGATGGGGGCCTTGGGCCGATACCGGCATGGCCGCCCGCACCGGTGCCGGCCGGCAGTGGACTTCCTTCGGAATGGAAAGCTTCACGCCGCAACAAGGGCTGGACGCCTTTGACGCCGCTCTGGGGACTGGCGATCCGCACGTTGTCGTGCTGCGAATGAACTGGTCAAAGCTGTTGAGTCGTGTTCCGGGAGGAAGTATCCCGCCGCTTCTGTCCGGTCTCCAGGCCGGCCCCGTACCGCGCGTTGCCGCCGGGATCCGATCGCCCGTCGAGCAGACAATTCTCGATGAGTTCCAAGAGGCCGCCCCCGAAGTGCGCGCCACTCTGGTTCGTGACTACATCCGCGCCGCGGGGGCACGCATTCTCGGTATGAATCCATCGCAGTCAATCGATGGACGCTTGTCATTCAACGAGCTAGGCTTCGACTCGCTGCTGGCGCTGGAACTGCGCAACACTCTGCAATCGGCGTTTCACCTGGATCTTGCCGCCGCCGCCATCTTCGAGCATCCCAACGCGGATTCTCTCGGCGCTTTTATTGCGCAAGATCTGCTCCAACTTCCCGCCACGGCGGGTGAGGAGATCGTCGCGGCCACCGCCCTTGTCGATCTCAAGGCGGAAGCCGTTCTAGCCCCGGAGATCCGCGGGGCTCTCCTTCACTCTTCGGCGCCGCCCTCGGCAATTCTTCTCACGGGAGCCACTGGATATCTGGGCGGGTATTGTCTCCGTGAACTTCTCGATCGCACAGACGCCGACATCTATTGCCTGGTGCGCGCTCGCACGAGGGAAGAAGGTAATCGCCGCCTCGAAGAAAAACTCGCTTCTGGCAACCCCCGCGTCATCCCCGTATGCGGCGATCTCGCTCAGCCGAGGCTCGGCCTGGATGTCGGAGAGTACGAAAGCCTCGCTGCTCGTATCGACTCCGTGTTTCACAGTGGAGCGGTTGTGAACTTCATTCAGTCGTATCAGTCTCTTAAGGGTGCGAGCGTTGTCGGCACACAGGAGATGCTGCGTTTCGCGTGTCATGTCCGCGTCAAACCGGTGCACCATATCTCCACGGTCGCCGTGTTCACCACTCCGCACTACCGCAATGCAGACGTGATCCGGGAGGACGACCCGGTTGAGCATTGGGAAGGCCTTATGGTAGGTTACGCCCAAAGTAAGTGGGTCTCTGAAAAGCTCGTTCAAATCGCCCGATCGCACCAAATGCCAGTGGCTATCTATCGCCCCGGAATGATCACCGGGGACAGCCGCTCCGGTGAATGCAAGCTAGACGATTTCATGCCGCGCATGATCCGCGGCTGCATCCAGATCGGCGCTGCGCCGGACATGGGCGGCTTTGTCATGGACCTCGTTCCCGTGGACTACTGCGCGCAGGCCATCGTCGCACTCGCGCTCCGCAACGATTCGCTCGGAAAAGCCTTTAATCTGGTCAACCCGCCCGCCATTTCCTGGAACCGTATGGTGGAACGCATCCGCCGGTTCGGCTACCCAGTAGTGTCGCTTTCCTACCAGGAGTGGCTCGGGAAGCTACGCCAGGCGCCGGCCGACAACGCCCTCGTTTATCTGCTGCCCGTTTTGGAAGGGCTCTCGGACGAACTCTTTACTTGGCCTCGGGTCGATTGTCGCAATACCCTGGAAGGTCTGGCCGGGTCCGATATCGTCTGCCCGCCCGCGGAGGAGCTTTTAGATACCTACCTTTCTAATTTCGTTCGCGTCGGCTACCTGCCGAATCCGGGAGAAAAAACTGGCGCCGCCGTCCGCTGAAGAACTGTTCATAACTTGGAAACCGGCCGTGCAAACGAGCGCGCGCCTGTTTTGTTTTCCTTATGCGGGCGGCGGCTCCGTTATTTTCCATGGCTGGCAGGCGTCTCTGCCGCCCCAGATTCAGGTCTGCCCTGTCCAGTTACCTGGCCGGGAAAACCGTTTATCCGAACGCCCCTTCGACCGCCTCGAACAGATCGTCGAGACTTCCATGCGCGCGCTTGCACCCTACATGGATGTACCCTTTCTGTTTTTCGGCCACAGCATGGGCGCATTGATCTCGTGGGAGATCGCCCGTTCGCTCCGGTCCGCTGGACGGCCCGGGCCCCGCTTGCTGGCGGTCGCCGCGTATCGCGCGCCGCATCTTGCCCGCCTTCTGCCCCCCATCCACCGATTGCCTGACTCTGTCTTTTTCGAGGAACTCGCCAAGCGTTACGATGGCCTTCCGGCTACAATTGCCGGGGATCCCGAGTTGCGCCGCCTGTTTCTGCCATTGTTGAAGGCTGATTTGGCCGTGATAGAGACTTATACTCACGTTACCGGTGATCCGCTCGATTGCCCGATTTCGGCATTCGGCGGATTAGATGACCCTCAGGTGCCCCAAAACGATCTAGCCTCCTGGAGTGTCCATACCCGTGCCGCATTCAAGCTCAGGATGTTCCCCGGCAGCCACTTCTTCCTCAAAGCCTGCCGTTCTCCACTGTTGCAGGCCCTCTCGGCGGACATAGCGGAGGCCGTTGCGTGCTGAAAGCCAAATACATCCCCAGCCGCCTCATCGATCCAACCACCCGCAAGTCAATAGAGGTCCGCGCGCCGGTTCGCCCCGCAACCTTTCGTGGAATCCAGGTGACCGGTCACGCTCTCCGGTTTTTCGCGCGGGTCTTCCTGCTGTTTCTGAGCGGCCGCCTGGATCGCGAATCCTATGCCCGCCGTGTCCGCCTTCTGCTCGAGGAGATGGGCGGCCTGTGGATCAAAGTCGGCCAGCTCCTTTCCTTCCGCATCGATATGTTCTCTACCGAGATGTGCCGGGAACTCTCCCGCCTCCAAGGCCAAGTTGTCGGTTTCCTGCCTGAAGTTGCGCGCGCCATCGTGGAGCGGGAACTCGGCGGCCCAATCGACCGCTACTTCGAGGAATGGGATGATACACCTTTCGCTGCCGCGTCTATTGGCCAGATCCATCGCGCCAAACTTCGACGCGAGCAGATCTGGGTCGCAGTTAAGATCCAGAGGCCGTACCTGGCCGAGAGCTGCGCCAAGGACCTGCGAATCGTCGAACGCATCACTTGGCTTTTAAGAGTGCTTAGAATCTATCCCTTCATGCGGTGGGATGACGGTCTGCGCGAACTGCGTGAGATTCTCCGCGAGGAACTCGATTGCCGGTATGAGGCATCCGCCTTCTACCGCATGAAGAAGTCGCTCAAACCCCATAAAATTTACGTCCCAGACGTCTTCCCGCGCTACACCACGCAGTTTATCCTGGTCACCGAGTTCATCCACGCGACGCTGATGATGGACTACATCTACATTGCTGATACAGATCCTGGCAAGCTGGCCGTGTGGCTCCGCGAAAACGATATCAATCCCCACATCGTCGCGCGCGGGATGATACAGTCGGTTTTCCGCCAGCTTTTTGAGGATAATCTCTATCATGGTGACCTCCACCCCGGCAATATCATCCTGCTTCGTCATAGTCGTGTCGCACTCATTGATTTCGGTGCTGTCGCCTTCACCGATCAGGAATATCTCCACAAGTCCCGCATCTTCTTCGAGTCCTTGGTCACGCGGGATTACTCTAAAGCTGCCGACACCGCGTTCCTGCTGAGCGGCACGCTCCCGCGAATCGATGTCGAAGAACTGAAGGCCAAACTCGTCGAATTGCTGCGCGCCTGGGGCACTCGCAACCTCGTGCGCGAGCTTCCCTACCACGAGCGGTCGTTGGATAACGCCTTCGTTGAATTGACCCGTGTGATGTTCAAGCATCGATGCGGTGTCAAATGGGCTCTTATGCGCTTGCGCCGCGCTACAGCTACGTTGGATGCCTCCATCGTCGCCCTATACCCGAACGTGGACGTCAACCGTGAGATTGCCCGCTATGTCCGTGCCGCCGGTTTTCGTGCTCTGCAACGGCAGGCAGGATGGAATCTGGTGCCGCGCTTGATAAAGGGCATGGCTACCGCGGTTCAAATTGCCGAGAATACTTACGAGGAAGCCGTTTACTCCAGCTCCATAATGCGCCGGCAAGCGCAAGTCTTCGAGGGTACGACCAGCAAATTTGCCTTCCTCTTTTCCGTTCTCTATCGGCAGATTTCCGTGGCCCAGATTCTGCTCTCCGTGATCTTCATCATGCTTTTTCTGTACCAACACTATCCCTCGACGATTACACCGAGGCTGGGACCTCAACTGCTCCGCTTTTTTAAGGCATTTCCCTATCTCGACTACCAGATTTGGGTGGTTCTGGGCGTCGTGCACCTGTATCTGTCGATCACCGCGATTAGCCTGGGACGCATGTTCGCCCAGAAAGATGTCAACCCGGCCGGCAGGCCCCGTCCGGAGGTTTAACAGGTTCGCTCCCGGTCCGGCGGCCGCCCTATTCGTATTCCAGCGCTTCCACTATCGGCGTTCGAACCGCATACTCAGCCGGGCTGAACGCGGCGATAACCGCCGCGGCTAAAATGATCGGAATCAGAGCCAATGCGATGTTGCTCGGGAATTCGTACCCCAGCGCCATCCCCGTAAAGTCCCGCCGCACCATCTGCAGCGTGTAATACAGGTTGGCCGCTCCGAGTGCAAACCCGAGCACCAGTCCCACCACGGCCACAGCGACCGCCTCCAGCCAGATGGCCACCCGCACCTGAGTCATTAGGCCGCCAATTGCCCGCAATACTCCCAGCTCCCGCTTACGTTCAGTAATCGAAACCGTCAGTGTGTTGAGAATTCCTAGAATTGATACCAGCACCGCGATCGCAATCTGGATGTAGGTCAGCGAGAACCACTGATCGACTACGCCTAACACGTATCGCTTAACGTCCTCGGTCGACAGCACAAAGAGCCGCCGGTCTTTCGCGAACCGGCCCAGTATCGTTCGTTTGACGTCGTCGGCCGAGGCGCCTTTCTTTAAGTAGATGCGGAAAACATCGGCGCTCTCGTCGTTCCAATAACGAGCGTACAGCGAGCGCTCCATAAAGATAGTCCCTTCCTGTTCGGAGTAGTCCTTCACGATGCCCGTTACCGGCAGCGCCAACTTCCCGTGAGCAGTCGTCAGCCGGAGTAGGTCGCCTTGCTTCAGCTTCTGCAGTTCGGCGAAATTCTCGGACACCACGACACCCTTGCCTTCCGACGCCAGCCGGTGCATCACGTCATAATCGCCCGCAATCACGCGTCTTCCCCGCGTTCGCGCGGAAAATGGCCTCAAATCTGTGGACAACAGGAGCACAGTGTGTCCGCTCATATTGACTTTGAGGTTCCGCACCGGCTCCACTTCCTCAATGCCATTGATCGCTCGCAGTTCGGGCAGCATTGCTGCTGGAAAATGGAAACTGGCCGTCTCGGCGCCTTCCGTTGCGGTTACGAACAGAGGAGCGTTCAGTGTGGCGCTCATCCAGTCCTCCACTGAGCTCAGCGTGCTTCGTGCCAATCCGCCTAAGCCAATCGCCATCGCAAGCGAAAACATCAGCGCCGCCGCGGTGGACGAAGTGCGCCGCGGAGCCCGCAGCAGGCTTTCGGCGGCCAGCGCCCCTTCGACCGGCGCGACCACCAGCAACATCGGCCGCATGGCCTTGGCCAGCCACATGGTCAGCGTCGGCGCCAGAAGTACAGCCACCACCGCGATCAACATGTAACCTATGTAGAAGACCGCGCGCGCCTCCGAAACGTACAGGCAGATAATTGAAGCCAGCGCTGCCACTCCCGCTCCGATCTGCCGCGCACGGCTTTCCTGCTCGTCAAGTGATTGCGTCTGCCCTTTCTGCAGCGCAATCGCCGGGTCCACTCTTGCTGCCTGGCGCGCTGGAATCACCGCCGATACCACGCTTGCCACCAGTCCGGTTCCTAGTGTTAAGACCAACACCCACGGTTCCAGCGGAACCGATTGCGGCGGCTCCATGGCTCCGTAGATCCCTTGCATGAGGCCGCTTACATATCCGCTCAGTCGCGCCGCCACCAGTTCCCCAAGCACCAGTCCTAGAATCGATCCGACTAGCCCTGTTACCGCGCTCTCGCCCAGGAACAGCAATTGAATTTGCGCCCGCGTGGCTCCCAGCGCTCTTAGGATCCCGATCTCTTTGCGGCGCTGCGTGACCGCGATCAGCATCGAGTTATAAATCATGAACATGCCGATGAAGAGCGCGAACAAACTGCACACCGTCATACTGGTCGAGTAAACTCGCAAGAGTGATTCAAATTGGCGGTTGCGCGCCGCGGGAGCTTCCACGGTGAAACCGGGCCCAAGCGCCGAGATCAGCGCTCGCCTGCCTTCTTCGACCGTCGTGCCTTCCTTCACCCGCAGATCGATCCGGTCGAATCTGCGCCCGCGTCCGAACACCTTTTGTGCCGCATAGATATCCATCACTGCCAGGTTGCCGCCGAATGCCGAAGCCAGGCCGCCCGATCGCATCATGCCCCGGATGGTGAACCGCTTCTCTCCGTCCATTGTGCTCATCACCATCGGGTCGTTTACCTTCAGTGCGTTGCGCGCTCCGAACTCCTTGCTCACGATCAACGAATCGGGCTGCGCCAGAAAGACGAGCGGATCTTCAACCGTGCCTTCCTGTTCGCCTGAAATCTTGTACTCGCGCAGGTTCCCGTCGCCCGTCATGTCCACGGCCAGGATCTTCAGGTTTCCCTGGCCCTGCCGGCCGGTGCTGACCACCGCTTCAATCACCGGCACGGCCACCTGAACTTGCGGTACCGCCTGGACCTTCTCCAGCACATCTTCCTCGAACCCGCCTTCACCTGCCGAAATCTGCAGCTGCGTGGATCCCGCGATCCGATCCACCGTCGCTCCGAACGTCGCCAGGATCGAACCGTTCGCCAGATGCATGGCGATGAAAACCGCGATTCCCAGCATGATTCCCGCTGTGGTGAGTAACGACCGTAATACGTGCTTACGGGCGTCCGGCCAGCTGATGAGGCGGAGGAGGATCACGCAGTGATCCTCCTCCGCCGTTTACGACGGCTCGCACTGCCAACCGCTAAAAGTGCAACCAAGGGTTTCATACGAATGGAAAGAAATGTCCGGGCCGTCCAGGTCGCTTCAAAGTCTGAGGAATCATAACACATCCAGTCCGTGCGAATACGAAATTTCCTCGCTTTCGTGCTGCGGCTTTCGATTGTTAGATTGACCAATGCGGCCCGCAACCGGCGCCTTCCCAACGGCTGCCGCTATCGCGATTCAGACTCGATTAAGGATTTACGAACAATTGGCCCGCGGGAGAACAAATATCATCTGAGTAATAGATTATTTGCTGATCGACCCAGGAATTGCGCGAGTTGCGTAAAGGAGGTGGCCCAAATTGTGACCGGTGTTTCGTGGCCCTTTAGCATAACCTCGCTTTGACTGAAATACTCCGCCCAGCCCGGCAGATCTTTCAGATAGTCGTGGGTCACGTCTCCCACTATGAGATCCGTTCTCAAATCCTTGGTGGCCGCTTCCAAGCGAAAGGCGACATTCACGCTATCGCCCATCGCGGTCAGGTCTCCGGTTCCGGGGCTCCCGACGACCGCGGCCCCCGTATTCAGCCCCGCTCCCATCCGCAGCCTCTGCGGTAAATTGAACTGATGGTTCAGTTGCTCGGTGGCCTCCTGGAATTCCCGCAAGGCCTGGAGAATCTGCAAGGCCTCCCGCCGCTCCCGGTTGGCAGTCTGATGGACCCAAAGCGCCATAACCGCATCGCCGATGTACTTCTGGACCGCACTGCCGTACTTCTGCATAATGCGCTCTGCATCCCTGAACCAACCGCCGATGACCTGGCATAGCACGGATTGATCGATGGCATTAGTCAGAACCGTGTAATCGCGGATGTCTACCACCAGCACCGTGACAAGCCGGTGCGCAAATATCTGGCGCGTGGAGCAAAAATCCGAAATAGAGGAGCGCTTTTTGCCTGGACCCTGGGCGGGATCATGGAAGACGATCCGAGATTTGCCGACTGAAATGGAATCGCCGTTTGTCAGTGCAACCGGCGTACTCACTCGCCGATTGTTGACAAATGAACCATTCTGGCTCCCCAGATCGATGAGATAGTATTCACCGTTCTCTCCGCGTTGAATCATGGCGTGATTCCGCGAGACTGTGTCGTCTTTCAGTTCGATGCTACACTTGGCACTTCGACCCAACTTCCACACATCACGCTGGTCGAGTGGAAGCTTCCGCGGCTCATCCGAATTTTCAAGAGCGAGGATCTCCAGGTAAGCACCGTTCGGAGTAGGCTGCAACTTTCCTAATCGTACGTCGGCGCCGCAAACTTTGTCAATATCGTCCGGGTCCGGCACGCCCCCTGTTGTTCGCCAAAAACCATCAGGTTCTTCTCAGGCTGGGACGCGCTCATATCGGTGATGCAGCCCCCCAGTTCAGGCCTCTCGACAATAACGCCGGTGTTCGTTACCTGCTGCTCAATGGACACTGCGTGCCAAGTCCCACGATAAGTACGCGGCCGATGGGAATAACGTAAGTACGCCGCCAGCGTCTTCTTCAACCGTCGGGCGTTCAGGATCAGGAAGTGGTTCAGGCACTCGCGCCCGATCGGCCCAATCAGTCGCTCCGCATACCCGTTCTGGCAGGGACACTGGGGCGCGGAAATTATCGTTCAGCAACTATTCGAACAGGCTGCCGTGAAACGCACTCCTTAAGAATTTGCTGATGACGTTGATCACCGCGCCGTACTTGCCGCCGAGCTCGGGCGCGTAGGAAGTTTTCGAATGTCGAACTCCTGCGTGGCATCGATCGACGGAGCGATCACCAGGTTGTTAAAGTGCTCGTCGGTGACGGTGACGCGATCGAGTAAATGCAGATTTTGCCCGCTGCGCTGGCCGCGCACATTCACCAGATTCCTAGCTTGCTGCAGCGCGTCGCCGCGAGTACCGCCGGGTGGCCGCACAACGCCCTCGCCCAAAAGCGCAAGGTCCAGGAACTGCCCGCCGTTCAACGGCAGGTTAACCATCTGTCGCTCTCGCTCATATTAAGCAGCACCAGGACGCGGCGTCCGTGATAACTGCGCAGGTATGCCAGCACGTTCGCGTCATTCTCGTTTGGCGGCACGTACTTGCCCTCGAGCAGGGCAGGATCGGTGTGTCGCAGCGCGAGTAGCCGGCGCTAAAAGTTGAGAATCGACTCGGGATCGTCCTGTTCGGCTGCCACGTTATATTTCGCAAAACGAGGCCCTACCGGAAGCCACGGCGCAGCCGAGCTGCCGCTGCGCACGCCAGAAGGGAGTTTCGCTGGCGCTGTGCCATGGTCTTATTGTCTGCCACGGGTGTGATTGGATGCCAGCGTAGCCTAACAAGGGCCGACGTTCACTGGCCAGGGGGAACTTGACTTTCGCCAGCCTACTCCCGTCTGGCAACTCCAGTTCACCGAAGAGGATATTTAAGGCAACACGTAATGCTGGAAAACTTCGAGTGGAGGGGTTACATCCATGTGTTGCACGGGTCTGCGACTGCGAAGAATCGATGCCGTTTTGTTCAGCCTGGTTGTGCTGTCAGCATGTGAGGCCGAAGGTCAGGTTCGCCAGAAGCCGCGGGAGTCCGTGGCCGCCCCAGCGGATACCGTTCCACGACCAAGCCCGTTTCAGGCGCAGAAAGCGAAGCTGGAACCGAGACCGAGGTTCACAGTGCCGGTGGGAACCGAAATTTCCGTGCGGTTGGGCGAGACGCTCGACACCAAGCGCGTTCACGAAGGCGACCGGTTCACGGCTACGCTCAATACTCCGATCACGGTACGGAATCGCGTGGTGGTGCCCAAAGGAACAGTGTTCCTCGGGCACGTCGCCGAGGCGAAGGCCTCGGGCCGGCTGCGTGGGCGGGGTGTGCTGGGCTTGACGCTGGACTCGTTCCAATTGCGCGGCACCACCTACGAGGTGCAGACCACTGCTGACGTCTATCACAGCGGCGACCACAAGAAACGTGACGTTGTGCTGGTGGGGGGCGGGGCTGGCGCGGGAGCCTTGCTCGGGAAGGTCACTGGCGTGGGCGCCGCGATCGGCGCTGGCGCGGGCGCTGCCGCCGGGACGACCACCGCTCTGATCACCGGAAAGCGAAACGTGAAAGTACCGGTTGAGACACCGCTGGTATTCTCGCTGCGCAACAAGGTCGACGTGAGGGGCTGAAGGACGGGGCCGGCCCCCGGATCCGGCCCGGTTATTGCACCGGTCATCGAAAAGCCGATAGGGTATTCTGAAGCGGTGCGGTACTGGATTCTCCACTGGATTCTGAGCGGGGTAGCTCTTTTGATCGTGGCTCAAATCCTTCCGGGAATCCAGGTAGAGGGTTTCGGAGCGGCGTTGATTGCCGCTCTGGTGATCGGCCTCGTCAGCGCCACGGTAGGACTCCTTCTAAAGATTATTCTGCTGCCCTTTATCATTCTGACACTGGGCATCGTGTATTTTCTGATCAATGGATTGATGCTGAAGGTCGCCTCGGCGCTGGTTCCCGGGTTTCGGGTAAACGGATGCCTGCCTGCCGTGCTGGGCTCAATCCTGCTCACGCTCGTCGATTACCTGCTAAATCGGCTCGTGGGGCTGTAAGGAGTCTCATCGCCAGGGGAAAGGTATGATAAATGAGCGTTACTTGTTGCCGAGCAAACCTCTCACCAAGCCGCCGACGCCCTTTTCGACGCTCTTGACTTTCTCCTTGGCTACGGCCTTGAGATCGGGATGGAAGACCGGGTTGGCGCAGGTGCCGGTGACGGTGAACGGGATCGGGGTTTCCGATACAACGCGCAGCAGCCCGGTGGTGTGCACGGACGCGGCCATTTTGAAGTCGAGATCGTTGGCGGGGCTGATGGTCCCGGCGCCGGTCAGTTGTCCGATGGCCGGCAGCACCAGCATGAGGTCATGCGCACTCATACCCTCGGGCGCGACATGCACGGTGGCGCTCAGCGTCTCGATCTGCGTATCAGTACCCCCCTTGATGCCGGCGAGTTTTTCAATGCTCGCCATTTTCTGCGGCAGGTCGAAGCCAGTGAGCGTGGTGTTGTTCATGGACAGGGTTCCGGTGGTCACCAACGCATTGGCTGGACCTGCGATCGCGAGGTCCACGGCGGCGGTGCCGCCTTCCAACCGGCTGCCGGCAGGCAGAACGACGCCGAGCGCCGGGAGCAGGGCTTCGAGCTCCGGCACAGGCATCGCCGGCCCTGCGAGTTTCATGTTGAGCAGCATGGATTCACCCCGTTCCGCATACGTGCCGGTTAGGTGCGCGACGGCGCCGCCGATGTGGATATCGCCGCGCCGCAGCGAGCCGCTGTGCTTGCGGAAATCGTGGTGCGCGTCGTAATCGAGCTCCAGAACGCGCGTGGATGGAGTCCCGTTTTTCGCCAGCTTCATTCGCTCGGCCTTCACTCTTCCCTTCACCTCGAGGAACCGGCCGTCGGATGAGCCCGTGCCGGAGAAAGAAACAAGCCCGGCGAGGTCGGGCGCGAAATCGGTCATTCCCGAGCGGACGAGATCCAGTTGGGTGAGGGTGAGCGACGCGTTCACCGGAGTCATGGCGGCGTCGGTGGAATTGATCGGTCCCGCTTTGCCGTTGAGATGGATGGCGCCACCACCGGCCACCTGGCTGGAAAGCGTGAAGGGAAACGCGGAAGCGGGCGAGAAATCGTCCAGCTCCAGGTTGACGTGCTCCAGCACGAGCGGCTTCCAGTGCCCGAGCGTGCGGCCCAACCGCACGCGCCCGTCCGTAATCTTTACCAGCTTCACGGACAAATCGAGCGGTTCGGTGCCGGGCGCGGACGCTTTGGCCGGAGCGCGCTTGCCGCCCAGGCTGGAAAAATTCCAATTGCCGGAGGGGGCCTGCACCAGCGCGATGGCGGGCTGGTCTATCGTTATATATGTAACAACCAGCCGCCGCGATAGTAAGAACGGCCAGATCTGGGCGCCGACACTCAACGATTTGGCTTGGATGAAGGCGGGCTTCCCGAATGCCTCGTCTTCGGACACGGAGAGATCGTCGGCCGCCACTTCACCGGAAAGCAACGACAGCTTCAGGTTGCCAAGCTTGACTTCGCGGTTCAGCGCCGTTGAAAGCGCCGATTCCAGCCGCGGCTTGAACTGGTTGACGTTGATGAGGAATGGCAGGCTTACGACTGCAATGAGCAAAAGAGCAACGCAGATACCGAGCCACTTAAAGATACGGCGCATGCAAACTCCTACCCCATCGAGTGTACTCTTTGAAGTGGGCCCATATTCATGAGAGCACGCACATATCTGCCGGCGTCGGTTGCGGCAATTCTTCTGATTGCCTCTGTGGTTGCATACTATTCCACGCGGGATGCGCCCGCGCCCGGCGCGAAAGCGGCTCCGCGGGTTAGCCCAGAGCAACCGGTCGACACCAGCCTGCTGGAAAACGCGATTGGCCTGGCCACTCTGGCCGCGACGCCCGAAGAGCAGGCGCAGGCACACGAGGCGTGGCGGCTGGCCGACCATGAACTGGATCTCCACTATGCGGCGGCGATGATCGACGCCCAGCAGGAGGCTTCGCGACGCCTGCCGCCGGCCCTGCAGGACTTGAGCCGGCAGGTCACGCAACTCCAGTCGCAGGTTGACGCGGATAAGAAGCGGGTAGACGGCCTGGCGAAAGACACGACCGGAGAACTGGAGCGCGCGCAGGCTCAACTCGAACTCGAGCAGGACCAGTTAGACGCCAAAACAGAGGAGCTTGCGCGCAAGGGCGGCGACCGGCGCGCCCGCCTGCAGAGAGTGATTCAGCAGCACGAGGCCTCTGATAAAATCGCCGATCAAGGCCTGAAGTTCGGGACGCTCCCGCCGGCCGGAACGATGAATGAACAGTTCCGGGCGTGGCTGTCGCTCGCCGGTTATATGGGCCGGTTGCACGACGCATGGGAACAGGCCCGCGCGCGCAACAGCGGCCTGAAAACGGAGAGCGCACAGCTCCGGCAACAAGTTTCAGGCCGGTCGGAGGCTTCCGCCTCGGCGGCAGGATTGCACCAGATGGCCGATCAGCAGAAAAAGCTGGCCGGCTTCGACCAGCGCATCGAAGATACAAAGGAGCTCAGCGACGCCTATCAGGCTTGGGATGCGATTGTTGCCAATCGCCGGCTTGCAGTTCTGCACCTGCTGCAAGGCTCGCTAGCTCAAATCATGGCCATCCTGCTGGCGGCGGCGTTACTGAGCCTGGCGATTCGGAGCATCTACAGCCACACCGATCACCGGCGGATTCACCAGCTTCGGGTGATTTCCCGCATCGCCGTGCAAGTGGCGGCCGTTTTGCTGATTCTGCTGATCATCTTCGGTCCACCGAGGCAGGTGTCCACCATGATCGGACTTATCACGGCGGGAATTACGGTCGTGATGAAGGACTTTATCGTCGCGTTTTTCGGGTGGTTCACGCTGATGGGCAATAACGGCCTTAGCGTTGGGGACTGGGTAGAAATCGAAGGCGTATCGGGCGAAGTGATCGAGATCGGATTGTTGAAAACCGTTCTGCTGGAGATGGGGAATTGGACCGAGACCGGACATCCGACCGGCCGCCGCGTGGCGTTTCCGAACAGCTTCGCGATAGAAGGCCACTTTTTCAATTTTTCGACATCCGGCCAGTGGCTTTGGGACGAATTGCGGCTCACCTTACCTGCAGCGGGCGATCCCTACGCGACCGCGGAACAGATCCGCGAAATTGTCGAGCAGCAGACGCAGGCGGACGCGGCGGCAGCGGCGAAGGACTGGGAGCGCGTCACGCAGCACTACCGGGCACGGGCGTTCTCGGCCGCACCGACGGTTAATCTGCGGCCGGGGACAAGCGGGCTGGAACTGGTGGTGCGCTATATCACACGCGCGCCGCAGCGGAATGCGGTGAAGTCGAAGCTGTTCCAGGCGATTGTCGATCTGCTGCGCAAGCCGAGCATGGCGTAATCGAGTCTTCCTCATGAACACGGGAACGAATACAATACACTCTCAGGATTGGAGGAAACCGAAATGACGACGAACTACACACTCGCGGTTTTGCTCGCCGCAGGCGCCGGTTTTGCGGGCAACATCCATGCCCAACTGCCTACTTCCAAGGTGCTCACGCTGGAGGTGGCGCAGGAGATTGCCCAGGCAGCGATGGAACGGTGCCGTGCGGACGGGTACAACGTGACGGTGCTGGTGGTAGACGGATTGAATATGCCCAAAGCCATGCTGCGCGCCGACGGCGCTGCGCCCGCGACCACCGAGGTTGCGAAGATGAAGGCCACGGCAACCATGCTGTATAACCGCCCGTCCGGGCCGGCGCAGCCGCTGCCGCCCGGAACCGCGGCGCCGCCGGCGACCATTCCGGGCACGATTAACGCGCAGGGCGGTGTTCCGATCAAAGTGGGAAATGTCACAATCGGCGCGGTGGCCGTTAGCGGAGCACCGGGTGGCGACAAGGATGCAGCCTGCGCCAATGCCGCGTTGTCGAAGGTTGCGGAGAAACTGAGATAACAGGTCAGCGGCCGATCTCCGGTGGCTTCTGAAAGGTGGAGAGTAATAAAGAGAAGACCACCAGAACTGCCAGACCGGCCGCCACCACCATACCGGATAGTGAAGCGGAGGAGCCAGGCGTTTCAGGAGGGCATCGATGATTTTTCGATGGATCGCGGGTTTCGGGATGCTTGCCGGAATCGCTGCCGGTCAGACTACGTGGAAGGCGGCGCGCACACCGGATGGGCAACCCGATCTGCAGGGCATCTGGACGAACGCGACGGTGACGCCCTTGCAGCGGCCGGCGGAACTCGGGAACAAGCAGTTCTTTACCGAGGACGAAGCCACCGCGTTCGAAAAGCAGCGTGTCGAGCAGAACGACGTAGACCGCGTGGAAGGCGCGCGCGGCGCGGCCGATTTAGCGCGGCGGGCATATAACAATGTCTGGTTCGACCGCGGCACCCGGGTGGTGAAGAGCCGGCGGACGTCGCTGATTATCGATCCGCCAGATGGACGGGTGCCTGCGTTCACGCCGGCCGCGCAGAAGCGGGCCGACGATTTACGGGCGCACCTGGCGCAGCATCCGGCCGACGGGCCGGAGGACCGGTATCTGACCGAGCGGTGCATCCTGTTCGGCGCGACCGGTCCACCGATGCTGCCGGAGCCGTACAACAACAACTACGAAATCGTGCAGGGGCCGGGATACGTCGTGATTCTCTCGGAGATGAATCACGACGTCCGGCTGATTCCATTGGATGCGCGTCCACACCTGCCTGGCACGATGGCACAGTGGAAAGGTAACTCGCGCGGACGGTGGGAAGATGGCACGCTCGTGGTCGACAGCACCGGGTTCCGGTTCAATGAACAAAGCCGGTTCGGTGTCGGGTACCTGAATGGGCTCACGGATCAGAACCTGCACGTGACCGAACGGTTCAAGCGCGTGGATGCGGACACGATTCTGTACCAGGCGACGGTGGACGATCCGACGGTGTACACGAAACCGTGGACGGTCGAGATCTCGATGAGCAAGCGAAGCGACCCGATCTTCGAGTACGCCTGCCACGAAGGGAACTACGGGATGTCCGGGATCCTCTCGGGGGCGCGGGCGGAGGAGAAGACCGGGCAGGCCGTGGGCCTGCCGCACTAGCGCTCGTGGACGTCTTCCAGGTACGTGTAGCCGCGGAGGCCTTCTTCGTAGAACTTGAGCAGCGCGCCGCTTTCTTCGTAAGTCAGACGGCCTTCGCGCAAAGCGCTTTCCACGTCGCGACGGAGCTTGATCACGAGTGTCTCCGAGTTGAACTGCACATAGTTCAGAACTTCGCGGACGGTATCACCCTTGATCACGGAATCCAGGATCACTTCGCCCGCTGGGCCTTGGCGGACGTGCACGGTGTTGGTGTCGCCGAACAGGTTGTGCAAGTCGCCTAGGATTTCCTGGTAAGCGCCGAGCAGGAACGCTCCGAGATAGTAATCGCCGCCGTTGAAAGGGTGGAGCGAAAGGGTACGCTTGACGTCGCGGCGGTCGATGAAGGCATCGACCTTACCGTCGGAGTCGCAGGTAATGTCACCCAGGACGGCGTGGCGGATCGGCTCCTCTTCCAAGCGATGGATCGGCATCAATGGAAAGAGCTGCTTGATGGCCCAGCTGTCGGGCATGCTCTGAAAGAGCGAGAAGTTACAGAAATAGGTATCGGAGAGCATGGCTTCGATGCCCTCCAGTTCTTCGGGAAAGTAATCCAGCTCGCGCGCCTGTTTCTGGATTTTGCGCGAGATCGCCCAGTAGATGTTCTCGGCAATGCAGCGCTGCTCGAGCGAGAGGTAGCCAAGGCTGAACAAATTGAGGGCCTGGTCGAGCGCCTGCTGGGCGTCGTGATAGCTCTCGAGCATGTTCTTTGAGCTGAGGTTTTTATTCGTCTCGACGAGGTCGATGAGGGGCTGCTCGGCATCGGGGGGCAATTCGGCAGGGGCATCGGAATCGCCCATGCCCGCGACTCCCAGCACATTGAACACCAGCACACTATGATAGGCGGCGATGGCGCGGCCGCTCTCGGTGACGATGGTCGGATGCGGCACGCTGACTTCGTCACACACATTCTGGACGTGGTAAATGATATCGTTCGCGTATTCCTGCAGGGTGTAGTTGACGCTCGATTCGAAGTCAGTCTGGGAGCCGTCGTAGTCGATGCCGAGGCCGCCGCCGACATCCAGGTATCGGAGACCGGCGCCGGCGCGGGCGAGATCGACGTACACGCGCACGGCTTCGTTCACCGCACCTTTAATCTGCCGGATGTTGGTGATCTGGCTCCCCAAGTGGAAATGGAGGAGGTTGAGGCAATCGGCCATCCCGAGGTCCTTCAGCTCCTGCAGGGCGCGGACGGCTTCAGTGGCGGAGAGGCCGAACTTGGAGCGGTAGCCGCCCGAAGACTTCCACTTGCCGGAGCCTCGGCTGGCGAGTTTCACGCGGACCCCGATCGAGGGGCGCACCCCGACGCGGGCGCTGTATTTGAGGATGAGGTGCAGTTCGGTATATTTCTCGACCACCGGGATAATCTTGCGGCCCACCTTCTGGGCGAGCATTGCCATCTCGATGTACTCGTCGTCTTTGAAACCATTGCAGATGATTGGGGTGTCGTTGTCGGCCAGGGCCATGACGGCCATCAGCTCGGGTTTCGATCCGGCCTCCAGGCCGAAGTTGAAGGGCTTGCCGAATTCCAGAACCTCTTCGACTACCTGGCGCTGCTGATTCACCTTGATGGGATAGACGCAGGTATAGCCGCCCTGATATTTGTGCTCGGTGATGGCAGTCTGAAAGGCGTTGTGCAGCTCTCCGAGCCGGTGCTTTAGGATGTCGGCGAACCGGACAAGGATCGGCAGGTCAATACCGCGAAGCACGAGCGTGTCGACAAGTTCTTTGAGGTCGATCGAGCGTGACGGATCTTTTTCCGGGTGCACCCGAACGTGCCCGTTGTCGCCGACGGAGAAGTAGCCTTTACCCCAGCTCGCGACATCATAGAGGTCGCTCGCAGTTTGCGGCGTCCAGCGTTCGGTTGGCTCCATGACTAGAGAGCCCTTACGGCCATTTCTTTCCAACTTTCTGATTCTCCCTTTAACGAACAGTGTCCTTCGAAAGTCGCGGAGAGGCAAGAAGAAACATGGCGCCGCTGGTCTGCGATCAAAGGGTTACCGCGCGGGTCGGAGAGTTGCGCCGCTGGGGGCGCTTCTGCATCCGTTGGAAGGGCGCTGGCATCCATTGAGTGGTCAATCTTGACTATAAAGTACAGATTAGCTAGCCTGATGATAGATCAACAGTTAACAGGAGCGACCGGTGAGCAGCTTGAATACTATCGAAACCCTTGCAAATCAGGAATATAAATGGGGGTTTGTCACCGAGATCGAGGCCGACGCGATCCCGCGCGGGCTCAACGAAGACGTCATCCGGCTGATTTCGGCGAAGAAAAAAGAGCCTGAGTGGATGCTCGAGTGGCGGCTGAAGGCGTATCGCCACTGGCTGACAATGAAGGAGCCTTCCTGGGCGAACGTCACGTATCCGGCGATCGATTACCAGAACATTATTTATTACGCGGCGCCGAAAACGAAGAAAGACGCGCCCAAGAACCTGGACGAGGTCGATCCGGAGCTGTTGAAGACCTACGAGAAACTCGGGATTCCGCTTAAGGAGCAGGAACTGCTGGCAGGCGTGGCGGTGGACGCGGTGTTCGACAGCGTTTCGGTGGCCACCACCTTCAAGGAAAAGTTGAGAGCCATGGGGGTTATCTTCTGTTCGTTCTCGGAAGCGGTGCAGGAGCATCCCGAACTGGTGCAGAAGTACCTGGGGTCGGTGGTTCCGTCGTCCGACAATTTCTTTGCGGCCTTGAACTCGGCCGTGTTCAGCGATGGGTCCTTCTGTTACGTGCCGAAAGGCGTGCGCTGCCCGATGGAGCTGTCGACATATTTCCGGATCAACGCCAAGGACACGGGACAGTTCGAACGAACGCTGATCATCGCGGACGAAGGGGCATACGTCAGCTACCTGGAAGGTTGCACGGCGCCGATGCGGGACACCAATCAGCTGCACGCGGCGGTGGTGGAACTGGTGGCGCTCGACAACGCGCAGATCAAGTATTCGACCGTGCAGAACTGGTATCCCGGCGATAAACAGGGCAAGGGCGGGATTTACAATTTCGTAACCAAGCGCGGGGCGTGCCGGGGCGTGAATTCGAAGATTTCGTGGACGCAGGTGGAGACGGGTTCGGCGATCACCTGGAAATACCCGAGCTGTCTGCTGATGGGCGATAACTCCGTAGGCGAATTCTACTCGGTGGCCGTGACGAACAATTATCAGCAGGCCGATACGGGCACGAAGATGATCCATATCGGCAAAAACACCAAAAGCACAATCGTCTCGAAGGGCATCTCGGCCGGCCATGGGCAGAACACGTATCGCGGCGCCGTAAAGATTCTCAAATCGGCGACGGGGGCGCGCAATTATTCTCAGTGCGACTCGATGCTGATGGGCGACCAGTGCGGCGCGCACACGTTTCCGTACCTGGAGGTGAAGAACACCTCGTCGCAGGTGGAGCATGAGGCATCGACGTCGAAGATCGGAGAGGACCAGATCTTCTATCTGCGGCAGCGCGGGATCTCAACCGAGGACGCCGTGTCGATGATTGTGAACGGTTTTTGCAAGGAAGTCTTCCGCGAACTGCCGATGGAATTTGCCGTGGAAGCGCAGAAGCTGCTGGGAATCAGTCTGGAAGGAAGCGTTGGATAGATGGCATTGTTAGAGATCAAGGACCTGCACGCCACGGTAGGCGAGCGCGAGATTCTGAAAGGCATCGACCTGACAGTCAACGCGGGCGAAGTGCACGCGATCATGGGGCCGAACGGGTCGGGGAAGAGCACCCTGGCGCAAGTGCTGGCCGGGCGCGAACTGTACCAGGTGACGCGCGGCCAGGTGCTTTATGACGGGAAAGATTTACTGGCGATGGCGCCGGAAGACCGGGCGCGCGAAGGGATTTTCCTGGCGTTCCAGTATCCGGTGGAGATTCCGGGCGTGAGCAACATGTATTTCCTGAAGGCCGCCCTGAACACCATCCGGAAGAACAAGAGCCTGCCGGAACTCGATGCCATGGATTTCCTGAACCTGGTTCGGGAAAAGATGAAGCTCATGGATATGGAGCAGGCGCTACTGAACCGGCCGGTGAACACGGGTTTTTCGGGGGGCGAGAAAAAGCGCAACGAAATTTTTCAGATGGCCGTGCTGGAGCCGCGGCTGGCAATCCTGGACGAGACGGATTCCGGTCTGGATATCGACGCGCTGCGCACAGTGGCGGGCGGGGTGAACGCGCTGCGCGGCGCGGAGCGATCAATGATCGTCGTGACGCATTATCAGCGGCTGCTGAATTACATAGTTCCGGATTTCGTTCACGTGCTCTCGGAGGGGCGGATCGTGAAATCGGGCGGTAAAGAACTGGCGCTGCAGCTGGAAGAAAGCGGTTACGCCGGGCTGGGCATCGAGGACGAAGAAGAGGCGGTCGGCAAGCGATGACGGCGGTATCGGAACAGACCGTAGCCTGGCTGGCGAAGTTCACGGCGCAGAAGTGCGCGGAGCCGTGGGTGCAGCAGCTGCGCGACGAGGGGTTTCGCCGATTTGCCGAACTGGGTTTTCCGACGACTAAGAATGAGGAGTGGAGGTTCACAAACGTAGCTCCCATCGCGCGAGCCGACATTGCGCCGCTGTTTGGCGCCGGCAAGATTCCACAAGAAGCGCAAGCGCAATTGGCCAAGCATGCCAGTATCGACCGAAACGCTTTTGTGGCGTTGAATACGGCATTTCTCAATGACGTCGTTTTTTTCCAGGTGCCGCGTGGAGAGGTGCGGGCGGAGCCGATCCGGATTTCATTTCAATCGGCAGCCGGGGCCAGTCCGCTGCAAGTGACGAATGCGCGTTCGCTGGTCGTGGTGGGGCCGGATGCTCACTGCACGATCATTGAAACCTATGAGGGGACGGGGAAATACTTCACTAACGCAGTGACCGAGATTGTGGTGGGTGATGGAGCGGTGGTGGACCACTACAAGGTTCAACGGGAATCGACCGAGGCTTTCCACGTGGCGACGATGCAAGTCACGCTGGGCCGCAGCGCGAACTTCAGCTCGCATTCGATCGCGCTGGGCGGGGCCCTGGTGCGCAACGACGCCAACGCGACGCTTTCCGAGGGGACCGAGGCGACCCTCAACGGCCTGTATGTCGTCAACGGCAGGCAGCACATCGACAATCACACCCAGATTGATCATGCCAAGCCGCACGGGACCAGCCACGAGCTGTATAAGGGCATTCTGGACGGGCACGCGACAGCGGTGTTTAACGGCCGCATAGTCGTCCGCAAGGACGCGCAGAAGACAGATTCCAAGCAGACGAACAAGAATCTCGTCCTGTCGGGCGAGGCGGTGATCAACACCAAACCGGAATTGCAAATCCTCGCGGACGATGTGCGGTGCACGCACGGGGCGACCATAGGGCAACTGGACGAGGAATCGATGTTCTATATGCGGTCGCGCGGCATCGGGCGGGAGCAGGCGCGCAGCCTGCTGACATATGCGTTCGCGCAGGATATCCTTGACCGCATCAAGGCTCCGGCTTTGAAAGAACATCTGGGGAAAGTTCTTTTCGAGAAATTCCATGAGCACGGCGGGTAGCATGCTGGCGACCGGGTTTGACGTGGAGAAGGTCCGGGAAGATTTCCCGGTTCTGAAGCAGACGATCCACGGCAAGCCGCTGGTCTATTTCGACAGCGCGGCGACGGCGCAGAAACCGTTCGCGGTGATCGAAGCGATCCGGAAGTTTCACGAGGTGGATTGCGCGAACATTCACCGCGGCGTTCATGAGCTGAGCCAGCGTTCGACCGCGGCCTACGAAGAAACCCGCGCCAAGACCAAGCGGTTTTTGAACGCGCATAACAAGAGCGAGCTAGTGTTTGTGCGCGGCGCCACCGAAGGCATCAACCTGGTGGCGAGCTCTTGGGGACGGCAGAACGTCAAGGCGGGTGACGAGATCATTGTTTCAGCCATGGAGCACCATTCGAATATCGTGCCTTGGCAGATGCTGTGCGAAGAGAAGGGTGCGACGCTGCGCGTGATCCCGATGAACGAGCGCGGCGAGCTGATTCTGGAACAGTACGAATTGCTTCTCGGCCCCCGCACGCGGCTGGTGGCGGTTGCACACGTCTCCAATGCGCTGGGCACCATCAACCCGGTACGCCAGATGATCGAAATGGCGCACCGGGTTGGCGCCTTGACCCTGATTGATGGCGCGCAAGCCGCGCCGCACATGCCGGTAGACGTGCAGGGGCTCGATGCGGATTTCTATACGTTCAGCGGCCACAAGGTGTTCGGGCCGACCGGCATCGGCGTGCTGTACGGCAAGATGAAACTGCTGAACGCCATGCCTCCGTATCAGGGAGGCGGCGACATGATCCGCACGGTCACCTTCGAAAAGACCACGTATAACGACGTGCCGTACAAGTTCGAAGCGGGAACGCCCAATATCGCAGGTGGCATCGGGTTAGGCGCGGCGCTCGATTATGTAGCGCAACTTGGGTTGGACAAGATCGCCGCGTACGAGCACGAACTCCTGGTTTATGGCACCGAGGCGCTGGAGCAGATTCCGGGCCTGCGGATGATTGGGACGGCGCGCGAAAAAGCGGCGGTGCTTTCGTTCGTGATCGACGGCATCCACCCGCACGATATCGGAACGGTGCTCGACCGCATGGGCATCGCGGTGCGCACCGGCCATCACTGTGCGCAGCCGGTGATGGACTGGTTCGGAATTCCGGCGACGACGCGGGCTTCGCTGGCCTTCTACAACACGCGGGCAGAAATCGACGCACTGGTGCAAGGGCTGCACAAGGTGAAGGAGGTTTTCAGCTGATGATCGACGATCTATACCAGGAAACCATACTCGATCACAGCAAGCGGCCGCGCAATTTCCACGTGATGGAAGACGCCAACCGTCATGCGGACGGCTTTAATCCGCTGTGCGGCGACAAGCTGCGGCTGTTCCTCAAAATCGAGAATAACGTGGTGCAGGATGCCAGCTTCGAAGGCTCGGGGTGCGCGATCTCGACGGCCTCCGCATCGTTGATGACTGAAAGTCTGAAGGGCAAGACGCGCGAAGAAGCGCTCAAGCTGCTGGACAAGTTTCATGCTCTGCTTACGACCGATACGGCGGCGGCTCAGGATCTTGGAAAGCTGGTGGTGTTTTGCGGCGTGCGGGATTACCCGGCTCGCGTGAAGTGCGCGACACTCGCGTGGCACACGCTGAAATCGGCGCTGAACGGCGCCGACGAGGTGGCCAGCACCGAATGAGTGTGAAGGATCAAATCATCGCCGCGCTGAAGACGGTATACGACCCAGAGATGCCGGTGAATATCTATGAGCTCGGGTTGATCTACGGAGTCTCAGTGGATGATAACGGCCGCGCGGACATTCGCATGACGCTGACGGCTCCGAATTGCCCGGTGGCCGGGAGTCTGCCCGCAGAAGTGGAACGCGCGGTGCGTGCCGTCCCAGGGGTCGCGGATGTGAAACTGGAACTGACGTTCGATCCGCCGTGGACCAAGGACCGAATGTCGGAAGCGGCCAAGCTGGCGCTCGGCCTCGAAGAGATTATTCCGATTGCGAGGTTGCGCCCATGAAACTGTCCGCGAACGAAGAATACGGCCTGCGGTGCCTGGTGCGGCTCGGTTATGCCGGAGAAGGCGGCAGCCTCACAATTCCCGAGATCAGCCTGGCCGAAGGCGTCTCGCCGGCGTATGCTGCGAAGATCCTGCGCGTGTTGCGGAAAGCCGGGTTTGTGACTGCGGCGCGGGGCAAGGAGGGCGGCTACACGCTGGCCCAGCCGCCGGAGGCGATCGTAATCGGAGAAGTGATCGATGTGCTAGGCGGGCGCCTTTTTGAAAACAAGTTCTGCGCCGACCATGCCGGGCAGGCGGCCATCTGCACGCGTTCGGTGGATTGCTCGGTGCGCTCGCTGTGGCGGGCGGTGCAGGTCGCGGTCGACCAGGTTCTGAGCAAAGCTACGCTGCGAGATCTACTTCAAAATGAAGAAGATATGAACTCCTGGGTGCGCACGATTCCAGGACCGAGCGGGATTCGGCTGGTTCAATAGTATAATTAACATAGATGGTTTGGATCCGCCTGCAAGTGCGGGCCGCCGCAAACTCGACAACGTTTTATCCCTCAGTTAAATTTCTGTCCTGTTTTCTCAGGTTCGGAGGCAACCAACACCCCCTCAATGAAAACTAGCGTTCGTATCAACCGAGGCGTCGAAAACCTCTTTGGGACGCGCGATGAAAACATCCGATTACTGGAGAGCGGTCTGGGCGTACATACCCAACTTGTCGACAACAACCTGGAGATCGAAGGCGAAGCGGAGAATGTCTCCCGAGTCGAGAGCATCCTGGAAGATTACAATACGCTGATCCGCGAAGGCCACGTATTCAACAACGGAGATCTGAACGGTTATCTGCGGGTGGTTACGTTCGATCCTGAGGTGTCGCTACGGGCGCTCGTGCAGAGCGGGCGGCAGCGCAATTTCGGCAAGAAGGCGCTGGCGCCAAAATCGGTCAACCAGCGGCGTTACCTGGAAGCCATCGAGCGCAACGACATGGTGTTCGGCGTGGGTCCGGCCGGAACCGGCAAGACCTACCTGGCGGTAGCAATGGGCGTTTCCGCGCTAATGAACAAGCAGGTCTCGCGCATCATCCTGACGCGGCCGGCGGTAGAAGCAGGCGAACGGCTGGGTTTTCTTCCCGGCACGCTGCAGGAAAAGGTGGACCCCTATCTGCGGCCCTTGTACGATGCGCTCTACGATATGCTCGACAACGACCGGGTGGAAAAGCTGCTGGAGCGCAACGTCATCGAAGTGGCGCCGATCGCGTTCATGCGCGGCCGCACGCTCAATGACAGCTTCATCATTCTCGACGAGGCGCAGAACAGCACGCCCGAGCAAATGAAGATGGTGCTGACGCGCCAAGGCTTCAATTCGAAGATGGTGGTGAACGGCGATATCACGCAGATCGACTTGCCGAACGGGCGCCGCAGCGGGCTGATCGACGCGTTGGATGTGCTGAAGGGCGTGCAGGGCATCAGCTTCGTGCAATTCGATGAGCGCGACGTGGTGCGCCACTCGCTGGTGCAGCGGATTGTGAAGGCGTACGAGAAATATAACGAGACAGTCGGGGCCGGGCGCCAGCTGGCCCTGAAACTCGGCGAGCCGGCGGCCGAAAACGGCAACGGCGCTGCTAGTGCGGAGACTGTGCCCGGCGAAATTGCTCCGCAGGCCTGACGCTACTTCGATGTCATCCGATGGCAGTACGGTGATCTTCCGGCGGGTGCCGGCACGTCTGCGGCGGCCTGTGGTCGAGCGGTTCGCGCGGGAATTACAATCGGCGGTGGCGAAAGGCCATGCGTTTGATTGCCTCATTACGCATGACGCCGAGCTACGGCAGCTGAACCGAGATTTTCGCGGGAAAGATGCGGTAACGGACGTCCTGTCCTTCCCGGGAATCGGCCACTTGGGCGATGTTGCGATTGCGATCGGGCGCGCGCGCGCCCAGGCGCGCGCGTTCGGACATACGCTGGAGCAGGAGATCCAAATTCTGATGTTGCACGGGGTCCTGCATCTGATGGGGATGGATCACGAGACTGACGGCGGGCGGATGGCGCGGGCCGAGAAACGCTGGCGGGCCAGTCTCCGGCTGCCCAACGGCCTGATCGAGCGAGTACGGTCATGATATTGGCGATCACGCTGCTGACCTTCGTCGCGATTCCATTGCTGGCAATCATCGCGTTCGTCCAGGTGCTCTACTTGGAAAGTATGCGGCTGCGGACTCGCGATCTGCCTTCCATTAAATTTTTCCGGGAGACGCTGGAAGACAAGCTGGGCATGACGACGGAGCAGGGCTCGGGCGTGTTCTCGCTGGTGAAGCACTCGCTGTTGCTGCTGCTGGCAATAGGGTTCTTCGGGTGGTTCGCCGATGGACAACCGTGGGGTTGGGGCGTGTTCTGGCAGGCCGCACTGGCCTCTTGGCTCACCATGCTCACTCTAACCTATGCTCTGCCCCAACTGCTTTACAGGCGAACAGAGGGCAAGTGGCTGCTGCCTCTGCTGCCGCTTTTGCGTGCGGCCGGTTGGATCGCCCGTCCGTGCCAGGCGCTGCTTTCGTTCTTCCAATCGCTGGTAGACCTCGGCGCCGACACGGAAACGGCTGAAGAGCCGCCGACGCCCGCCGAAAACATCGAAGCGCTGATCTCGGCGGGAACTGAGGAAGGGCTGATCGAAGAGGAAGATCGCGAGCTGATCCAATCAGTGGTCGAGTTCGGCGACAAGGTAGTTCGCGAAGTGATGACGCCGCGGCCCAACATCGTGGCCATTCCTGCCGAATCCACACTGGAACAACTGCGGCAGCTCGTGATCACCGAGCAGTATTCACGGATCCCCGCCTACGAGCAGAATATCGATCAGATCGTCGGGTTCGTGCATGTGCGCGACATGTTCGAGCTGGAAGAAGAGGAGCGGGAAAACCGTACGGTGCGGGAACTGGTGCGGCCCATTTTGTTCGTTCCCGAGACCAAACCGGTGAACGACCTGATGCGGCAAATGCAGCAGGAAAACACTCACATGGTAATCGTGGTGGACGAGTACGGCAACACCGCCGGGCTGGCCACGATGGAAGACCTGCTGGAAGTGATCATTGGCGAGATCCGCGACGAGCACGAGCCGGACAGCGACGTCGTCGAAGACGGCCACGGCCGTTTTATTGTCTCCGGGAGTTTCGATCTGGACCGCGTGGGCGACCTGTTCGAATCGTTCCACCGCGAGGAAGATATAGAATCGACAACCGTCGGCGGGCTGGTTACGGAATGGCTCGGCCATGTGCCGAAGCCGGGTGAATTCGTCGATCGGGACGGCATCCGCGTAGAGGTCCTGGCCAGCGACGAATTGCATGTCGGCCAGGTGCGCCTCAGCAAATCGCAGGCCGTCGCGCATGAGTAACGGGTTTCGATCGGGATTCGTGTCGCTGGTGGGGCGCCCGAACGCGGGAAAATCGACGCTCCTGAACGCGCTCGTGGGACAGAAAGTCGCCATTGTCGCGGATAAGCCGCAGACCACGCGCACTTCGATTCAAGGCGTGCTGACGCTGCCGGACAGGGCGCAAATCGTGTTTGTCGATACGCCGGGCATTCACGAACCAGACTCGCCCATCAACAAACGCATGATGGACGCCGTGCACGCGGCGCTGGAGGAGCGCGATCTGCTGCTGTTCCTGGCCGATGCCACGCGGCCTTTCGGTGAAGCGGACCGGCGCGCGATCGAAGTGGTAAGCAGGACCAGTACACCAGTGGTCGCGGTGCTCACGAAAATCGATCTTCTGAAGGACAAGACCGTCCTTCTTCTGCTGATCGAGCAATACAAGGCGGCGTTCGAGTTTGCGGATTACGTTCCCATTTCGGCCCTCAAACGCACGGGGGTGGCAGAGTTGCGCGATATCATTCTGGACCGGCTGCCGGAAGGCCCCGCCTACTTTCCCGAAGATCACATCACCGATCAGCCGGAGCGGTTTCTGGCTGCCGAACTGGTACGCGAGAAGGTACTGCTCGTAACGCGACAGGAGGTGCCACACTCGGTGGCGGTCACCGTTGATGAATGGGAGGAGACTCCGAGAATCACGCGAATCTTCGCGACCATCCGCGTAGAGAGGCCCGGTCAGAAGGCCATTGTGATCGGCGGCCAGGGAGCGACGCTGAAGAAAGTCGGGACACTGGCGCGCCAGGAAATGGAACGATTGTTCGGCGTAAAGATCTATCTCAATCTGCACGTGCGCGTGCAGCCGGGATGGCGGGAGAAGCCGGCCTTCCTCGACACGCTGGACTGGCGTACAATGGCCGGGAAAGATGAAAACTAAATTTCTCGCGCTCCTGCTGCTGGCCCTGATGACGGCCGGCGTCTCCCTGGCGAAAGATGCGGTCACCGATGATATGATCTACAACAACGTGAGAATCAAGCTCGCGAGCGATGCCGTGGTGAAGGGCGGCGCCCTCGAGGTTGATGTCAAACAGGGGATTGTGACCATCGGCGGCTCGGTCGAGCAGGACAAGCAAAAGGACCGCGCGACCAAGCTTGCCAAGAGCGTCAAAGGCGTCAAACAGGTTATCAACAACATCAGTATCCGTACGAAAAATACGGGGCAATGAGACGCGGCGGGTTTCCGGCACCCCTGGTCTTCGCGATCAGTCTGGGGCTTTTCGCGCAGGAGTCCGCCCGGTACATCGTGGAGCGGATCGCGACGGGATACCGATTTACGGAAGGGCCTGCCTGGTCAAAAGACGGATTCCTCGTATTCAGCGATACGCCGAACAACCAGCTTCTCAAATGGGTTCCCGGTCGCAAGGCGGAAGTGCTGCGCGAGCATGCGAATGGGCCGAGTGGCAATACTTTCGATGCGCAGGGGCGCTTGTATACGTGCGAGACGCGGGCGCGGCGCGTCACACGGACCGAGAAGAACGGCGCTGTGGAAGTGCTGGCCGAACGCTGGGAGGGCAAGCGGCTGAATGGGCCGGCCGCGATCGCGGTCAGCAAGTCGGGGCATGTGTATTTTACCGACCCCGCGTTCGGCTATCAGTCGGATGGGCGCGAACTGGATTTCTACGGCGTGTATCACATTCCGCCGAAGGGGCCCATGGAACTGGTGGCGCGCCCGGCAGGACGCCCGCACGGAATCGCCCTTTCGCCCAACGGGCGGACGTTATACGTCGGCAACGCGGATGAGCACAATATCCGTGCTTACGATATCGGGCGCAATGGCGAAGCCTCCAACGAGCGAGTCCTGATTTCGATTGTTTCCGGTGTTCCGGGCGGAATCGCGGTGGATGAGAAGGGAAATCTCTATGTGGCAGGCAAAGGAATCTCCGTCTATAACCCGCAAGGGCAACTTACGCAGACAATCGAAATGCAGGATCCGGCTTCCAATTGCTCAGTGCTGGAAACCGACATGCTCAACCTCTTCGTAACTTCCCGCGGCACTGTTTACCGCATTCACCCGGCGGCCCAGTGAAAGAAGAGCGGCGCTACCCGCGGCATCCTCTGCTGGGCGTCGGTGCGTTGATTTACGAGCGGGACTGTATCCTGATGGTCGAACGAGGCGGCGAACCGCTGAAGGGCTGGTGGTCGATTCCGGGAGGGCTGGTTGAGACAGGCGAACTGCTGGAAGATGCTGTTTGTCGCGAGGTGCGGGAGGAGACCGGGCTGGAAGTGGAACCGGTACACATGCTGACGATTTTCGAACGCATCATGCGTGACGCCAAAGGCGCCGCCGAGTATCATTACGTGCTCGTCGATTATATCTGCCGGGTGCGCGGCGGGGGGTTGCGAGCGGGCGATGACGTGAGTCGCGCGGAGTGGGTGCGGCGGCGCGACTTGAAGCCGATGCGGATTACCGAAGGCACTCTGGGGGTAATTGAAAAAGGCTTTCGCGAGCGGGGAAAATACAAGGGGAGCCGCTTGGCTCGCCGGAGACCTGCCCCACGTGAAAACCAGCGCTGAAGTCCTGGAATACGAACCGTTGCGCCAGTTGGTCGGGCGTTTTGTATCGAGCCCCCTCGGACGCCGGGAATTGGAGAAGGTCCAGCCGCATGGCGACATGGCGCGCTTGCGTGAAGATCTCGCCGAAACCGGCGAGGCCGTCGAGTATCTAAGGCTCGCGGCCCGGCCGCAGCCCGCGGCGCGCGGCGCGGCGATTCGCGTTGATTTCAGCGGGCTGCCGGACCTCGAAGCGGCAGTGCACAAATTGCGTATCGAGGGAGCCAGTCTCGAACCGAAGGAGATTTTCGATGTCTTATTGCTGCTCGACCGCGCGGCCGATGCCAAATCGGTACTGACGGCGGCCTCCGAACGCTTTACACGCCTCGGGCGAAGAGCACAGAATATCGGCGATTTTCGGGCGCTGCTCAGAGATCTTGACGGCAAGATACTACCGGACGGAACAGTTTCGGACCACGCCAGTGTGGCTTTGGGCCGGCTGCGGCGCGAGATCGAGCGACAGAAGAAAGCGATCCAGGAATCGCTTGAGCGCTTCCTTCGCGCGCACCGCGAAGAAGGCGTGCTGCAGGAGGAATTCGTCACGATCCGCAACGAGCGTTTCGTGGTGCCGGTCATCGCCGGGCAGAAACGGAAACTGGACGGCGTGATTCACGGGGCGAGCTCGAGCGGGCACACCCTGTTCATCGAACCGCTGGAGACGATCGATCTCAACAACGAACTCGTGCGGCTGGCCGAAGAAGAGGCGCGCGAGGTGCACAGGATCCTGCTCGAAATGACCGACCGGCTGCGCGGATATGGCGATTCGATCCGGCAGACGTTGGTCACGATGGCCGAGCTGGAATTGATTTTCGCCAAGGCGCGGTTCGCGGTGGAATTCAACTGCGTGGTGCCGCGTTTTGGCAGCCGGCTGCTGCTGCGAGAAGCCCGCCATCCGCTGCTGGAGGACGTCTTACGCCGCCGGCGTAAAACCGCCGTTCCGGTCACGCTGGAGCTGACGCGCGAAGCCCGCACTCTGCTGATCAGCGGGCCCAACACCGGCGGCAAGACGGTGACGCTGAAGACGGTGGGATTGCTCAGCCTGATGGCGCAATCCGGGCTGCCCGTGCCTGCGACGGAGGCGGAGTTTCCAGTTTTCGAACAAGTGCTGGCGGACATCGGCGACTATCAATCCATCCAGGAAAATCTCAGCACGTTCTCAGCACACGTCTCGAATATTCGCGAAATGGCGCTCGATGTGACACCGGACTCGCTGGTTTTACTGGATGAACTCGGCGCGGCAACCGATCCGGAGGAAGGCGGCGCGCTGGGTGTGGCGATTGTCGAACACTTCCGGGCCGCGGGGGCGTTTACACTGGTTTCGACCCACCTGATGGCACTGAAGGTGTACGGCGCTGGGACCGAAGGTGTGCTCAACGGCTCGATGGGGTTCGACGAACAAACTCTGGAGCCCACCTATCAATTTCGCGCGGGATTGCCTGGCAAATCGGCGGGGCTGGAAATTGCGACCCGGCTGGGCATGCCGGAGGACATCATGCGGCGGGCGCGGCAATCGCTGGGAGATCGCGAACGCGACGTGACGCAGTTCGTCGACGAGCTGCATCGGCGCATCGAGGAAACGCGGACGCTGGAACAGAACCTGCGGGAAAAGATCGCGGCCGCCGAAAAACGCGAGAAAGAACTGGCGCACGAGTGGGAGAAGAAGGAAACGGCCAAGCTGAAGGAATTGGAGCGGCGCACCGAGCAGGCGCTTACACGGTTCGAAGGACAGGCGCAGGAGACGCTCGGGAGAATCGTGCAGAGCGCCGATCGCCGGAAGGCGGAACAGGACGCGCAGCGCCGTGTTTCAAAGGCCAAGCGGGAACTCCGGGAAGATTTTCAGACCACCGTGCTTTCGACGCAGGACGACGCGCGCCAGGGGGCGATCCAGCCTCTGCGCATCGAAGAAGGCTCGCGGGTGCGCCTCCGGGATGTGCGGGACCCGGCGCGCGTGCGCCGCAAAATGAGCGGGGACCGGCTGGAGGTCGAAGTGGGATTCCTAAAGATGCAGGTTTCAATCGATGACGTGGTCGAAGTACTGCCGGAAACCGGCGGCGGGGCCAAGGGCCGCCTGCCGCAGAACGTGACCTATACGCCGGCGCCGCAACTGACGCCGGTACATCAGGAAATCAACGTCATCGGCCGGCATGCGGAAGAGGCGCGCGAGGCGGTGGACGAGTTTCTCGACCGCGCGGTGATGGCGACCGCCAGCCGCGTGCGGATCGTGCATGGCCACGGCATGGGCATTTTGAAGAAAGCAATTCAGGAATTACTAAGCCGCCACCCGCATGTAGCGCGCTTCTATCCGGCCCCGCAGCAGGAAGGCGGGACGGGAGCGACCATCGTCGAAATCAAGGACTAGAGATGCGTCTAAAGATCGTACAGGCGGGCGAACCTGTGCTCCGGCAGCGCGCGCGCGAACTCTCGCCGGCAGAGATTCGTGGCACCGAGATTCAGCAGTTGATCGAATGGATGCGCGAAACCATGCGGGATGCGCCGGGCGTGGGACTGGCCGCGCCGCAGGTCGGTCTGCCGCTCCAGTTAGCGGTCATCGAAGATCCTGCCGATCTGCAGAAGGCGATTGCTCCGGAAAAGCTGGCTGAACGCGGCCGGCGTCCGGTTCCTTTCCACGTAATCGTGAATCCCTCCCTTACTTTGGACGGTGAGTCAATCGAATTTTTCGAAGGATGCCTCAGCGTTTCCGGTTTCGCGGGCCTGGTGCCGCGCGCCCGGCGGGTTCAGGTGGAGTGTCTCAACGAGCGAGGTGAGCCCGCGTCAATCGCTGCCGAAGGCTGGTACGCGCGCATCCTGCAGCACGAAATCGATCACTTGCATGGCACCCTGTATATAGACCGCATGCACACCCGGACTTATATGACGGTAGAAAATGTGAACCGGCACTGGAACGATCTGCCGGTTGCAGCCGTCAAAGAGCGGCTGGGTCTTACATAAATCGAGCGGCTACGCCGCTGCTCTTGGCGAGGTTTTCTTTTGCGGCGAGGCATCGGGCTGATCGTCCAATGCTCCCGGGCGCGTCGTGTTCAGGCACACACCCGCGGAGTGACAGGCATACGTCCGCGTGAATTCCGCGCCGAGCAGAAATAGTTGAGATGAGTAGTAGACCCAGATCAGGAGTACGACGAGAGAACCCGCGGCTCCGTAAGGCGAAGTGACGCTGGCACGTCCCAAGTAGAACCCCAGCAGGTACTTTCCGATCGTAAACAGGATAGCCGTCGCGAACGATCCCGGCCATAAGCGGCGCCACGGCAATGTCTGCTCCGGCACAAAGCGAAACGTTAGGGCGAACACGAACGTGATTATGGCGAGGGAGAAAATTATATTGCCGACGTGGAATAGCGATATCGGCAAGTAGTTGCCAGCGAATTTACCGAGGGCGGTGACCAAAGTGGTGATCAGGAGTGAGACCAGTAACAGAAACCCGATTCCCACCACCATGGCGAATGAAAAGAACTGCCCCTTCAGCATCCCGAACCACCCGCTCGCGGCCGGTGGCTTTACGTCCCAGATTCGATTCAGCGCTTTGCGTAATTGGCTGAAGACACCGGAAGCGCCCCACAAAAGCACTGCGAACCCGATAATGCTGGCGATGATTCCGGATTTCGGCGACTGAGCGTGAGCGAGCATGGTCTGAATAGCCTCGGCGCCGGAACCCACCAAACCTCGGGTGGCTTCTACGATTTGACCCTGCACCGCTTGCCTGCCGAACACCATGCCGGCGATCGACACGGCGATCACAAGCAGGGGGGCCAGCGA
>Ga0070734_10001113_pt1 | contig 42563 bp, 33 predicted proteins | sample Coa_R1_8_FD_66444 | JGI IMG/M metagenome (GOLD analysis project Ga0070734, IMG submission 66444) | Surface soil microbial communities from Centralia Pennsylvania, which are recovering from an underground coalmine fire - Coalmine... | ecosystem: Environmental > Terrestrial > Soil > Unclassified ...
TTCCTGATCGATTCGTCGGAAACCCGCGCTGGATTGAAATAGTCGTCGCTCAGCACGACGACATCGCCGAGCTTGCCTTCCTCGATCGAGCCCAACTTGCTTTCTTCCTTGAGGAACCAGCCGTTCTCCACGGTGTAAAGCCGGATCGCCTCCTCGCGGGTAATCTGCTGGCCGCCATTGACCAGCTTTCCGGCGGCGTTTTTGCCCGTGACCATGTAGTAGATCATGTTCCACGGATTGAGCGTGGAGATCTGCGCGGAGTCCGATCCGGCGCCCACATGGATGCCGCTATCGACGATCATGCGCAGCGGCGGGCCACCACTGGTGCCGCCGCTTAGATAGCGGAACGGATGGACAGCGATCCCGGCGCCCACCGCCTTCAGGCGATTGACCGTGATCTGGTCGATGGACGGCACGTGGGCGTCCGACCAGCGCAGATCGCCGATCGGGATCGTCTTGTTCACGGTTTCGAACGCGCTGGCGATGAACTGGTCTTCCGCGAGCGAAAGACTGTGCTGCTGGAAAGCCCAGCCGCGCTGCGCAACAATATTCAGCGCAGCGCCGTAGTTGGTGGGAAAGGGGTTGCCGAACAGCGGCCAACTGGTCGCAAACTCTCCGATCCCGGAACTGCGGACCATCTCGTCGCCAAAATTGCTGAACGCATTGAGCACGCGTTGCGTCGTCAGCGGAACGTCCGGATTGTGGTCCATGCTGAGGAAGAAGATGCGCACGCGCACCGATACCTTCCCCTCGTCGTGAAGCGCGAGGAGCGGGTCGTAGGCGGTGAACGGATCCCAGCTCGCCAAGGTGTCGAAGACGTCCGAATCCTGGATATTGGGCGTGCCTGGAATAACGAAGCCGCCCATGTCCACATTGGTGGTGACGCCGACACTCGCCGAATACGCCATGGCGTCGAGCGTGCCCTGCTTCTTGTCGTCGAAGGTCTGTATGGCGCGCAGCGCATTGAGGGCGGCGAGCGAGGGGGCGTTCGCCGCGATGTTGCCCATCGCGTCGACCGCAACGCCTTTGCTGGCAAAGAAGCTCCTTCCCAGCGAGTTGGTGGTGGACGGCCCGGTGAATGCAAAAAACACCAGAACCGGATTGTTGGGCGCGGCGGCATCAAGCTCGGCAAGCGTCGGCAGGCGGTTTTCCGCGAACTGGGCGGGCGTCCAGCCACCCATCGCGGTGATGAACTCGCCCGGCTTCACGGTCTTGGCGCGTGCGCGAATCGCGGCCTGCACGTCCGCGATCGATGCCGCCGTCTCGAGGCGTGTGTCGCGCCCCGGGCGCAGGCCGAGCAGCAGAAAGTGATTGTGGTTGTCAACGAGCCCCGGGACGGCCGTGTGTCCACGCAGATCGATGGTGCGCATGCACGGGCCATCGTCGGATCGTGGTCCGCGGCCGACCGCCGCGAACTTGCCGTTCCTGATTGTCACGGATGACGCAACCGAATTGCGGGCATCGAGCGTGTGAATCTTTCCATTGATCAGCGTCACGTCGCGCGCGCCGACGCAGCGGTCATTGTCGTCGTCCCGCGCCAGACCGGGAACACTCATCATCACGGCCACGGCAAGCAGCGATGACGAAAACACGAGTACGCGACTTCGCGCGCGCATGCGATCCTCCCCCTTTGTGGTTTACCCGGCATTATTGCCCGCCGCAGTGTAACGGAATTCAAGCAAGCGGAAAGCCTTTCGCGTCTCGAAATGAAAAATGAAGACAAGGCGATCAACGGCTGATGGGAGAAACTGTCGAACGGCTTTTATCCAACTCTTTGGCATTCCGAGCGCAAAAGTAACTGTGGACGAAAAGTGGGAGGATGCCCAAAACCGCAGACTCCGTCGCGCGTGGGCAAAGAGCAGTGACGTAAGGATCTGGGGCCTGCTCGCCAAATCCGGTGACAATGCCTCGTGGCACGGTGCTTATAGTGCCGCACTGGTCTTCGGGGCGGGCCTGCGGAAAAACAAGCCCGCGGCTGGTTTCGCCGGCTGATCGGTCAAGCCACCTGCGGCAGCGCGCGTACCTTCTTGAGCTCACGGCCAAGCGCGCTGCGCGCCACGGCCAGATCATATGCACCCTGAAGGTTGAGCCAATATTGCGGGGATTGGCCAAGCACCTTCCCGAATCGAAGCGCAAGGTCGGCGCTTACCGGGCGTGCGCCCGAGACCACGTGCGATACGCGCATCGCGGACACGCCTGCTGCGCGCGCAAATTCGGCCTGCGAAACGCCAACCTCGGCAAGAATCTCAGCGAGAAATTCGCCTGGATGAATGGCCGGAAGCTTGTCCTCCATGTCCGCTCCTCAATGATAGTCGACGATCTCGACATCGAATGCATCGCCATGGGCAAAGCGAAAGCAGATTCGCCACTGTTCGTTGATCCTGATCGAATGCTGCCCAGCACGGTCGCCTCTCAACGGTTCAAGTCGATTGGACGGCGGCAACCGCAAATCTTCGATCCTGGTTGCAGCATCCAACTGCCGCAGCCGCATGGCCGCGCGCCGCAGTATGTCGCGCGGAAGCCGACGCGCTTTGCCAATGGAGAAAAACCGCTCGGTCTCGGTATCCGCAAACGACCGGATCATCGTCCGCGACATAAACAAATTGTTTATGAGCGTCAAGAGGAAAAGCTAAGCGGAACGCGTTCCAGATTCGCGATGTGAGCGTCACTCCATCGCCATCACCGGTTCGCGGCCGATCAACCGCGCCAATTGCTTCAAACGTGCGAACAGCCGTTCGCCGGCGAGATTGCGGTATTTGCCGGAGAGTTTGAGCTTCAGCTTGCCGCGCTCGACCACGAGGGGCGCATTGGGCAGCACGCCGGGCATGGCGCCCGACACCAGATAGGCGACCCGCATGGTGGCGCCGAGCACGCGGGCACGGTCGATCATGCGCGAAGTCGCGAGTTCGCGCACATGCGGGGAGAGTTCATCGTCGGCCAGCCCTGCGAGGCCGACATGGCGGAAGAACACGGTCAGCGCAATGAACGCGCGCCCCGGATGATCGACGCCCACGAAGGCCGCATGCGAGATGATGTTGAGCGATTGCTCGCCACGATAGTCCGGATGGGCCCTCCATCCGATGTCGGCGAGGAGGCAGGCGGCGCGCCGCAGGCGTTTTTCGTCTCGGGTCTCATCCAGGCCCGAAGCCGCCATGAACCTGTCGGTCCAGTCGGCAAGCTCTTCGCCATGCCGCGGCGAACGCGAGCGCAGGACGTTGAGTTCCTGCGCCGCCGCTATCAGCGGATCGCGCTTCTTCTCCGCATCGTCGAGCATGGCGAACAACAAGCCCTCGCGCACGCCGAGCGCGGATACGACCACGCGCCGCGGCCGCGCGATGCGCACCACATGTTCCAGCACCAATGCCGCATAGGCAAGCAGCGGACGGCGCGCCACATTGACGGTCTCGATCTTGGATAGCGTCTCCGGGTCCGCCCGACGGACCAGACGCGAGAATTCCAATGCTTCAGCGGCCGGGATCACATAGCCGTGCATGACGTGAAGCGGATATCCGGTCTGCGCCATATGGAGCCGCGCGAGCGAGCGCCAGGTGCCGCCGACGGCGTAGAAGTCGCGCCCGCGGTCGCCCTTCAGAAGCGGCGCGTGGCTGAGCGCATTTTTGACGATCTTTTCCGCACGGGTGAGCGACTTTGCCGAGGCATCCTGCAGCGCCAGCCCGCCAAGCGGCAGCGTGATGCCGGACTTGAGCTTGCGGCCGCTCACATCGGTGAGTTCCAGCGAGCCGCCGCCGAGATCGCCGACGATGCCGTCGGGCTTATGGAAGCCCGAGATGATGCCGAGTGCCGAGAGTTCCGCTTCGCGCCGGCCTGAAACAACATCGACCCGTGTGCCGCAGATCTTGCCCGCCTCTGCGATGAAGGCGCCGCCGTTGCTGGCGTCGCGGCACGCCGCGGTAGCGATCGCCCACACCTTGCCGACCGCCATGGCGTCGCACAGGGCGCGGAACCGCCGCAGCGCGGCCAGTGCCTTGTCGACGGCGTCGGCGGCGAGGAGACCGGTGGTCAGCACTTCGCGACCGAGCCCGGCCAGGACCTTCTCGTTGAAGATTGGCGTCAGGCTGCGCGCCAATCCTTCATAAACGACAAGGCGAACCGAGTTCGACCCGATGTCGATGACCGCGACCGGAGGGCCATTGTCGATTCGGCCCTGCGCCGCAATCCTGGACGCAATTTTCGCCGTCGATCCCCGGTGAGTTTCATTCAACATTACGCCGCTGCGTGAGCCTGCGAGGCGAGGACTTTTTGAGGGATTCGCCACGGCCCGAGAGGCTTGGGTTGGTCATGAAATACTTGTGCGCGTTGAAAGGCTCCTCATCGGAGGCGACCTTCATACGCAGAGACGAGCCGTCGGACAAGAGCATCCAGCTCTGCTCGTTATCCTTGAGATTGGCGATCATGATCTGGTCAAGCACCTGCTGGTGCACGGTGGGGTTGGTGATCGGGCACAGTGCCTCGACGCGACGATCGAGGTTGCGGGGCATCAGGTCGGCGGAGGAAATGTAGACGGCCGCCTTGGGATGCGGCAAACCGTATCCGGCGCCGAAGCAGTAGATGCGTCCATGTTCGAGAAAGCGGCCGACGATCGACTTGACGCGAATGTTCTCTGAGAGCCCCGGAACGCCGGGCCGCAGGCAGCAGATGCCGCGCACGATGAGGTCGACGGCAACGCCGGCGCTGGACGCTTCGTAAAGGGCCTCGATCATGACCGGATCGACGAGCGCATTCATCTTCATCCAGATCGCGGCAGGCCGGCCCGCCCTGGCATGTGCCATCTCGGCCGCGATGTGCTCAAGAATGCGCTTCTTGAGGTTGACCGGCGACACCGACATGCGTTCGAGATCGACCGGTTCCGCGTAGCCGGTGATGAAATTGAAGATGCGCGCGACATCGCGCGCGATCGCCGGGTCGGCGGTGAAAAACGAAAGATCTGTGTAGATGCGCGCCGTCACCGGATGATAGTTGCCGGTGCCCACATGGACATATGTCACCAGCGAGCCGCGCTCGCGCCGCACCACCAGCGATAGCTTGGCGTGTGTCTTCAGCTCGATGAATCCGTAGACGACCTGGGCGCCCGCGCGTTCGAGATCGCGCGCCCAGCGAATGTTGGCCTCCTCGTCGAACCGGGCCTTGAGTTCGACCAGCGCCGTCACCGACTTGCCGGCTTCCGCGGCCTCCGAGAGCGCCCGCACGATCGGGCTGTCCTTGGACGTGCGATAGAGCGTCTGCTTGATTGCGACGACGTCCGGATCGTGCGCCGCCTGCTGGAGGAACTGCACCACCACGTCGAACGATTCATAGGGGTGGTGGACGATGAGGTCCTTCTTGCGGATCGCCGCAAAGCAATCGCCGGCCTGCTCGCGGATGCGTTCCGGAAAGCGCGGATTGTACGGCACGAATTCAAGGTCGGGTCGCTCGAAGCCGGTCAACTGCGAGAGTTCCGCAAGACCGAGCGTGCCGTCCACCAGGAATACCTCGTCGTCGGCTGCCGAAAGCGCACGCTGCACGAAGCGCCGCAGTTCCGCAGGCATCGCGCCTTCCATCTCCAGCCGTATGACCGATCCGCGCCGGCGGCGCTTGAGAACGGTCTCGAACAGGCGGACCAGATCCTCGGCCTCTTCCTCGATTTCGATTTCGGAATCGCGAATGATCCTGAAAGCGCCATGTCCCTTCACGACATAGCCCGGGAACAGCCGGGCGATGAAGAGCGACGTCACCTGCTCGAGCGTGATCAGCCGCACCGCGCCGTTTTCCGCCGGCAGCGGCAGTCGCACGAAGCGCTCGATCTTCGGCGGCACCCGGATCAGTGCGTTCATCGGCTTGCCGTCGCTCGCGCGATCAAGCTGCAACGCCAGCGAGAAGCCGAGATTGGGGATGAATGGAAACGGATGCGCCGGATCGATCGCGAGCGGCGTGAGCAATGGAAAAATGTTGTGCAGGAAATGGTCGGCAAGCCAGGTGCGATCGGCCTTCTTGAGCGAGTTGGTCTCCACCAGCACGATCCCGCTGGCGGCAAGTTCGCGGCGCAATTCGCGCCACCGGTTCTGCTGGTCGACGGCAAGGACCGACACGGCTTCCGCGATGCAGCCGAGCTGCTCGGCAGGCGTGAGACCGTCGGGACTGCGAGTCACGATCCCGGCCCGCACCTGGCCCTTGAGGCCGGCGACCCGAACCATGAAGAACTCATCAAGGTTACTGGCCGAAATCGATAGAAAGCGCACGCGCTCCAGAAGCGGGTGGTTCGGGTTGGCGGCTTCCTCTAATACCCGGCGGTTGAAGTGGAGCCAGGATAGTTCCCGATTGATGTAGCGGCTGCGTCCATCCGGGGACGTGAGCGCCTGCGGCGCGGCTTCGAGGTGATCCAATTCCTGCGCAGATTCAAATGGTAGAACAATGGCTTGGGCAGCATCCACCATGGGAGCCTCGGCGTTACTGGCCCAATTGTGAGACCGGGCCACGTCAATCCTATGACAAGACAATTTCCGTTCATATAAGATTTGGTCGGTATTCGACGTCATGGGGCGCGACCGCGCAGGATTTCGGCGGCAAGCGCCCGGTTTACCGGCCGCTTGAGCCGCAGCGCCTCGCGGTCGAGTTCCGCGACGGCCGCCTGCGCCGCCGCGAAGCTGCGTTCGATCCGATGCACCAGAAATTCGATCAGTCGGTCGTCCACGGCGAGCTGGCGATCAGCGAACAACTTAACCAGCACGGCCGCGAGAAGCGCATCGTCGGGCGGGTCAAGAGTTACCACCGGCAGGGCGCGCAGACGTGACGCGAGATCGGGCAGCCGGATCGGCCACGTTGCCGGTGGCTGCCGCGCCGTCATGAGGATATACGCCGACTGTTCGCGGGCGAGATTGAGCAGATGAAATAGTGCGGCCTCGTCGATGTTGCCGCGGTCTGCGTCCTCGATCGCGAGCGCGCCGCTTGCAAGAGCCTCCGGTACCGACGGAGCATCGATGGCCTGGCTCGCCGCCACCCGCCCGCCTGCGGCCCTCGCCCAGATCGCCGCCAAATGACTCTTGCCGGAGCCCTCGGGTCCGACCAGCGCGAGGGCGCGCGAGGGCCAATCAGTCCAGCGGTCGATGAGGGCGAGTGCGGTTTCGTTGCCCGGTCCGCACAGAAAATCGGCGCGATCGAAGCTTTCCCGATGGCCGAGCGCAAGGCTGAATTGGTGCGGCGAAGCGGGATCACTCATTACACTTCGTCTGGTCCAGAGCAGGTTCCGCTCATCTTTAACCATTTTTGCATCGTGACCGCTCATCAATCCCGGACTTGATCCGAAGACCATGAGCCAGGCGAGAAATGCAGCAGGTCATTCAAATAGCGCGAAGATCAGCTCTATGCCTTAAACTCCGAAGCGCTCATGTGCAGCACCCATTCGCGCACGTAGAATCCGACCGAGGCGAGTGTCAAAGCCGCCACGATCAGCATGATCGCGTATTCCAGCGGCTCAAAGACCAAGCCGAACGCGAGCGAACCCAGTACCAGGCACGCGAAGATGATCTGTGCGACCGTGTTGAGCTTGGATATCAAAACCGGCCGCACTCGCATCGGCTTGCCGAGGAACCAGGCCAGCATGACGCCGCCGACGATCAAAATGTCGCGCGACACTACCAAAATGACGATCCACCGCGGAACCTCCTCGGCAATTCCAAGCGCAACATAGATCGACACGATCAGCACCTTGTCGGCCAGCGGATCGAGATGTGCGCCGAGATCGCTCGTCATGCCGAAGCGCTTGGCGAGAAAGCCGTCGACCGCATCGCTGACGCCGGCAATGAGGAAGAGCAGAAATGCAACCTGCATCTGGCGCGATGCAATCGCCCACACGACGACCGGAACCAGCAAAATGCGGCCGAGGGTAATAAGGTTGGGAAGGTTCAAGACGGCAACCCCGAGTCCACGGGCGCTATGACATTAGTCAGCCATTTCGGATTGCCAAGGGGAGGCGCAGGAACCAGCGTAAATTTCGAGCCATGGTTCGGTGCGAGGTCGGACAAAAGCCAGCCGTCGCGACAGGCCTGAGGGCGCAAGAGCGAAAGCATATTGCGCCAGTGCAGCAAGGCAGATCACGTCTTCGCGTAATCCGCCTTACTATCGTTGCACTATGTCCGGTTCCCGACTTTCACGTCAGGGGTTGAGGAGCGGAATGCTGTTTGGATCAGGGCCCTTTGGGATAGACTGCAGATAGGCGTAGATGTCCGCCAAATCGTCATTCGACAGAATCTCTTCCCGAAACGGAGGCATGGCCCGATTGGTTGTCCGCACGAAATTGGACAAGGTCTCGAACGGTATCGGATTGGGAGCGAGCTTGGGACCCGTGATCCCCCCCTGGCCCTGATAACCATGGCATTGCCAACAACCGTGCTGGAGAAATGCCGACTTGCCCTTTTCGGCCGAAGCTGCGAGCGCGCTTGCTTGGCAGAGCACGAGGCCGGCGGCGAACGCCGCCAGCCCCATTCCGATGCGACGCGATGTCATCGAACTGCTCCTCACCGCGGCTGCGTCCAAACGTCCACCAACGCGGGTTGGCCGGACTTCACCACCTCGACCGCGCGCTTGAGCGTCGGGCCAAGCTCGGCCGGATCCTTGATCGGGCCGGCGCTCCAGTACCCCATCGATTTCGCCAGCGTCGCATAATCGATGTCCGGATTCTCGATGCTGGTGCCGATCGGGCTGCGGTCCATGCCGAGCGCCGCCACGCGGTTGCGGCGGTTGGCAAGCCGCTGCACGTGCATGACTTCCTGATGATAACCACGGTTGTTGTGCATGACGCTGAGGATCGGAATCTTGTGACGCGTCGCCGTCCATAGCGAGCCGGGCGTGTACATCAGGTCGCCGTCCGCCTGGATGCTGACCGAGAAGCGCCCGCCGATGTCACGGTTGCCGAGCGCCGCGCCGATCGCGGCCGGGGCGCTGTAGCCCTGGCCCGCGCCGCCGGATCCGCCCAGCCAGTTGTGGTGCTTTTCCATCCGCCACAGCCGGTTCGGCCAGCCGCTGACATTGCCGGAACTCACCAGCGAGTAATCGAGGTCCTTGATCTGCGCGTAGATTTCCATCGACAGGCGCGCGGTCGAAATCGGGCTCGCATCCCATGCCACCGCCGCGGCTGCTTTGGTGCGCTCGTGTGCATCGGCTTTGGCCTTCTTCAGGGCTTCGCCGCGCTTCTCCATAGCCGCCTTGCGGTCGGATGAAGTCGCCGCTTTCACGGCCTCGATCAGTGCCGGAAGCGTGGCTTCGGCATCGCCCGCCATGTCGACATCGAGGGTCTGGAAGCGCTGGAAGTCCTGGTAGTTCGATTTGGTGATGAGGCCGGTCGAGGAGATGCCGATCAGCTTGGTGCCGGGCTTGATGCGGGACTCATTGACGCCGAGGCCGTCGTGACCATTGTCGACGAAGGCATTGACGGTCGCCCAGTAGTCGGCCAGCTCCAGCCCGATGATCACGTCCGCGTTGGAGATCAACGCTCCAGTGCGCTCGGTCTGATTGAGATAGTGCGTGTTGGGCATGTTCATGCGACCGCGCTGGTCGATGACGGGCGCCTGCAGGGCCTCGGCGAGCTGGACCAGGAGTCTCATGCCGTTCGGCGTGCGGGCGGCGCGATCGGCGACGATCACGGGACGCTCCGCGTTGACGAGCAGCCGCGCGGCCTCCTTGACGGCGGCAGAATCCGCCTGCGGCGGCGCCGTCGGGACATATTTCGGAATGTAGAGCGTCTCGCGCTCATGGGCGCGCACCGGCTCCTGTTGCAGCCCGAGATCGAGCGCGATCATTACCGGCTCATGCGGCGGCGTCATCGCGATTTTGTAGGCGCGAACCATCGACTGCGCGAAGTGCTGCAGTGACACCGGCTGATCGTCCCACTTGGTATAGTCGCGCACGATCGCGTTGATGTCCTGGGCCGAGTGGTAGGTCGGCACGCCCGGCGCCCGATAGGCCGCATCGATGTCGTTGCCGCCAATGCAGATGACGGGCACGCGATCGCACCACGCATTGTAGATCGCCATCGTGGCGTGCTGCAGACCGACGGTGCCGTGGCACAGCATCAACAACGGCTTGCCGGTCGCCTTGAAGTAGCCGTGGCCCATCGCGACCGACGTCTCTTCATGGGTGCAGGTGATGAACTCCGGCTTTTTGTTGCCGCCGTAATCGATCAGCGATTCGTGGAGTGCGCGGAAGCTCGAAGCCGGGTTCGAGCAGACATAATCGATGTTCAGCGTCTTGATAACGTCGACCATAAAATCCGACCCATCTGGACCGGCCGCCTTGGCCAACTCCTTGGGCGTCCCGGTCTCGGCTGCCGCCATATGGGCATTGGGCCGCAGCGCCGATGGGAGGCGTGCTGGCGCCGCAGTTGAATCGCCGGTTGGGACGGCGGCGCGGGCGGCATCTTCCGGCGACACGGCAGTGGCGGCACCCGTCAGGGCAACGCCGGCCATGAATTTGCGCCGGCTGACATCCGGTCCCTTTGCTGCCAAGGCTTGTGGATTTTTCTCCTTGCGAGCCATGTGTTCCTCCTTCTGCGGGCCCCGTCCGAGGGACCCCATGCGATCGATTCGCGCGCCGCGTTCGGCATTTTTACGAAAAGCACCGAAGCTTAGGTTACCATGGCGGACGGCTGTGTCACCCGGGAATTCGGACGGCCAGGTCACGTCGTTAAGGCCTTGTTGCCAGCGTCATCGCTCGGCTTGGCTGGCAATCGAGCATCTGCGGCCGGCGGCACCATCCGGCTATCGGAGGGCGACCTTGTGGTTGCCCCGTTTTGCGACGACAGCAGAGGCGGGAAGTACTCAGGCGCTGCACGCCCTACTCAATGCGTCCACGGTGTGCGGCGCGAGAACGCAAAATTATCCGCATAGGCCATGATGCGCCGCTTTGGCGGATTAGGATCAAACACCCGATAGGCAATTCCATTGTTCTCGCAAAACGCAATGGCCTCGTCCTTGGTGTGAAAACGCAGCCGCACCTGCTGCCGCGTATCGGACGAACTGGTCCATCCCATCAGGGGCTCGACCGCTTTGGGCGAGGCTTGTTCGAAGTCGAGCACCCATGACTTGGCGTTGGCCGTGCCGGATTGCATCGCAGTCTTGGCGGGCTTGTATATGCGTGCGGTGGTCATGACCGGCGGCGTCTCCTGGTTCGGTTTGGCATACAGAAACCGGACCGTCGGTCAAGGGGCCATGCAGTTGGAGACCTGCTCCGCCGCTAGAGGTGGGCTTCGCTGAGAGTTGTAGGATAAGATCGGGGTGCACAGAGCAACAGCCCCAATGACCAGAAGCGAAATCAAACGCGCCCTCGCGCAAATGGATCAAATCCGCGCTTACAGCTTGCGCCTGTTTCTTGACAACCGCACAACGGTCCTTGCGTACGAGTGGTATCTTGAGGATGCCGAGGACACGGAAGGCTCGGAGGACAGCACCGAGGGGCTGCTGCGTGTCCTCACGCGTGGCCGGCAAGCCATGATCGCCATCAGTCGCATCGTCCTGATCGAGGCGATGCCGCCACCGCCGTCATACTAGCCCACAGGGGAGGGGAACCGTCACGGCGCAGTCCCCAGCTTTAATTTAGCGCGTATGCGTCAAACCCAGGCAATGACGACGGCAATGTGGGCTCATGTCGGACCGCCCGTGACCCGCCGACGCATCAGGAACTCGAATAGCGCGACCACCGCCGCGACAGCGAGCGCGACAGCAGCCCCAGCCAGAATGCGCATCGCCGTGGTTCCCGCAGCGCCGAACATGACGAGAGACCAAAAAACGATCACGGCCACCGCCACGATGACTCCTTTGCGCCGGTTGGCCACGAGGAATATGAGAGCACTGACTGCCCCGACTGCCGCGATGAAAGTGAAGACGGCCTCGGCGGTCGTGACGTGGCTGAGCCAGCCGACCAGCCACTCGTAAAAAACCACTACTGCAATAAAGGCAGTGAGGTATTTGACGAATAGCCAAAGCACGACCATGGCGTCAGAACTATGTCCGGTCCACCACCACCACCCGCCCCCTTTCCATCGCCAAAGCGAGTCTGCCGCGCTTGAGCGCGATTGCCCGCTCGCCGAACAAATCGCGGCGCCAGCCATGCAGCGCCGGCACATTGGCGCGATCATCGAGGGCGATGCGTTCTAGGTCTTCGACGGTCGCGATCACCTTGGCGGCGACCCCGTGCTGCTCGGAGGTCATGCGCAGCAGTACCTTGAGAAGTTCGACCGTGGCACTGCCGTTGAGGCTCTGCCGTGGTTTCTCGATCCGGGGCAGCTCTGAAACATCTCGCGCCAGCCCGCGCTTGACGGCCTCGATAATCTCGCCACCCCACTTCGAGCGCTCGAACCCTCGCGGCAGCGAGCGCAGCGATGCGAGCCGTTCCGCCGTAGTGGGCGCGTGGGTCGAGATGTCGCCGATCGCCTCGTCCTTGAGCACGCGGCCGCGCGGAATGTCACGTGACTGCGCTTCGCGCTCGCGCCAGGCGGCGACTTCCATCAGCACGCTCAGCTCTTTCGGCTTGCGTACCCGCGTCTTCAGACGCTCCCAGGCAGTCTCCGGGTCAGAGCGATAGGTGTCCGGCGAAGTCAAAATTTCCATCTCCTCGCCGACCCACTCGCTGCGTCCGCGTCTCTGCAGGTCGGCCGAAAGCGACAGGAACACCTGACGCAGGTGAGTGACGTCGGAAATCGCGTAGTTGATCTGGGCGGCTGAGAGAGGCCGGCGCGACCAGTCGCTGAAACGGTTCGACTTGTCGATAATGTCGCCGGTAACGCGCTGCACCAGTTGGTCATAGGAAATGGCATCACCATAGCCAAGCACCATGGCGGCCACCTGCGTGTCAAAAATCGGACGGGGAATGAGCTTGGCTTGATGCCAAACAATCTCAATGTCCTGTCGCGCAGCGTGGAACACCTTGAGGACGGTCTCGTTCGCCATCAGTTCAAAGAACGGCTCAAGACTCAAATCCGGCGCGAGCGCATCGATGACGATGGCTTCGTCGGAAGTCGCCATCTGCGCGACACACAAGAGCGGGTAATATGTCGTTTCGCGCAGAAATTCCGTGTCGACCGTGACAAAGGTATGGCGTGACATTCGCTCGCACGCCGCAGTGAGGTCGGCCGTAGTGGTAATCAAATTCATTGCGAACTCTTACCGGAGTCGGCGGGCCCTGTCGCGGGCGGAATAACCAGAATATGCTCGCGGTATGTCTTTGGGGAGTCGTTCGAATCTCCTGCTCTGAATGGGAACCGGAGGAGCGTGCGTTCACTTGGCGCTCGGGGCAGTGTCTCGACTTCTGGTTGAAGGCTAGTGACAGCCCCATCGAGCGCGCTGGGAATAAGATCGGGGAGAGTTTCGGGGAGAATTGGTTGGGCTTTCCTGTGTTCACCCCCGCACCTTCGGCATATGAATAAACTCCCATGGTGAGGGCATCGGTCCGACCGGCACCTCGATAATGGTCGGGCCATCGCGGTGGGCAAATCCTCGTTTGAGCGCCGCGCGCAGGCCGGCCGGGTCCTTGGCGCGCTCGGCCGCCGCCCCGAAGCTTTCTGCAAAGCGCAAAAAATCCGGGTTTGCGAGGTCCCAGGCGATCAGACGGTTGCCGTATTGCTCCGCCTGAATGCGGCGCACATTGCCGAAAGCGCCATCGGTGAAAACAACCGCGACCAGCGGAATACGGTGGCGGACCGCGGTCGCAAGCTCGCCTGCGGTGAACATGAAACCGCCGTCGCCCGCGATAGCAACCACAGGCACATCGGGCCGCGCATGCTGCACGCCGAGCGCCGTCGCATAGCCCCAACCGAGATTGTCCTGATAACCGGGCGAGAGGAATGTGCGCGGCCGGTACACCGGGAAGGCGAGGCGGGCCACGAAGCCCATTTGGGTGACCTCGTCGACGAAAATGCCGTCTTCGGGCAGTTCGGCTCGGATCACATCGAGAAAGGCAAGCTGGGGCGCCAGTTTCTCGAAACGTGCATTCCAGTTTGCGTGCCGCTGCCGCATCTCGTCGCTGCGTGATGGCCGTTTGGCGTTGTGGGCCGGCAGTATGTCGAGGAGCCGCCGCAAGACCGGCGCTGCGTCCCCGATCAGCGAAACGGCCGGTCGATGCACCCGCGCGGGCTCCTCCGGGTCGGAGTCGATGCGGATCACAGCGAGGTCGTCGTCGATCCCCCACTGCCGAAACGGATAAAACATCCGTGTGCCGACGCCGAGCACTACGTCGGCCTCGCCCCACAGCTCGCGGCCGAGCGGCAACGTGACGCTGAGCACATCGCGGCTGTCGAGTACGCCGCGGCCGCGCCGATAGCCGAGCACCGGCGCCTGCAGCATCGCGGCGAGCGCCGTCACCTCTGTGGCTGCGCCCTGCGCGCCGCCGCCACAGACAATCATCGGGCGTTTCGCGGCGCCGAGCTTTTTCGCCGCGGCCTTGATTGCGTCCTCATCGACCGCGGGCTCCTGGACGGCCGCTGGCGCTTGCGGTGCTTCGCCGCCTGGCCGGCCCCACATGTCGATGGCACATTCGAGCACAGCCGGACCGCGCCGCCCGGTGAACATTGCCGCAACGGCTTGCGCCACAAGGCCGGAAGCCTCGCCAGGCGCTCTGACGCGGGCGGAAAAATCGACGAGTCGCGAGATGATGCCGGCCTGGTCGCGAATTTCGTGGAGATGTCCCAGACCGCGGCCGATGTCGGCTTCCGGGATTTGCCCGATGAGCCCGAGCACCGGCGCATTCATCGCATAGGCGGTGAGCAGCGCCGCGCCGGTGTTGAGGAGGCCAGGGCCGGGGACGACCGCATAGGCCGCAGGCCGGCCGGTCGCGAGTGCCGCGCCAAGCGCCATGTAGCCCGCGCCCTGCTCATGACGCGTGTGGACCACGCCGATGCGGTCGGCTGCCCGGTAGAGCGCGTCGAACAAATGGTCGTTATGGACGCCCGGCAGAGCGTAGAGCGTCTTGATGCCGTGAGCGACGAGCGCAGCGACGGTCGCCTCGGCAGTGGTCATGGGGTCCATAGGGCTACCTGTTCTTCCTGTTCTCCGCCCGTGCAGGCCAGGCGGGTATCAAGCCTCGCCGGGGTGGTGGGGTGTTGCAATGTCTGTCACCTCGGGTATTACCACCGCCACAGGCCCTGACGTGTCATGCCCCGCGAAAGCGGGGCATCCAGTAACCACGGTTATTGCAAATTCTTCCGCCGGTTCAACGCGCAAGTGCGGTGTTTACCGGATCGTCCGCTGGCGCGGACGATGACAATCGCGAGGGCATTTCCGAGGCAACCTATGCATCGTTATCGTACCCATACCTGTGGCGCGCTGCGCGCCGAGCATATCGGTTCCACAGTCCGGCTTTCGGGATGGTGCCATCGCATCCGCGATCACGGCGGTCTGCTGTTTATCGACCTGCGCGACCATTACGGCCTGACCCAGATCGTCGCTGATCCCGACTCGCCAGCGTTCCGGACCGCCGAGAAGCTGCGGGCCGAGTGGGTCGTCAAGGTCGATGGGCGCGTGCGGCGCAGGCCGGACGGCACCGAGAACCCGGATCTGCCGACTGGTGCCGTGGAGGTGTTCGCAACCGACATCGAGGTGCTGGGGCCGGCCGCCGAACTGCCTATGCCGGTGTTTGGCGACCAGGAATATCCGGAAGAGATTCGCCTCAAGTACCGCTTCCTCGACCTGCGGCGCGATCGCCTCCATCGCAACATCATCAAGCGGGGCGCGATCATCGATTCGCTGCGGCGGCGGATGAAGGAACAGGGCTTCTTCGAATTCCAAACTCCGATCCTGACGGCATCGAGCCCGGAAGGCGCGCGGGATTTTCTGGTGCCGTCGCGGCTGCATCCCGGCAAATTCTACGCGCTGCCGCAGGCGCCCCAGCAATTCAAGCAGCTGGTGATGATTTCGGGCTTCGACCGTTATTTCCAGATCGCGCCGTGCTTTCGCGACGAGGATGCGCGCGCGGACCGCTCGCCCGGCGAGTTCTACCAGCTCGACATCGAGATGAGCTTCGTCACCCAGGACGATGTATTCGGGGCCGTCGAACCGGTACTGCGCGGGGTGTTCGAGGAATTTGGCGACGGCAAGCCGGTGACGCCGAAGTTTCCGCGGATTCCCTACGGGGAGGCATTGCGCAGCTACGGTTCAGACAAGCCGGATTTGCGCAATCCCATCCGGATGCAGGATGTGACTGCGCACTTTCGCGGCTCCGGCTTTAAGGTATTCGCCGGCATGATCGCATCAGATCCGGCCGTCGAGGTGTGGGCTATACCGGCGCCGAAGGGCGGCAACCGCGCCTTTTGCGATCGCATGAACTCCTGGGCGCAGGGCGAAGGTCAGGCGGGGCTGGGATACATCTTTTGGCGTGACGGAGAGGAGAACGGCGCCGGACCGCTCGCAAAGAATATCGGCGTCGAGCGCACCGAAGGGATTCGCAATCAGCTTGGCCTCAACGTCGGCGACGCGGTGTTCTTTGTGGCCGGAAAGCCTAGGGACTTTATCAAGTTCGCCGGCCCGGCGCGCGCCAAGATCGGTGCTGAACTCGGCCTGATCGATCGCGATCGCTTCGAGTTCTGCTGGATCGTCGACTTCCCGATGTATGAATGGAATGAGGAGGAGAAGAAGATCGACTTCTCCCACAACCCGTTCTCAATGCCAAACCTGCCGCCAGAGGAATTCTTGGCGCTCGATCCCGACGACCCGGAGAAAATACTTCGCCTCAAGGCCGTCCAATACGACATCGTCTGCAACGGCGTCGAGCTGTCGTCAGGCGCGATCCGCAACCATCGCCCCGATGTAATGAAGAAGGCGTTCGCCATCGCCGGCTATGACGAGAGCGTGCTCGAGCAGAAATTCGGCGGCATGCTGCACGCGCTTTCGCTTGGCGCGCCGCCTCACGGTGGCATCGCGCCCGGCATCGATCGCATCGTCATGCTGTTGTGCGGCGAGGAGAACCTGCGCGAGGTGGTGCTCTTCCCGATGAACCAGAAGGCCGAGGATCTGATGATGGGCGCGCCGTCCGAGGCGACGCCAAAGCAGTTGCGGGAATTGCACATTCGGCTGAATTTGCCGAAGTAGCGTACGATTGGCTCTACAAAAAACGATGGAGCACGCTGCCGGCCGGCAACGCGCTCCATGCCTTGTGGTCCTTTATTGCAGAGCCACTCTGCGCTTAGCGCGCGTACATCACGAGTGGTGATGACGACGGCGGGGTGCAGACACGACGCTCGCGGGTTTCGGGCACTCGGACCAGTAGCCGAACGTCGCATCTCGCGAGTTCGTCGCCTGCCACTTGAAGCACTGATTTCCGACCTGCGTCGGTCCGAAGTGCATGTCAGCCTTGGCGGGAATTGCCAGGAAGGTCACAAATGCTGTCAACGCTGCGGCCGAAATCAAAACGTGTCGCATAGTATTCTCCCTCAAGTTGTCGGTTGTACATGTTCCAGGTTGTTATTAGTCGCACCTGATTACATGGCATCATAACTTTTACAGCTAGTAAATTATCGAAAATTTATGCCTAAGCAACAAGAAATTTATGAACGTTAATTTATCTTTATGAACGTGAACTTGTCTTGCAAGAAAACGCCACGACGGATCGATAAGTGTCCTCGCGAGAGGGGCGCTGGCGGCCCGGCACAACACAAGTCCTCCACATCGACTCTGCATCGGAGACGCGATGGCTTCAGATCTTTTCACGCTGGCGGAAGTCGAATCTGCATTGCCGATCGTGCGCTCCGCTGTGCCGCCAACTCCTCAGTACGCGTGGCCGCAACTTGCCGCCCGCATTGGCGCAGAGGTCTTCGTCAAGCATGAGAATCACACGCCGATCGGCGCGTTCAAGCTGCGCGGCGGCCTGGTGTATGTGGATCGGCTCCGGCGCGCGCAGCCGCATGTGACGGGGATCGTATCGGCGACGCGCGGCAATCACGGTCAATCGCTTGCGTTTGCGGCCCGGCGCGCGGGTATTGCTGGCACGATCGTGGTGCCGAGGGGCAATTCGGCGGAGAAGAATGCCGCTATGCGTGGTTTCGGTGCCGAACTCATCGAACACGGCCGCGACTTCGACGAGGCCAAGGAGCACGCTGCCACGATTGCGCGACAATGCGGCTACGTGCTCGCCCCTTCTTTCCACCGCGACCTCGTCATCGGGGTCGCGACCTACGCCTACGAACTCTTCCAAGCGGTCAGCGATCTCGAAACGGTCTATGTCCCGATCGGCCTCGGCTCCGGCATTTGCGGCGTCATCGGAATGCGCGACGCACTTGGGCTGGCGACTCGAGTGGTTGGCGTGGTATCGCAAAAGGCCGACGCCTATGCACGGTCATTTGCGGCCGGCCGGGTCATCGCGACCGAGACGGCGGATACGTTTGCGGACGGCCTCGCAGTGCGCGTGCCGGATGCGACCGCGCTCGCGGTCATCCGCGCCGGCGCGGATCGGGTTGTCGAAGTCTCGGAGCCGGAGATCGTGGAGGCGATCGGCATCTATTTCAGCGACACGCATACGTTGGCGGAGGGCGCCGGCGCGGCGCCGCTCGCGGCGCTCATGCGCGAGCGCGATAAGATGCGGGGGCGCCGCGTGGGCCTGATCATGACGGGACAGAACATCGATCGCGCCGTCATGCGCGAGGTGTTGGCCGGCCGGGTGCCGGGCCAGAAGGGGCAATGCGAAGACGCAAGTGCCGCCGTCGCGGCTCAGAACCCCGCAACGGTGCCATAGAGGTCGTAGGCGTCGCTGCGTTCGATTCTCACATTGGCAATTTCGCCGACCTGCAGCGGCCGTCGTGAGCTTACGTGGACAGTGCCGTCAATCTCCGGGGCGTCGCCTTTCGTTCGACCCTTGGCCAAGCCGCCTGCGCTCCGAGGGCCAACCTCATCGATGATAACTTGCTGACTGGTTCCGACACGACGCTTGAGGCGACGTGCCGAGATCGCCTGCTGGCGCTGCATCAATCGATGCCAACGCTCTTCCCTGACCTCATCCGGCACGGCTTCGGCGAGATCGTTGGCGGCCGCGCCGGTCACGGGCTCATAGCGGAAGCAGCCGACCCGATCGAGCGCAGCTTCGTCAAGCCAATCAAGCAGAAACGCAAATTCCTCCTCGGTCTCGCCCGGGAAGCCGACGATGAAAGTCGAACGCAGCGTGATCTCCGGACAGACGGCGCGCCATGCGCGGATGCGATCCAGTGTCTTTTCCTGAGCGGCCGGGCGGCGCATGCGCTTGAGCACGCTCGGCGCCGCATGCTGGAATGGCACGTCGAGATAGGGTAGGACCTTTCCTTCGGCCATCAACGGAATAACGGCATCCACGTGAGGGTAGGGATAGACGTAGTGCAGCCGCACCCAGACGCCGAACTCGCCCAACGCCGCCGCAAGATCGAGAAACCGCGCGCTGATTTCGCGCTCCTTCCAGCGGCTCGCCGCGTATCTGATGTCGAGTCCGTAGGCGGAGGTATCCTGCGAGATGACCAGCAATTCCTTCACGCCGGCTGCGACCAGGCGCTCAGCCTCGCGCAGCACGTCCGCGGCGGGCCGCGACACCAGATCGCCGCGCAACCGCGGGATGATGCAGAAGGTGCAGCGATTGTTGCAGCCCTCGGAGATCTTCAAATAGGCATAGTGGCGTGGCGTCAGCCTGATGCCCTGAGGTGGCACCAGGTCGAGGAACGGATCGTGACGCGGCGGGACGGCATGGTGCACGGCATCAAGCACGCTTTCATATTGCTGCGGGCCCGTGACGGCGAGAACGTTCGGAAACCGCGCGGTAATTTTCTCCGGCTCCGCCCCCATGCAGCCCGTCACAATGACTTTGCCGTTCTGCTTGAGGGCCGATCCGATCGCCTCGAGGGATTCGGCCTGAGCGCTGTCGAGAAAGCCGCAGGTATTGACGACCACGAGATCGGCCCCCTCGTGCCGGCGCGCCAATTCGTAGCCCTCGGCGCGCAGCCGCGTGATGATACGCTCGGAGTCGACGAGCGCCTTCGGGCAGCCCAGCGACACGAAGCTGATTTTCCGCGCCGGATTCGGTTCGGTGACGGATTCGGGCGGGATGGTCTCGGTGATAGCCATAGCGGCGCATATAGGGGTTTTCGCGTTCGCGTGCGAGCATTTCGATTTTTAAATCATGAGGTCATGGCCAGGGCCGAGCGATCTTTCCGGCTCGAACTGGTGACCGAGACCGGATTCTGCTCTGGTTTGGAGGGCCACCTTCCCTCTCAGGTCGTGGCACCGTTTGTCCCGGCCTCGACTATTCCTGCTCAGTATCTTGACATTCGGGCCGCCGGGACAAGCCCGGCGGCGACGCCGGTAGATGATTTCAAGGCGATCGAAATTCGGTCCAGGTAACTCCGGCGTGAGATTTCAATGAGATCAAGAGGCGGCTTGGTGCCGATGCGACATTTCGAGGCGAGGGGCTTCCAAGATTTCGCCAAGATCGGTAAAGAGTTTGCCGGACCGTGTCGTGGGGGCCCGCTAATTTCGGGTGGCGCGCGAACACGACAATTCCGGTTTCCGAAATTCAGAGCTCTGAAATTCAGGTCTCCGACATCATTCGCAAGGATCGTTGGGAGTTGGCGCGATGAGAATGAACGCAATCGCGATGCTGGTTGCATTTCCGGCCCTCGTCATGACGGGAAACATGACGGCAGTGTCGGCCGCCGAGAACAAGCCGGACGTTAAGGGACTCTATCTGCTGACCGACTATCCGGCGGTATCGGTGCGGCCCGGCACGACCTCCACGATTTCGATGCGCCTGCAGAATTACGGCTTGCCGCCTGAGAACTTCGCGCTCTCCGTCGATGGCGCGCCGGCCGGGTGGACCGCGACCCTGCTGGGCGGTGGCCAGCCGGTCGGCGCCGCAATGCCGGCGACCGACCAGAGCGTGAGCCTGCAGCTTCGTCTCGATGTACCGGCTGATGCGGACGTTGCCTCCAAAACCCTGACCGTGAAGGCGGAAGGGCCGGGCAACAACGTCAGCCTGCCGATCACCATCAATCTCGCCAAGGAATTGCCGGCGAAACTGACGGTGACGCCGCAACTCCCGGCGTTGCGCGGTACGCCCAAATCAAGCTTCGACTATACGGTCAGCGTCAAGAACGACAGCGGGCGCAACCTCACGGTCAGCCTCGCGGCAACCGCCCCGCGCAATTTCGAAACTTCCTTTACGGAGGCCTACGGCACCCAGGAGCTGTCTTCGGTGCCGATCGATGCTGGCGCATCCAAAGACGTAAAGCTTAAAGTGCGGCCGCCATCCTCGGTCGATGCCGGAAGTTTCCCGATCGAGATGACGGCGACCTCCGGCGACGCCACTGCGAAGGCCGAGCTTGCGCTCGAAGTGGTCGGTCAGCCGCGACTCACAATCGCCGGCAGGGATGGATTGGTGTCGGTCCCCGATGCAGTGGCCGGGCAGCAGCGGACCGTGCCGGTGGTGATCTCCAACGATGGCACCGCGGCGGCCGACAATATCGAATTGTCCGGGTCCGGTCCGAACGGCTGGAAGGTCGAATTTGACAAGAAGACGATCGACCGTATCGCGCCCAATCAGACTGCCGACGTCAACGCGCTCGTCACCCCTACCGACAAGTCGCTTGCCGGCGACTACATGACGACGATCCGCGCGTCCTCGCGCGGCGAGACCGCTTCCCAACAGTTCCGTGTCACGGTCGGTACCTCGACGACCTGGGGCATGGTCGGATTCGGCATCATCGCGGTCGCGCTGCTGCTGATGTTCGGGGCCGTAGCAAGGTTTGGTCGGCGATGAGCGAGCCCGTCATCACTGCGCGAGGCCTCACCAAGCGGTACGGCGAGGCGGTCGTCGTCGACGCGCTCGACTTCGACATCTTCAAAGGCGAGACGTTCGGCCTTCTCGGGCCGAACGGTGCCGGCAAAACGACCACGATTCTCATGATGCTCGGCCTGACCGAAGTGTCCTCTGGGACCGTCGTGGTCGCGGGGCACGATCCGGTGCGCCGGCCGTTGGAGGTCAAGCGGCGGGTCGGCTATCTTCCCGACCTGGTGGGCTTCTACGACAACATGACGGCGGCCGAGAACCTCACCTACACGGCGCGGCTGATGGGGCTTGGCCGGGGTGCGCGTGAGGAGCGTATCGCCGATGCGCTCGCACGCGTGCGGCTGTCGGATGTTGCGCATAAGCCGGTGGCGACGTTCTCGCGCGGCATGCGCCAGCGGCTCGGCCTTGCCGAGCTCATCATGAAGCGCGCCGAGATCGCTATTCTGGACGAGCCGACGTCCGGCCTCGATCCGCAATCGACGCACGAGTTTCTCGACATGATCGGCGAACTCAAGCGCGACGGCGTCACGATTCTGATCACATCCCATCTGCTCGACCAGGTGCAGCGGCTGTGCGACCGCGTCGCGCTGTTCCGCGGCGGCAAGATCCTGGTGATGGGCACGGTACCGGAGCTTGCGCGCCAGGTCCTGGGCGCTGGCTTCGTGGTGGACGTGGAGGCGACCGCCGCACCCGGAAAGGAACTGGCGGCGCGCCTGGGCGCGATTGCGGGCGTGACGACGGTGCAGCAGACCGCGGAGGCGACCTACCGCCTCACCGCCGATCACGACGTGCGCGCCGAGGCGGCGCGTGCCGTCGTCGCGGCGGATGGCGCGCTGACTCGCCTTTCGGTCGACAATCCAAGTCTCGATGCGATCTATACCCGCTTCTTCGAGAAGCAGACCGCAGCCGGTGGGGAGATCCGCGATGCAGCGTGAAGGCTCTCCCTGGCAAGGTCTTGGCACGGTCCTGCTCAAAGAACTTGCGGATCATTTCGACAGCGCCCGCATGCTGCTGCTCGCGCTGCTGATGGTGCTTGCGGCTGCCGTACCGCTCTATGGCGCCATCGAACAGTTGCGGACCACCACGTCGGAAGATCCGTTCCTGGTCCTCAAGCTGTTCGATCCGGGCGGGCAGACGCTGTCGGTCGTGGCGATACTCGGGTTCGTCATCCCGGTTATGGCGATCGGACTCGGATTTGACGCCATCAACGGCGAGCATAACCGGCGGACCCTGTCGCGTATCCTGGCGCAACCCATTTATCGGGACGCCCTGCTGGCGGGCAAATTCCTGGCCGCGATCCTCGTGCTCGCGGTCAATCTCACGTCCCTGTGGCTCCTCGTGGTCGGGCTTGGTGTGCTGCGGCTGGGCGTGCCGCCGAGCGGCGACGAGTTCACGCGCTCGCTGGTGTTCCTGATTATCTCCATCGCCTATGCCGGTGCGTGGCTCGGCATGGCGATGTTGTTCTCCGTGCTGTTCCGCTCGCCGGCGACGGCCGCCCTTCTGGCGCTCGGTGTCTGGCTGCTCATGACGCTGCTGTGGCCGATGATCTCGCCGTTCATCGCGCAGCTGATCTCGCCGCCCGATGTCCGCTACCAGCTTCTCGGCATCCTGGATCCGCAAACGGCGGCGTGGCAGCAGGCGCTGTCGCGGGTCTCGCCGTATCTGCTGTTCGAGGAGGCGACGCGGACCATCCTGACGCCGACGACGCCCTCGCTGGGCCCTGTGCTTGACCAGATTCGCCAGCTCCGCGGCGAGGTGGTAGGCGCGGCCCTGCCGCTGCGTGAAAGCTTGGCGATTGCATGGCCGCAGGCGGTCGGCCTCGTCGCCGGCGCGATCGTGCTGTTCGTCGCGACCTACGTGGTGTTTCAGCGCCAGGAAGTGAGAGCTTAAGGCGAAGTGAGAGCTTAAGGCGATGCATCGCAGGGCGGGTTAGCATAGCGTAACCCGCCTTGGCGCGCCGCCGGCGGATTGCGTTTCGCCAGTTCGCCCTATGCTTTCAGAGGATTTGCCGGGTATCGGTCGACGCCCAGGTGGTCAGCGCGTGACCGGCGTGATCGACCATTCTCACAAATGTGTTTTTGCCGAGCGCGCCGAGCTTGCGCGCCGCATCCACGGCAAAGAACATCGCCTCGCGGGAATTCTTATAAGGACCATAGCGGTCGCCGCCATGCTCGATCAACCACGCGTCATCGCTTGGGCGCACGATATATTCGACGCGATCCAGCGGAGCACGAAACGCTTCGGCCGGAGCCAAATCGTGATCAAGCACTTGCGGCATCCTCGTCCTCTTGGAGAATCAGACGGATTCGACAGCTTTATTGCAGGATGACGAGGCGGCGAATTGATAGCGAGACAGTAGCCAAAAGGCGAATTGATCGCGGCCTAAGTCGCCGGGTGCGAGTACCGGCTGCTAGCTGTTGTTCGCTGCGAGTCTTGAAGCTGCGCGACACAGGCTTGAAAAAGCTCCAGATTCCCTCACGACGCCGCGCCGGTTCAGGCTCCGCAATTGTGACTTGCAATTCAGAAGGATGCGGCAATTCGCGTTGCGGCGCGGTGGGTTGAGGCCGCCGGCCACAAACCGTTTGCGCTTGCCTGTCTGATGCGATGGGTGCAATGTCGAGGCTCACACACCAGTGATGCCCGGAAAGCGGCCTCGCTTTGGCCTCTAAATTCTTCGGGGAAGCGACGCGAGCGCCGATCTCGTTCGGTCGCGTCACGGTAAGTTACGTTGCACGGGCGTTCTGCGCCGAATCGGTTTGCGCTATCCGGGCGACAGCTTCGCGACCCGTGACAACGGACAAGGGAGGAAATCATGAGCGAGCACGATGAGGGCCGCCGCGCATTCATTGTCGGTGCGGTCGGAGCGGGCGCGGTCGCCAGCACGGCGCTTGTGCAGAGCGCTTACGCCAAGCCTCACAAGGCCAGGAGCCCGGGAACCAAGGCACCGGGAACGGCGGAAGCCCCGGCGGCCAGTGGTGCCGCCGAGCCGTTCGACGGGCATGGCGTCTTTTTCAATGACGAACACGCCGCGACGGTGGCGGCATTTGCAGAACGATTGATGCCCGGCGCGCCGGGAAAACCCGGCGCCCGCGAGGCCAACGTGCTCAACTACATCGATCTCGCGCTCGCCGGCGCCTATGCGGATCAGCAGGACTTCTATCGGCGCGGTCTCGCTCAGCTCGATGTCTACTGCCGCAAGAACTACGGTCAGCCATTCGTGAAGCTCAACGCGGCGCAGCAGGACGAGGTGATCGGCGCGCTGGAGCAAGGCAAAGCGAGCGAGTTCGAGTTCCCGACCGCGCAGGCGTTCTTCAACACGCTCCGTACGCACACGATGGAGGGCATGTTCGCCGACCCGGTGTATGGCGGCAACAAGGACTTCGCCGGCTGGAAGCTCGTCGGCTTCCCGGGCACGCAGCTTTATTACACGTCCGCCGATCTTGCGAGCAAAGAGGCTTTCACCCGCGCGCCCATCGTGGGGTTGCAGGCGCAGGCCAAGGCCAGCACCAAGGGGGCATGAACCATGGCTATCGAAAAGACAGATGTGGTCATCGTCGGCATGGGCGCCGTTGGCGGAGTCATGGCGGCAGAACTCGGCAAAGCGGGCCTCAAAGTGATCGGACTGGAGCGCGGCCCGCGCCTCAAGACGGCGGATTTTCAGCTCGATGAGCTGCGCTATTTCCAGCGCAAGGATCTGCGGCCTAACGTCAGGACGCAGCCGGTGACGTGGCGGCCCAATGCAAAGGCTCCGACAATCAGGCTGCCGCAGCTCGACTACGGCAACCAGGCCGGCGGCGGCACGGTGCACTACGGAGCCGTCTCGTGGCGCCTGCACGAGGACGACTTTGCCGCCCGCACGCAGACGATCGCGCGCTACGGAATCTCCGCGATCCCGCAGGATTCGTCGCTCGCCGATTGGCCGCTGAACTACGCCGAACTGGAGCCGTTCTACGACAAGGCCGAGTACGACATCGGGGTTGCCGGCAAGGCGGGAAACATTCAGGGCCGCAAAATCGAAGGCGGCAATCCGTTCGAGGCGCCGCGCCAGCGGGAATACCCGCTGCCGCCATTGACGAAGGATCAGCCCAGCATCCTGTTCGAGACCGGCGCGCAGAAGCTTGGGCTCAATCCATTCTCGACGCCCCATGCGATCCTGTCGCAACCCTACAAGGGCCGGCCGGCGTGCACCTACTGCACCTACTGCCAGGCGTTCGGCTGCTACATCGGGGCGAAGTCGAGCATCCTGGTCGCGAAGCTTCCCGAGGCGGACGCGACGGGCAACGTCACCATCAAGACCGGCGCGATGTGCTACCGCATCAACAGCAGCGGCAAGCGCGTCACCGGCGTGTCCTATTACGGGCCTGACGGCTCCGACAACACGATCGAAGCCGAGATCGTGGTGCTGGGGACGTTCATCTACGACAACACGCGGCTGCTGCTGCTGTCGAAGACCGATGCATTCCCGAACGGCCTTGCCAATTCCAGCGGGCAGGTCGGCAAGCACCTGATGACGCACATCATGCCGAACGTGTTCGTTGCCTTCGACGATCGCCACGTCAACACCTACATGGGGCCGAGCGCGCAGAAGTACACGGTCGACGATTTTAACGCCGACAACTTCGACCACAGCGGCCTCGGCTTTATCCGCGGCTCGCAGATCTCGGTCGGCACGCCGAACCTCGAAGGCGGTCCGCTCAGCTTCTCCACCACGGCGCCGCCGCCCGGCACGCCGCGATGGGGCGCGGCCTATCGCGATTATCTCGCGAAATACTTCACGCGCTTTGCCGTGATGGTGGCGCAGACCGAGAACCTGCCCTATGCGGACCAGACGATCGATCTCGATCCGGTGGTGCGCGATCAGTGGGGCTTGCCGGCGCCGCGGCTCACCTACGACTGGCGGCGGCCCAACGAGACCGCCACCGTCGAGTTCATGATGAAGAAGATGGAGGAGATCGGGCGCGCCATGGGCGGCAGCACGGTCTGGCGCGGGCCGTTGTCTCCGGGATTGCCGGGCGCCCACCACGAGGGCGGCACGCGGATGGGCAACGATCCCAACACGTCCGTGGTGAACAAGTACGGCCAGAGCTGGGACATCCACAATCTCTTCATCGTCGGCAGTTCGACCTTCCCGTCGATGAGCGGATTCAACCCGACCCTGACCATCGAGGCGCTGGCGTACATGAGCGCCGACGCGATCGCGAACAAGTACAGGAAGAATCCGGGCGCGCTGCTGTAGGGACTGCGATTCTTGCGCGGGCATTTTTGTCCGCGCATTTGCTGCCTTTAAGGAAGGGCCAACCACCTCGTCGAATCGCTTCAGGCATTTGAAGGGATTGGGTTGGATCATAGCCTTGGCAGAGCACGCGCAGTCGGCGTCCTCCAACATTGCCGACCATAAGGGGCAACCTTGTAGTCGCCGTCTTGCCGGTCGTTTTCGACCACGCGCTTCACCAACCCGGATCAGGCACGCGCAGCGCAAAAGGGGCAATCACAAGCGTTGCCCCGGGTCGCCCCTATAACACGTAACGCCGACACTCACTTCCGGCGCGAGATCGGAGGGTACTCTCGCTGCGTGTGGCCGCTGTAGAGCTGCCGCGGCCGGCCGATCTTCTGGCTCGGGTCCTCGATCATCTCTTTCCATTGCGCGATCCAGCCGACGGTGCGCGCCACGGCGAACAGCACCGTGAACATGGTGGTCGGGAACCCCATCGCCTTGAGGGTGATGCCGGAATAAAAATCGATGTTCGGATAAAGCTTCTTCTCGATGAAGTAATCGTCGTGCAGCGCGATCCGCTCCAACTCCAGCGCCACGTCGAGCAGCGGATCGTCCTTGATGCCCATTTCACTGAGCACTTCGTGGCAGGTTTTCTGCATGATCTTGGCGCGCGGATCGTAGTGCTTGTAGACCCGATGGCCGAAGCCCATGAGGCGGAAGCTGTCGTTCTTGTCCTTCGCGCGCCGGATGAACTCAGGGATCCGGTTGACGGTGCCGATTTCGGCCAGCATCTTCAGCGCCGCCTCGTTGGCGCCGCCATGGGCCGGTCCCCACAGGCACGCGCACCCGGCCGCGATGCACGCGAATGGATTGGCGCCCGAGGAGCCTGACAGCCGCACCGTCGAGGTCGAGGCGTTCTGCTCGTGGTCCGCGTGCAGGATGAAAATGCGATCCATGGCGCGCGCCAGAACTGGATTGACGACGTAGTCCTCGCACGGAACCGCGTAGCACATGCGCAGGAAATTCGCCGCGTAGCTCAGGTCGTTCTTCGGATAAACGAACGGCTGGCCGATCGAATACTTGTAGGCCATGGCGGCGATCGTCGGCAGCTTCGCAATCATGCGGATCGAGGCGATGTCGCGCTGGACCGGATCGGAAATGTCCGTCGAGTCGTGGTAGAAGGCCGAGAGCGCGCCCACCACACCGACCATTACCGCCATCGGATGGGCATCGCGGCGGAAACCCTGGTAGAACCTGATCATCTGCTCGTGCACCATCGTGTGACGGGTCACGAGATAGTCGAAATCGTGCTTCTGCTTGGCCGTCGGAAGCTCGCCGTAGAGCAGCAGATAGCAGGTCTCCAGAAAATCACCGTGCTCGGCAAGCTGCTCGATCGGGTAGCCGCGATAGAGCAAGATGCCCTCGTCACCGTCGATGTAGGTGATCTTGGACTCGCAGCTCGCGGTCGAGGTAAAGCCTGGATCGTAGGTAAAAACGTCCGCCTGGCCGTACAACTTTGAGATGTCGATGACGTCCGGCCCGATGGTGCCCTCGTACACCGGGAACGTATAGCTTTTGTCACCCAGGGTCAGAGTGCCGGTCTTGGTGTTAGCACCGGAACGTGCGTCCATGCTGGTATCCTCGATGAGAAAAAGCGCCACATTGCTGCGGCTAATCAAGCCCCGGGCGCCAGAATAGCCGGCCGTGTCGAGCCAAGCCGTTGCGCAGCTCCCCCTTCTTGCGTATCGTATTCATTTGTGCGCCGCAAGATGGATGGCGCACTGCGCACTGTACGCACAAAGCCCGTTACGGTCGCTCGATACAAACTCCGCGTGTATACTGTATCTGCCCCCTCCGCCGCCACAAGGGCGGTCACAGCAACGTGTTCACGCACTGCAGCATACCTGATCGGTGAGCCGCGCCAGACTTTCCTGTTTTCCGAGCACCTGCAGCACCTCAAAGATGCCCGGCGAGGTCGGGCGCCCCGTCAGCGCCGCCCGCAACGGCTGCGCCACCGCGCCGAGCTTGAGTTCCCTTCGCTCCACGAACGCCCGCACGACATTTTCGATGGCCTCTGCATCCCACGGTTCCACTTGTGATAGGTCCGGAAGCAATTCCGCAATGATGGCGCAGCCTTGCGGACCAAGCAGCAGTTTTGCCTTCTCGTCCATGGCGATCGGGCGCTCCGCATAGAGAAATCGGGCGCTATCGATAAGTTCCACGAGATTCCTGGCGCGTTCCTTCAATCCCGGCATCGCGGCACGAAACTTCGCCTTGAGGTCGGGCGTAAATTTGGCTGCAAGCGCGGCGCCGTTCGCGAGGTGCGGCAGCAGGCGGTCGATTGCGTCAACCAGATAGGCATCCGAGCATTGCCGGATGTAGTGGCCATTAAGGCTCTCGAGCCTGGCAAAATCAAAACGCGCCGGTGACCGCCCAATCTGCGGCAGGTCGAACGCTGCGATCATTTCCTCGGTCGAAAAGATCTCCTGGTCGCCATGACTCCAGCCGAGTCGCACCAGATAGTTACGCAGCGCTTCCGGCAGATAGCCCATGGCCCGATACGCATCGACGCCGAGTGCACCGTGCCGCTTCGAGAGCTTCGATCCATCAGGCCCGTGGATGAGCGGAATATGCGCCATCACCGGCACCGTCCAGCCGAGCGCGTTGTAGATCTGCGTTTGCCGCGCCCCGTTGGTGAGATGGTCATCGCCTCGGATGATGTGGGTGACGCCCATGTCGTGATCATCAACGACGACCGCCAGCATGTAGGTCGGCGTGCCGTCGGAGCGCAACAGCACAAGGTCGTCGAGGTTCTCGTTCTGCCAAACCACCCGGCCTTGGACCTGGTCCTCGATGACGGTTTCGCCCGTGAGGGGCGCCCGCAAGCGGATAACCGGATTGGCGCCGGGGGGTGCCTCAGACGGATCGCGGTCGCGCCAGCGCCCGTCATAGAGCTTGGCGCGGCCCTCCCGCCGGGCCCGCTCGCGCATTTCGTCGAGTTCCTGCTGGGTTGCGTAGCAGCGATAGGCCTGCCCGGCTGCAAGCAACTGCTCCGCCACCTCGCGGTGCCGGTCAGCCCGGGAGAATTGGTAGATGGCGTTGCCGTCCCACGTAATTCCGAGCCAAGTCAGCCCGTCGAGGATCGCGGCGATCGCTTCCTTGGTGGAGCGCTCGCGGTCGGTGTCTTCGATCCGCAACAGCATCTTGCCGCCGCGCCCGCGCGCATAGAGCCAATTAAACAATGCGGTGCGTGCCCCGCCAATGTGCAGGAAGCCGGTCGGCGAGGGCGCAAAGCGTGTCACAACGGGGGTGGTCATATCGGGCCGCAAATTCTACATGATCGACGTGGTTTCGGCCCCTCTACAAGGCATGGCGGCAGGTGTCACGGCAAATATTGCAATGGCCGCTGCCGCCATGTCTCAAATAGTGGAGATCGCGGCTCCATTCAAAGTTGGACCCCTGCGAATCCTTCGTGTATGGGCAGGAGCCTGTCGGAGCGCATCGGAAGGGGCACCGAGCGGAGAGCTTCGATTGCACCACTGCCTGTCATCGCCCGGCTTGACCGGGCGATCGAGTAACCACAGCCCCTTCCGAACCCTCCCCGCATGCGGGGGGAGTTAGGAAGGGCGACCGGTCAAGCCGGGCAATGACATCAACAGGGTCGACTTTACGCAATAGCGCAGGAACCTGAACAGTATGACCGCAGCCGAAGTGATTTCGGAAACCGGGCGCGACTTCATCCGGGACATTGTTGCGGCCGACCGCGCGGCGGGACGCTACCGCAAGATCATCACGCGTTTCCCGCCGGAACCTAACGGCTATCTTCACATCGGCCACGCCAAATCGATCTGCCTCAATTTCGGCATCGCGCAGGAATTCGGCGGCCAGTGCAATCTGCGGTTCGACGACACCAACCCGACCAAGGAAGAGCAGGAATATATCGACGCCATCGAGGCCGATGTGCGTTGGCTCGGCTTCGATTGGGGCGAGAACCTTTACTACGCGTCGGATTATTTCGAGCAGCTTTATGCCTGGGCCGAGCACCTCGTCGACGAAGGGCTCGCTTATGTGGACGACCAGTCCCAGGATGAGATGCGGGCCAATCGCGGGACGCTCACTGCGCCGGGGCGCAACAGTCCGTTTCGCGACCGCTCGGTTGCCGAGAACCTCGACCTGTTCAGACGCATGCGCGCGGGCGAATTCCCCAATGGCGCGCGGGTGCTGCGCGCCAAGATCGACATGGCGTCCGGCAACATCAACTTGCGCGACCCGGTGCTCTACCGCATCCTCCACGCGCACCACCCGCGCACCGGCACGGCATGGTGCATCTATCCGAGCTATGACTTTGCCCACGGCCAGTCCGACGCCATCGAGGGCATCACCCATTCGATCTGCACCCTGGAATTTGAGGATCACCGGCCGCTCTATGACTGGTTCCTCGAACACCTGCCGGTGCCGTCCCGACCTCACCAGTACGAGTTTGCCCGGCTGAACCTGAGCTACACTGTGCTCTCGAAGCGGGTGCTCACCGAGCTGGTACGCGGCGGTCATGTGGCGGGGTGGGACGACCCCCGTATGCCGACGCTCGCAGGATTGCGCCGGCGCGGCGTGCCACCAGAGGCGCTGCGCGAATTCGTACGCCGTATCGGAGTCGCCAAGGCGAACAGCGTGGTCGACGTCGCGATGCTGGAACATGCAATCCGCGAAGTGCTGAACGCGACGGCGCTGCGCCGGATGGCGGTGCTGCGCCCGTTGAAGGTGATCATTGAGAACTACCCGGAAGGAAAGAGCGAAGAACTCGAAGCCGTCAATCACCCGGACGATTCCGGCGCCGGCACGCGCCGCGTCCGGTTCGGTCGCGAGCTCTACGTCGAGCGCGATGACTTCATGGAGAATCCCCCCAAGAAGTTCTTCCGCCTGTCGCCCGGCAAGGAAGTGCGGCTGCGCTACGCCTATTTCATCACCTGCCGTGAGGTGGTGAAGGACGCTGCGGGCGAAGTGATCGCCTTGCGCTGCACCTACGATCCCGCAACCCGCGGCGGCAACGCGCCCGATGGTCGAAAGGTACAGGCGACGCTTCACTGGGTGAGCGCGGCCGACGCCGTCACGGCCGAGGTGCGACTCTACAATCAGCTTTTCACCAGGCCGGAGCCCGACGTCGGCAATTTCGCCGCCGACCTCAATCCGAATTCGCTTGAAATATTGTCCGATGTCAAACTGGAGCCGGCGTTGGCGTCTGGAAATTCTCCCGCCGCCGTTCAGTTTGAGCGGCTGGGCTATTTCGCCCGCGATCCGGACTCCGCACCCGGCCGGCCGGTGTTCAATCGCGTCGTGGGCTTGCGCGACACCTGGGGCAAAGTGCAGGGCGCCGGATGAAGCCTGGGAGCGCGGGCGTCCCGCCCGCACTTTCGTTCTCGCCATCACTTTGAAGGTGGGGAAGGGCGAGCGGGACTCCCGCGTCCGGTCCTGTCCGTTAAAAAAGGCGCCCCGCTGGGGCGCCCGGAGTTCGGATCGATCACGCGATCCTGGGAGGAACCGAGACTGTGCATGATCCGCACACGGAAGGTCTGCGACCTCCCGGAAGCGTGCGTCATGCCGAATAATACATCTCGAACTCGACCGGATGCGGGGTGTGCTCGAAGCGAATCACTTCCGACATCTTAAGATCGATGTAGCTGTCGATAAAGTCGTCATCGAACACGCCGCCCGCCTTGAGGAAGGCGCGGTCGGAGTCGAGGCAGGCCAGGGCCTCACGCAGCGAGCCGCAGACGGTCGGGATCTGCTTGAGTTCCGCCGGCGGCAGGTCGTAGAGATCCTTGTCGATGGCGGGGCCGGGATCGAGCTTGTTCCTGATGCCATCGAGGCCGGCCATCAGCATAGCGGAGAAGGCGAGATATGGGTTGGCGAGCGGATCGGGGAAACGGACCTCGACGCGCTTCGCCTTGGGCGAAGTGGTCCACGGAATGCGGCACGAGGCGGAGCGGTTGCGCGCCGAATAGGCGAGCAGCACCGGCGCCTCGAAGCCCGGCACCAGCCGCTTGTAGGAATTCGTAGTCGGGTTGGTGAAGGCGTTGATCGCCTTAGCATGCCGGATGACCCCGGCGATGTAGGACAGGCAGATCTCCGACAGGTCGGAGTACTTGTTGCCGGCGAACACCGGCTGGCCGTCCTTCCAGATCGACTGGTGGCAGTGCATACCCGAGCCGTTATCGCCGTATACCGGCTTCGGCATGAAGCAGGCGCTCTTGCCATAAATCTGGGCGACCTGCTGGATGCAGTACTTGTAGATCTGGAGCTGGTCCGCCATCGTCACCATCGGGGAGAACTTCATGCCCAGTTCATGCTGGGCGGAAGCCACCTCGTGGTGATGCTTCTCGACCTTGACGCCCATCTTGGCCATGGCGCCGAGCATCTCGGAGCGCATGTCCTGGAAGCTATCCTGGGGCGGCACCGGGAAATAGCCCATCTTGGCGCGGATGTGATGACCGAGATTGCCGCCCTCGTAATCGGTGTCGGAATTGGTGGGGAATTCGATCTGGTCGAGCTTGAAGCCGGTGTTGTAGGGCTGGGCGCTGTATTTCACATCGTCGAAGACGAAGAACTCAGCCTCGGGGCCGAAATACACGGTGTCGCCCACGCCCATGGATTTCACCATGGCCTCGGCCTTCTTGGCGATGCCGCGCGGATCGCGGCTGTAGGGCTCCCCGGTTGTCGGCTCCAACACGTCGCAGACGAGCACAAGCGTCGTCTCGGCAAAGAACGGGTCGATGCAGGCCGAGTTCGGATCCGGCATCAGGCACATGTCCGACTCGTGTATCGCCTTCCAGCCGGCGATCGAGGAGCCGTCGAACATCTGGCCTTCCGAGAAGGTTTCCTCTTCGATGATGCTGATGTCGAAAGTGACGTGCTGCCACTTGCCGCGCGGGTCGGTGAAACGAAAGTCCGCATATTTGACGTCGTTGTCCTTGATGAGCTTCAGGACATCCTTGGCGGTGGTCATAGATACAATTCCCCTTGGTCTTTAGGCGTTTCCCCCTCCTGATCCTCCCCAAGCGGGAAGGCAGAGGGGGAAAGGTGCCCCCGTTTCGTTAAATCGCATCCAGACCGGATTCACCGGTGCGGATGCGAATGGCTTCCTCTATCTTGGAGACGAAAATCTTTCCATCGCCAATGCGGCCCGTCTGCGCGGCGCGCCTGATGGTTTCGACGGCCTTGTCCACCATCTCGTCGCCGAGCACGATCTCGATCTTCACCTTCGGCAGAAAGTCGACGACGTATTCTGCCCCGCGATAAAGCTCCGTGTGCCCCTTCTGGCGTCCGAACCCCTTGGCCTCCGTCACCGTGATGCCTTGAAGTCCGACCTCCTGTAGCGCCTCCTTTACCTCATCGAGCTTGAAGGGCTTGATGATTGCCTCGATTTTTTTCATTGCCATTTCATCCTTGGCCCACACAACGCTAACGGTCTGGCGGACCGCTCGCTGGGCAGGCCGCGCCACGAGTTAGCAGGGTCCGTGCCAACCTTCGCGAAGGTCAAAAAGGCCATGATCTGCAACGGCTTGGCGGCCTTTTACACGCCGCAGCCGCGGATGGCCCGATTGACCATTGATTAAGAAATATGCTGTCTGACCTATAAGTAGGCAATACTCCTAGGCATCCCGGCAATTCGATCAAAAGTTGATTATCCTTTGAGCTGAAGGTGCACAATTTTCAGCAGCTCCGGGCATCGTGGCTGGCGGAGGAGAGTTGATATCATGGAGCGATGCTGGAACTTCTGACCAATGCCGAGATGGGCGAGGCGGATCGCCGCACGATCGCGTCCGGCACCTTGGGCGAAACCCTGATGGAGAACGCCGGCGCCGGGGTCGCCAATGCAGTCGCGGCCCGACATCCGCCCGGCAGCAAGGTCGCGGTCGTGGCCGGGACCGGCAATAATGGCGGCGACGGCTTCATCGCTGCCCGGCATCTGGACCAGGCCGGATACCGGGTCGTCGTGCACTTGATTGGAAATCGTGACGCCATCAAAGGAGATGCCGCCCTTGCGGCGCGGCAGTGGCAGGGGCCGCTGGCGACCGGAATCCCAGATCTCGCGGGCGCCCAGGTCATCATCGATGCGCTGTTTGGCGCCGGACTCGACCGCCCGGTCGCGGGCGATGCGCTGGCTGCCATTGCGGCGATGAATGCCACGGGGGTTCCGGTAGTCGCGGTGGACCTGCCGAGCGGCATCAATGGAACAACGGGCGCTGCCCTGGGCGGCGCCGTAAACGCGAGCCACACCGTCACATTCTTTCGCAAGAAGCCTGGCCATCTGCTGCTGCCGGGGCGCACGCATTGCGGGCAGGTCCAGGTTACCCAGATTGGCATCCCGGCCGACGTGCTCACTGTTGTTCGGCCGGCCACGTACGAAAACAGCCCGGCACTCTGGGGCGGAAAATTCCCGGTTCCAACCGTGCAGGGTCATAAGTACAGCCGCGGTCATGCCGTGGTGGTGTCGGGCGGGCGGGCTCATACCGGCGCGGCGCGGCTCGCCGCGATGGCGGCACTGCGCGGCGGGGCAGGGCTCGTAACATTGGCGACGCCGCGTGAGGCGCTGGAGATTAATGCTACCGCCAATCTCGCTGTGATGGTGCGGCCGATCGACAAAGCCACTGAGTTTGAGCTGATGCTCTCCGACTCGCGCTTCAACGCCGTGGCAATTGGCCCTGGTGCAGGTGTCGGCCAGCACACCCGAGAGATGGCTCTGGCTGCCCTTGCGGGCGAGCGTGGCGTCGCTCTCGATGCCGACGCGCTGACGAGCTTCGCCGAGCATAAGGAACCTTTGTTCGCGGCGCTCAATAAAAATCGGCATGCCGTTTTAACGCCGCATTCCGGCGAATTCCACCGGCTGTTCGGTGCGCCCCTTGAGAAGATTCCGGGCGCCTCTGTCTCCAAGCTCTCCGCCGCCAAAGCGGCTGCGAGCATCGCCGGCGCTGTCGTGGTGTACAAGGGAGCCGATACCGTGATCGCTGCGCCGGATGGGCGCGCCGCCATCAACGCGAATGCCCCGCCTTGGCTCGCCACCGCCGGCAGCGGAGACGTGCTGGCGGGGCTCATCACCGGCCTGATCGCGCAGGGGATGCCGACGTTCGAGGCCGCCGCGGCCGCGGTCTGGATCCACGGGGAAGCCGCCGCGACCGCCGGGCCGGGGATGATCTCGGAGGACTTGGCGCCGCGGTTCGGCGAAGTCTACCGGCGGCTGTTTGCAGCACTGTGAGTTCGATAAAGCATTGTAGGGTGGGCAAAGCGAAGCGTGCCCACCGCGTGAACTCCCGGTCGGCACGGCGCGCAAGAGCGCGCCTTTGCCCACCCTACCGGTCACTTCACCTCAAACCAGCTCGCCCCTGCCGCAGCCCCGTCGAGCGCGTGGTGCTCGATGAGCCAGCGGCCCGGGTTGTCGGCGACGAACGCGATACGCACTGTCTGCCGCTCCGCCACCACGATCGTGTCGAGCCAGTAAGGCTTCCAACCGTCGTCGAGACGGTCGAGCAGGCGGAAATGATGGCCGTGCAGGTGCACCACGCACGGCAAGCCGGCGCGATTGTCGAGCGCCATTACGACGGTGCGCCCGCGCTCGGCGGAGAACAGTGCGGCCGGCATCGCGGCCGTCGCATCGCGGCTTTCGACCGGCATTGTGACGCGCAGCGCGCGGGAGAAATTCATCCGCGCCGGCAGCGGGTTCGCCGGGAGCGGTCCGGGTTCGCCGAGCGGCGCCGCACGCGCCGGCGTCTCGCCATAGACGAGGCGCACCAATGGCGCCTCACCGCCGTCCTGAGCGAACATAATCGGCGCAACGCCACCGGGCGCCAGTGTGGCGTCGACGAAAACGTCGGCGCGGTTTCCCGGCCCGAGGGCAATGCGGCCGTCGCGGCTCGTGAACGGCTCTGCAGGCTCGCCGTCGAGCGCCATCACGATGACGCGGTGGTTCTCAACCCGGGCATTCATGACCTGCGTTGCCGACCCATTGATAAAGCGAAGTCGCAGCCGTTCATTGGACCGGGCCGCAATATCGAGCGCAGCGGCGCCGTTCAGGGTGAATTGGCGCGCTCCATCGGGGCTGGGCCGCCGTTCGTGGAACAGCAGGAGGTGATCCTGATCCGCCGGCGGCGGGGCGGGCTCCGCGACCACGAGAGCGCCGTAGAGCCCCTTCTCCTGCTGGTCGCGCCGTGCGGCGCGATACCAGAAGGTGCCGGCATCTGGAGCGCGGAAGCGATAGTCGAAGCTTACGCCCGGCGCGAGGGGCGGCCCGGTGAGCGGGGCGCCGCCATCGATCGCATTGGGCACCCGCACGCCATGCCAGTGCAGCGCCATCGGCTCATCAAGGCTGTTGATGAGCCGCACCTTCAGCTCCTCGCTGCGGCCGACCCGGATCACCGGTCCGGGCACCGCGCCATTGAAGCCCTCGGCGCTCGCGCGCAGCACGGTGAAGCCGTCCGGCGCGACCTCGGCGCGGGCGCGCGTCGCGACGGCTGCTAGGGCACAGCCGGAACCCAGGAGTACATGGCGTCGGGACAGCATGGCGACAGCTATAACGCATTTCGTTTGCAGCAGGATCACGGACAATCCTCTCCCTCGCAAAAGCAGCTTTCGGGGCGCCGCAACTCGGAGTACAGGTTGGCGCGTCGGAACCCAAAGGAGGCGCCATTGATCGAAACCTACTGTGCCGCCGCATTGGCGGCGATTTTCGGTGCCGCCGTGGGTGCTGCGGCGGTTACGGGACGGAAAACCGCGCCCAAGGCCTATGTGGTGACCGAGGTCGACGTCACTGGCGATCTGGAGACGTTCCAGCGCGACTACGCGGCCCAGGCCCAGGCCACCATCGAGCCGTTCGGCGGCCGCTACCTGGTGCGCGGCGGGCGCTCGATCGGCATCGAAGGCGAGCCGCCCAAGCCACGCATTGTCATCAGCGTGTTCGACAGCTTCGAGAAGGCCGAGGCATGGCGCAACTCGCCGGAATACGTGAAGATCGCGGCCGTACGCGCGCGCGAGGCGAAGTCGCGGCAATACATCGTGGAGGGGCTGCCGGAGTAGTCGGCGGGAGTGTGCCCGACCCGGGATGGTACCGGCGGAATGATCGAGCGCATGGAACGGCCGGGACGAAGTAATACATTGTAGGCTGTTGCGGTCTACACGTCTTACGGAATATCCCCGCGGAAGGGTCAAAGCATGGATCCACCAAACCACTCCATCGATCGGCGTCGGGAGATGCTGCTGCGCGACTACGCGGCCGGCAGGGTGTCGTGGTCAACGCTGAGGCAAAACGGGTTTGATGACTATATCGCGGTACTAGGGGGGCTCGGAACACTTGGGCTCCGCCCGCCAGTGGCGCCGCTCGATGGCCCAAATCGCGCTGCACGGGAACGCGGACGCGCCTTGTTGCGGCGTGCACTTGCGCAGCAGGTTAGTTCGTGAACCCTCCGTTCAGCCTTATCGTGACAGACACGTCCCCGCTGATTACGCTGGCGCTGGCGGGCTCGCTCGACGCGTTGCTGCGCCCGGGCGTGCCAGTAAGCATCCCCGACGCAGTCTATGTGGAGGCGACGCGCGTTCGGGGTGCTGCTGGAGCCGGCGAGATCGTGGAATGGATGAATGCGCATCTAGACAAAGTGCGGATTGTGCCAACAGAGATCGGCATTGATCAGCAGCGACGTTTCGAGGAAGGCAGACCCACACGCGCCCTTGGCGAACAGGCAGCGCTCGAGGTGCTGGATCGCTTTCTCGAGCGCGATCCGGTCGCCGAGGCGCTGTTGCTGTTCGAAGATTCCGACATTGCCAGACGTCAAGCCATCATCGATGAGCGCGTAAGCCTGATCACGACCGGGGATTTCCTGCGCGAACTTGAAGCGGCGGGCCTCATTCAATCGGCCGACTACGTTCTCGATCGCGCGGCAGAGCGCGGGCGCAACGTCGAGCGGCAACGGCAAGTGGCCCCGGATGCAGCTACGCGCACGCGCTTACGCCAGCAGCTTCAGAGCCGCGGCGAACGGGGGTAGATTTGGAAAAAGTCGAGGTGAACTGCGTTCGCCTATCACCTCGGGGGCCACACGGACATTACCTTTTCCCGAGCTTCTCGGAATCTGTTGAATCGCCCTTGCGCAATTGCGAGGGTAACCCGGAGGGCGCGCGGGCAAAACCGGCGTTTCATCCCGGTTGCGGGCGCGCGTAAGGAATCACGGGCCTATGAAGCAGCCTTCTATCAAGCAGCCCAAGGGGGAGGCGCTTAAGCCCGGCAGCGCCAGGAAGTTTGCGAGCTTTAATCGCGATGTTACGCCGAAGAGGGGCGCCGCGTCGGAAACGGAGTTCGTCCGCGACGAGGCCTACGAGGCGACGCCCGGCGTCTGCCAGGCGCTCGCAGCCATCGATGCCCGCGCGCCCGCCATCCTGATCACTGGCCGCGCCGGTACCGGCAAGACGCGGCTGATCCAGTATCTCAAGAGCCGGCCCGGCGGCGAATTGCAGGCAACTGTAGCACCGACCGGGATCGCGGCGCTCAACGCCCGCGCCCAGACGATTCATTCGCTGTTTCATCTGGAACACGCGGTCCTCGATGCCAAAAATCTCTCCAGGGGCGGCAAGTTCGGATCGCTCTATCGGCGCATGAAGCGGCTCGTCATCGACGAGATTTCCATGGTGCGGGCCGACGTGATCGACGCCATCGATGCGCGGCTGCGCCAGGTGCGCGGCGACAAGCGGCCGTTCGGAGGCGTCCATATCGTCATGGTGGGAGATTTCCTCCAGCTACCGCCCGTGGTGCAGGAGCAGGATTGGCCGATGCTCGAAGGACTCGGCTATGAGGCGCCCTATGCCTTCAATGCCCACGCGCTGCAATCGGTGCCGGTCGAGACCGTTACGCTCGAGCGGGTCTGGCGCCAGGAAGAGCAGGACTTCGTCGACATGCTTGGTCGAATCCGGTCCCGCGAAGGCATCGCGGAAGCATTGGAGCGGCTCAACGGCTGCTGCGTCGGGCTGCATCGCGATGGCGTCAAGCCGCTCCTGCTGACGCCGACGCGCGCCGCCGCCGAGCGCTACAATCATCAGGGCCTCGCTGCGCTTGGCAGCGCGCGATCAGGCTTTCGCGCCACCATCGATCGCGACTTCGCCATGGGCGCCGCCAATCTGCCGGTGCCGGAGTATCTCGAACTCGCGGTCGGCGCCCGCGTGATGGCGGTGCGCAACGATCCAGGGGGCCGTTTCGTCAATGGTTCGCTCGGCACCGTTACGCGGCTCGGCCCGGAGGGCGCTTTTGTGCAATTCGACCGCCGCCCGCACGAACACCTGATTGCGCCGGTCACCTGGGAAAAGGTTCGGCAGCGCTGGAACGAGGCCGAAGAGCGGATCGAGAACGAGGTGGTGGGTGCCTATCGGCAGATTCCCCTCATCCATGCCTGGGCGGTGACGATCCACAAGGCCCAGGGGCTGACGCTTGACGATGTCCGTGTCGATCTCGGCGCCGGCGCCTTTGCGCCGGGCCAGGTCTATGTGGCGTTGTCGCGGGTGCGCACGCTGGCGGGCTTGTCCTTTGCCCGGCCACTGCGACCCACGGATGTGCGCGCCGACCCGGTGCTGGTGGCGTTCATGAAATGGGCGCAGCAAGCTTGCCCTCTTCCGCTGGCCGGAGAGGACAGAGCAGGGGGCTAGCTCGGCGGCCCTAACTGGTGTTGTGAATCTGGCTGTTCGTTCCAACCACCAGGTATCATGCCCCGGCAATGAACGAATCTCAGCGGAGCGGACACTAACGAAAATGACCTGGCGGGTCGTTGCCGGGTGAACGGTGCGCTATACTGGCAGCACGGAGATCACGGGAGCGCGGCGGCGCTAGGCCAGAGAGCCCCAACCGGCCCCACGCGTTGCAGGGCCGGGTGCGCGGCAGGAAAGGACAGCAATGAACATCATCAGGAGGAACGTCGGGCTGCTGGCCGGGGCGATCGCGTTCGTCGGGGCGATCGCGGCCGTGCCGGCGACGGCGCAGCTTCACATCGCGGCGGAGGCGCGCGTCACGCTGCTGGCGCGGGCCTACAATGCGACCGGCCAACAGCTGTTCGGGCATTTCGCGGCCACGCCCGGCAACGTCGTGTTCTCGCCCTACTCGGTCGGAACCGCGATGTCGATGCTGATATCGGGAGCGCGCGGCGACACCGCCTCCGAGATGACGCGGGCGCTGTCGATGCGCATGGCGGCAGACGCGATCGATGCCGCCAACGCGGAAATGCTGTCGATCCTCAACGGCTACGACCAGAGTGCGGCGCCGCCCTTGTGCCCGCCCAGCACGACCGTGAACGGACGCAACTGCGAGGCGCGCCCGGGCGGCAACGCGATGAACCAGTGCCAACCGGGTTTCCGGCTCGTCGGCAACCGCTGCGTCGCGCCCGGCGGCATCCCGGCCTCGGCTCGGTTTCTTGCTGCCAATGCCCTCATGTTGCTCAAGCATGGCGACCTGATCTCTGCGGATTACGTGTCGTCGCTCAAGACCAAGTATGCCGCCGAGGTGTTCAAGAATGCGAGCCTCGACGACATCAACGGCTGGGTTGCGCGCAGGACCGAGGGCAAGATCGAGCGGATGCTCGACCAGGTCGATCCGGATTCCGTCGCCACGCTTCTCAACGCCGTCTATTTCAAGGCGCGCTGGGCCTCGGTGTTCGACCCGAAGCTGACCAAGAACGAAGCTTTCAATCTCACGCGGTCGCAGAAGGCAGACGTTGCTCTGATGAACCAGACCGGCAGTTTCTCGCTCGTGTCGCGGGGCGGCTATCGGGCGGTTCGCATGAACTACGAAGTCCCCGAGCTGGGCCTCGTCATTGTGCTGCCGGACGACATCGAAGGCGTCGATGCGGTCGCAAGACGTCTCGGCGCAAATGAACTCATCGAGCTTTTTGCCGCGCTACGCGACGGGCAGGCCAAGAAGCCGGTCAACCTGACGGTGCCGCGTTTCAAGGCCGAATACAGGGCCGATCTGACGGCGCCGTTTCGGCAGGCCGGAATCCGCAAGGCGTTCGACCCGAACAGCGCGGATTTTTCCGGGATGACGGGCCGTCCCGCCGGGCAAGCCCAGATTCATGTCGACCAGATCGTGCATCGCGCCGTCATCGAAGTCTCCGAGGAGAGCACCGAAGCGGCAGCCGCGACGGCGGTCGGTGTCCGCTCGGCGGCGATCACGGCGGCGCCTGTCCCCACACCGTTCCGTGTCGACCATCCGTTTCTATTCTACCTGGTGGACGACACGAGCGGCGCCATCCTGTTCGAAGGACGCGTCGCGGATCCGCGATAAGGTCCGGCTTCACGAGTAGGGTGGGCAAAATTGCCTGGTAGGCGTTTGGGCCTGTGCACGGACTTGCTCAATTTTGCCCACGCGGTCGCACCGGCGAAGTGAGACCGCGTGGGCAACGCGCCGGCGCAGTCTCGAAATCTTTGGATAGTGCAGAGCGGGCGCGTTGCCCACCCTACGGTGCCGCTACTTCCCGGCTTGCTTGTTGAAATGCCGCAGGTCCGGTGGCGGCTGGCCCTCCCGGAAGGGCATCAGCAGGCCGTCGCTGCCGAGCATGTA
>Ga0070734_10001115_pt1 | contig 42497 bp, 37 predicted proteins | sample Coa_R1_8_FD_66444 | JGI IMG/M metagenome (GOLD analysis project Ga0070734, IMG submission 66444) | Surface soil microbial communities from Centralia Pennsylvania, which are recovering from an underground coalmine fire - Coalmine... | ecosystem: Environmental > Terrestrial > Soil > Unclassified ...
GGCGTTCACACGAGTGTGAACGCGGCACGCACGAGTGCGTGCGCTACAGGTGCTTGCGAATTTCTTCGGGGTGGAAGCCGAATGGGCCCGCTTGCGTTTTTGCGGCAACGCGGCCATCCTTGTCGATCAGGTACAGGCGATCGGGCCATCCGGTGTAGGCTTTTTCGGTGGAGTTGGAAAAATCGTCGACCAGCGCGGGGATTTGTATGTGCAGATTGCGCACGCACGATCCAGCCACGGATTCGCGCTCATCCATATTCTTCGGTGACGCGAACACGACCCCCTGTTTCACGTTCGATTCCATCTGCCAAACGTCAGCGGCGTGCGCTTCCATGATGTAGATCACGTAGAACGCGACGCGATCCTTATAATCCTGATACAGCTTGTTGAGCTCGGGAACCTCCCGGCGAAAGGGCGGTCAAGTATAGCTCCCGAAAATCAGCACCACGGGCTTTGATCCGCGGAAGGACGAAAGCGAAACTTCGGCGGTTTTATCGAGCGTGCGAAGACGGAAATCCGGAGCTTGGTCGCCCACGCTGAGCGTGCCGGCTCGCGCGCGCAACCAGAGTGTCTCGAAGGGGAAGAGCATGAACGCCGGTCCCGGGAGCTTGTTGACGAAACGACCGAAGCGTTCCGGCGGCTGTCGCATCATGAAGTAGATGGTGGCGACGAACAAGAGCCAGAGAGCGACGAGTGAAACAACAATCGTCCGGATTGTTCGCATCTATCTACACAGGATACGTCATTTGCGCCGCTTTCGGCGCGTTGGTTCCGGCTCGAAGATCGAGAATTGCAGTTTGTGCTCGATGGGATCTACCTTGTCGAGCAGAACATTCACGCTGTCACCGATGGAAAACTGCCGGCGAGTACGTTGGCCGATGATCTTGCGAACATTTTCGTGGAAGAGGTAGCGGTCGCCTGGGAGCGTGTCGATTGGCACCAGGCCTTCGACGAAGAGGTCTTCCAGTTCCACGAAGAATCCGAAGCGGGTGGTGCTGACAATGAGTGCGCGGAACTCCTCGCCCACACGATCCTGCATGAATTTGGCTTTTTTCCACTCGACGAGTTCGCGCTCGGCGTCTGCGGCGCGCCGTTCGGTGTCCGAGCAGGATTCGGCGATGGCGGTGAGCTCTTCCGGAGAGAAGGTAGCGCGCTGGCCATCCAGAAACGCCCCGAGAATGCGATGGACGATGAGATCGGGATAGCGGCGGATCGGCGATGTGAAATGCGTGTAGCTGGAAGCTGCGAGCGCGAAGTGTCCCCGGTTTTCGGCGCTGTAGCGGGCTTGCTTGAGTGATCGGAGCATGAGGAAGCTCAGAATGCGCTCTTCGGGCTTCCCTTCGATCTGCGAGATCAGCTTTTGATAATTGCGCGAGGTCAACGACAGGCTATCCTCGGCGAGAATCACCTGCATGTGACCTTTGCGCCCGTCCCGCCCGCGCTCTTTTACCTTGAAGCGCTTCACTGGCATCGATCCAAGGCCGAGTGAATATCCGAAGTGGGACGCGATTTCTTCGAATTCAAGGACGCGCTTGGGATCGGGCTTTTCGTGGATGCGGAAGATGGACGCGATTCCGGCTTGTTCCAGATGCGATGCCACTGCTTCGTTCGCCGAGAGCATGAATTCTTCGATTAACCGATGCGCGATGTTGCGGGGACTGCGTTTGACGCCGGTCATTTCGCCGACTTCGTCGAATTCGATGAGTGGTTCTGGCATATCGAAATCGATGGCGCCGCGCTGGACGCGCTTCTTGTTCAGGATCAGAGCCAGCTCCTGCATCAGCTCGAAGCGCGGAACCAGGCGCTCATAACGATTCCGAAGGTTTGCGTCGCCTTCCAGCAGCGCGTGGACGCTGGTGTAGGTCATGCGTTCCACGCTACGGATCACGCCGCGGCAGAACTCTTGGGCGATGATATCGCCGCGATGATCGATTTCAAGCAGCACCGAGAGCACCAGACGATCGACGTTGGGTTTCAGCGAGCAGATTTCGGTGGAAAGCTCGAGCGGGAGCATCGGGACTGCGCGATCCGGAAAGTACACGCTGGTGCCGCGCAGCGCCGCCTCTTCGTCGATCGGCGAGCCGGGCGTCACGTAATGGCTGACGTCGGCAATATGGACCTGCAGCGCGTAATTGCCGTTGGCAAGACGATCCACCCAGACGGCGTCGTCGAAATCGCGCGCGGTTTCGCCGTCGATGGTGACGATATCTAGGTCGCGGAAATCCCGGCGCTTTGCGAGTTCGTCCAGGCGGATGGTGTTCGCGACGTTTTGCGCTTGCTCCAATACCCGCGGCGGAAATTGATGCGGGATGTGATGCTTGCGGATGACAATTTCCACATCGACTCCGAAGTCATCCGGATGTCCGAGAATTTCGATGACTCGGCCAACCGCGTGTCCGCCATCTTCCGGAAATTCGAGGATCTCGACGTTCACCACCATGCCGTCGATGTCTTCCGGGTGCTGGATATCAAGCGGCTTCACGCCGACACGGTCACGGTTAATGGCAGCGGCAGGAATTTCCATGCCTTCCGGAATGTCGATCCACTGATTGATGCGTCCATCGTGCGGGATGACGTAGGAACCGCGCTTGCGGATTTTGAACTCGCCGACCACGGTGAGATGCGCGCGTCGAAGGATCTTGACAATTTCGCCATCGGCGCGGCCATCGCTCTCGATGCGCGAGATGTGGATGACCACGCGATCGCCATGCATGGCGGTTTGCGCCGATTCCCGGCCGATGTAGACATCGCCGCGTAGGCCCTCGATGGGACGGTCAGGAACCAGGAATCCGTAACCATCGCGATGCATGTTCAGGCGCCCGACGGCGTACTCGCGGCTGGAGCGGGCGGCGACAAAATGACCGGAGCGGACTTCGATGACGTCCCCGCGATCCTCCAGGCGATCGAGCGCGGCGTCCACATCTTCTCGCGAAAGGCCGCGCGAGCCGAGTTCGCGAACGAGTTGCTTGAAAGTCGCGCGAGCGTGAGGGAGCTTGGTGATGTGCTGCAGGACGGCCGAATCGGTCACTCACGACAATTATAGACGCCGAGCATACGTGCGCTAGGATGTGTTTATGCGTGGGTTGGTTGTTTTGGCGGTGGCTGCCGGCGTTGTGCTGGCGCAGCACCGGAACGCGCGGAATCCGGGTGTTGAACCGCCTTCGGCGTCACCGGCGTTCAAAGACCTGGTGGTGAAGTTCGATGGAACTTTGAAGAATTTAGGCAAGAAAGAGATTCTGATCGAGACCGACGACACGCACGAGATCATGACGTTCCGGCGATCGAAGGACACCAAATTCTACGAAAATGGCGTGGAAGTAAAAGCCACGCGGTTCGATCTCGAAAGTCACGTGACCATCGAAGCCAAGCAGGATCCGGATTCGAAGCTGCGCGCGGTGGCCGTGAGAACCAGCCAGGCGCAGTCCACCTAGCGCGCGGTGACGGTGAAGGCCGCAGTAGGCGCAAGCGTCTGCGTGCCATCGCCGTTGGCTACGCGAAAACGCAGCGTGTAAGAGCCGGCCGCTAGATTCGCGAGCGGTATGCGCTTCTTCACAGTGAACTGCGATGAGGAGCCGGGCTTTTCAGAATCGTGCAGTACCACCGAACCGCTTTCGTTGCTCGCGATTTCGTATTCGACGACGCTATTTGAATCGAGATGGTAAAGCTGCAGATAAATTCCCAACTCTTCGTTGCTACGGAACGTGGCGTTGATGCGAGGGCGAACCTTGGTGTCACCGATCACGAATTGGCCGGAACCGACCCATCGAGTGGGAACGGGCTCCATGAGGTCGGCGAGGATCAGCGAACTGGCGGCCAACTTTTGTTCATCGAATTGCGGCACATCGAGGACGGTTTCGTAGGTCCCGCTGGTTCCCGTGTTGAGGTCTTTGGCGGCAATGTTCAAGCGATAGCGTCCCGGCGGAAGCGGGATGGTTTTCTGGTAGAGCGAAGGGCCATTGCCGGAGACTACATCTTCAAATGTCTTGGCAACGCGACGTGAGAGAGTGGTGATTTGACCGTAGAGGTTGACGTTGCCGCTGGCTTCGATTTGCAGGTTGATATTCGCGTAGATCGAAGCAGGAGTGACGGGGATAAAGCTGATCTGCGCGCTGAGCGGGAGAGTATTGTAGCGGACCTCGGAGGAAACTATTGCACGCAGATCCGGGAATTTGGTCTTGGGCGCTTTTCCGAGCTCGTACATCCGTTCGATTGGGTCGAATTCATCGCGTAACGACATAGCGCCCGTGATCTGCTGGGGCTGCGGTGCGAGCGGAGTGTGTTTCAGCGCGTCCTTCTCTGTGGGATCGATGGTCAGACGGTATTCGCCGCTCATCGTTGGATCGACGAATTCGATCACCACGTTCGTGCCGATGTTTTCGATGTAGCGATAGCGCCAAGTTTCGTACGGAAACGCCTGGCTTTGTCCGCCTCCATCTTGCTGGGCGCGCTGATACGTGCCGCCGGAGGGGTGCGAATCGATTTCGTCGGGCGGCCCGAATTTGATGTAGATCATGCCCCGATCGGTCTTCCATCCGGGAATGCCGGAGCCGAAGCGCTCATTGGCGTAAGCGATGCGGCGGTAATGCTCTTCCTTGAACTCATTCTCTTCGGTGTCAGGCGTTGGATCGCGGCGGAGCCAGAACTGTTCGACGAAGCTTTGACGCTCGTCATCGGTGGATAAGTTTGTGAAAGCCTGGCGCTCTTCATCGGAGATGATATAGGCCACATCTTCGTTAAACCAGCTTTTGTACGGCGTAGCGAGCTCGCGCTGGAGCTTCTGCTCGCGTTTCTTCTTTTGTTTTTCGGTGAGGGGTTTCGCGATCGTGTCGCTCGGCGGCGCTTGAGCGATCGCAAAGGAACAGAAAAAGCAGAATAGTACCAACCATTTGTCGCGCATAGTTCTCCCTGGAAGCTTTCTTCTTGGGATTCGAAGGACTCTGCGCGACCCCCGGCCCCGTTGAAGGTCCGACGCGCGGCCGCCGCACCGGGTTGCAGCTTTCTTTCGTGGCGGAAGCATCCGGCTTGCGAACCGTGTACAAGCCGGAGGCTCATGCGACTGGTTGAGTATAATGATCCGGTGAATCAAGAAAAGCTCAATCAATTTCTAGGACAGATGGTGGGTGAGTTGGGCGCGGCGATGAACGGCGCGCTGATTCTGATCGGAGACAAGCTCGGGCTGTACAAAGCGATGGCCGGCGCTGGACCGATGACCTCGGCCGAGCTCGCGAAGAAGACCAGTACCGACGAACGATACGTGCGCGAGTGGCTCTCGGCGCAGGCTGCGAGCGGATTCGTTACTTACGACGCATCCACCAAGAGATTCACGCTGCCCGAGGAACAGGCATTCGCACTCGCGATGGAGGATTCGCCGGTGTACATGCCGGGCGCGTTCCACATCGTCAGCGCCATCATCAAAGACGAGCCGAAGTTGACCGAGGCCTTTCGCACCGGCGACGGCGTGGGTTGGGACGAGCACGATGCCGCGCTCTTTCTGGGAACCGAGAAATTCTTCCGGCCGAATTATGCCGCGAATCTGGTAAGCTCCTGGATTCCGGCGCTTGACGGCGTCGACGCCAGGTTGAAGCAAGGCATCCGCGTGGGCGATATCGGCTGCGGGCATGGCGCATCGACCATTTTGATGGCGCAAGCGTATCCGCATTCGACATTTGTCGGCTTCGATTATCACGGGCCATCCATTGGATTCGCGCGCCGCGCCGCCGCCAAGGCGGGCGTCAAGAATGCGACCTTCGAAGTGGCGACGGCTCAGGATTTCCATGGCGCCAAGTACGATTTCATGACGTTCTTCGACTGTCTGCATGACATGGGAGATCCGGTAGGTGCGGCCAAGCATGTTCGCGAGATGCTGAATCCGGATGGCGTGTGGATGATTGTCGAGCCATTCGCGCACGATACGCTCGAGAAGAATTTGAATCCGGTTGGACGGCTATTTTATGCGGCTTCGACGATGATTTGCACGCCGGCTTCGCGCGCGCAGGAGGTGGGGCTTTGTTTAGGGGCGCAGGCGGGCGAGGAGCGGATGCGGGAAGTCGTGATGAGCGCTGGTTTTGGGAAATTCAGAAGGGCTACGGAGACGCCGTTTAATTTGATTTATGAGGTGAAGGCTTAGATCGTTACCACATCTTGCCTTCGGGCATCCAGGTCCGGGAGATATAGTCGATCGCGACTTGGCCCAGCAGCAGGATTAACCAGAAGAATCCGGCCGCTGCGAATAGTTTGGTGAGCGGACTCTCGGCTTTCACGTTCATGAAGATCAGCACCACCAGCATCATCTTGAAGAAGGCGATCAACAGCGCCACCACGATATTCCATTCGCCCATCTCAATCTTAGAAACGTAGTAGGTGACAATCGTCATGATGGTCAGCGTGAGCCAGACCAAGACGTAGGTGCGGACAGACGGGACTTGATGCATGTTAAATAAGTTCCTTTGTGCGGCCGATCAAATAGAGAAGCGGGAACAGGAAGATCCAGACGATGTCTACGAAGTGCCAGTACAGGCCGCTGATTTCCACTGGCGTGAAATAGTGGGCGTCAAACTTGCCTTTCCTGGCCATCGCAAAGATTGTCAGCATTAATCCGACGCCGACGATCATGTGGACGGCGTGGAATCCGGTCATGAAAAAGTAGAAGCAGAATAGGATCTGCGCTTGCCGGGCGTATTGCGCCTGATTCGGCTCGTGCTCGGTATTGCTGTAGTCCCAGTGTCCGGCGATGAGCGGCACCTTGTTATCGACCCAGTGCTCGTGATACTCGACTGCCTTGACGCCTAGGAAGGCCAGCCCGAAGAAGATTGTTATGAGCAGGAGAATCTGCAGAGCCTTTTGTTGGCCCAAACGAGCTGCTCGAACCGCAAGAGCCATACTCAAGCTGCTGACGATCAGCACCGCAGTGTTGATCGCGCCCCACTTCGGATTCATGTGCGCGCTGGTGCTGGCGAACGCAGCCGGATACATAGACCGATAAATCATGTAGGCGCAGAACATGCCGCCGAAGAACATGATTTCCGTCAGCAGGAAGACCCACATTCCGAGCGTGGCGGAATCAAACTGCTGCTCCATCGTATCGAAATGGTGGCGGAGGTTCGGATTGTGCTCGGCTACAGCTCCGTGAGAATCAGACAACGTCTCCCTCCTTGGCGCCGTGACCGGCGTAAGCATAAGCCTCTTCAGTCACGATGGGCGGTGTTTCGAAATTGTACGTAGGCGGCGGCGAACTTGTTTTCCATTCGAGCCCGGTGGCCTTGTACGGATTGTCGCCGGCGGGTTCGCCATACTTCAAAGACCACATGAAATAGATAAACGGAATGATGTATCCAACCGCGAGCACCGTTGCACCGGCGGTGGAAAGCACGTTGTAAACCTGGAATTCCGGCGCATACGCGTGGTAGCGGCGCGGCTGGCCGAGGTATCCGGCGGCGAACTGCGGGAAGAACGTCAGGTTGAATCCAACGAACACAAGCAGCGCGGAGAATTTTGCCCAACCTTCCGGATACATTTTGCCCGTCATCTTCGGCCACCAGAAATGCATGCCGCCCATGTAGGCCATCACCATGCCGCCAACCATGACGTAATGGAAGTGCGCGACAACGAAATAGGTATCGGTGAGGTGGACGTCGGTCGCCAGGGTCGCCAGGAACAGACCGGTGAGTCCGCCGATGGTGAACAGCCCGATGAAGCCGAACGCATATAGCATCGGCGTAGCGTAGCTAATGGAGCTGCGGTATAGAGTAGCGGTCCAATTGAAAACCTTGATAGCGGATGGAACCGCGACCAGCATACTCAGCAACGAGAAATAGAGGCTCGCGTACATCGACATGCCGGTGACGAACATGTGATGGCCCCAGACCAGGAATCCGATGACCGCGATTCCGATGCTGGACGCAGCGACGAAGGAATAACCAAACACCGCCTTGCGCGAGAAGCAGGCCACCAGTTCGCTGATCACGCCCATGCCGGGCAGAATCATGATGTACACCGCTGGATGCGAATAGAACCAGAACATGTGCTGGAACAGAATCGGATCACCGCCGATGGCGGGATCGAAAATGCCGATATGGAAAGCGCGTTCCAGTCCGACCAGAGCGAGCGTGATGGCGACAACGGGAGTGCCGAGCACCTGAATCAACGATGTCGCATAGTTGGCCCAAACGAAGAGCGGCAGGCGTCCCCAGGTCATGCCCGGGGCGCGCATCTTGTGCACGGTGACGATGAAGTTGAGACCGGTGAGGATAGAGGAAAATCCGGAAATGAATACGCCGCAAGCGGCGGTGATAACGAATGTGTTCGAGAACGTGCTGCTAAAGGGCGTGTAAAAGGTCCAACCGGTGTCAACGCCGCCCATCACCACAGCGGTGAGCGCGAACAACGCACCGACGACGTAGATGTACCAGCTCAACAAATTGATGCGCGGGAACGCCAGATCCTTGGCGCCGATCATCATCGGTACGAAAAAGTTGCCGAGTGTAGCGGGTATCGACGGGATCAGAAAGAAGAAAACCATGATCACGCCATGCATGGTGAAGAACTTGTTGTAGGTGTCGGAATTGACCAGATCGCCTTGCGGAGTCAGCAGTTCGAAGCGGATCAGACCGGCGAAGACGCCGCCCAGGAAGAACATCACCGTGATGGAGATGATGTACAGAATCGCGATGCGCTTGTGGTCCTTGGTGAACAGCCAGGACTTCCAACCGTACTCAGCGTTCAAGTAGTTTGGCGTTTCTACGGTCCGTGGTTCTATTAAAGCGGTACTCATTTTTTTACACCGTTGGGTAGAATTCTCTCGCGGGCGGGCTGCGTACCGGGCGCAGCAACTTCACCCGGGGCCTTGTTAATGGCCAGGGATTTGATGTAGACCACCAGTTGCAGCAAGCCTTCCTCGCTGATCTGGCCTTGGAAGGCCGGCATAAGATCGGACTTGTAGCCGGCAACGATTTTGGCGTTCGGATTCAAGATGGATTCGCGAATATAGGCGTCATCCGCCAACACGGTTTTTCCGTCATTCAACTGAACGCGCGATCCATAGACGCCGCGCAGATTAGGACAGCGGCCCTGCTGATCGAGCTGATGGCAACTGGAGCAGCCGAACTGTCCGAAAAGGCGCTCGCCCTGCTGCACCATGGTTCCTTCGGCGCCGCTATTGGCGAGCCAGTTCTCATAATCCGGTTCGCTCATCACGGTGACCCATCCGACCATGCCGGAATGCTCGGTTCCGCAATATTCGGCGCAGAACAGATGATAACGGCCGGGCTTGGTGGCGTTGAACCACATGGTGTCGTAACGGCCGGGTACAACGTCGTGCTTCAACCGGAACGCCGGGACGAAAAAGCTGTGAATCACGTCTTCGGATGCCAAAGTCAGCTTCACCGGACGGCCGACGGGCACGTGAAGCTCATTAATTTCGCGCTGGCCTTCCGGATATTGGATTTTCCACATCCACTGCTTGCCGACCACATACACATCCATGGCGTCGGACGGCGGGCTGGCATTGGCGAAATAAATCTGCGCGCCAAACCAGAAAAACGTAAGCATCACAAGGAACGGAATCACGGACCAGGCGATTTCGAGCTTCAACGATCCGTGAATGGGCTGCGGAATTTCATCCTCGGAACGACGCCGGTACTTAATGGCAAAAAAGAAGACGGCCGCGAAAATCAGCGTTGTCATGATCACCGTCACAGCCGACATGTACCAATAAAGGTAGTCGACGTAGGGAGCGGTGGTTGAGGCGGCTTCGGGAAGTAATGGGATCTGCATCGCTTAGGCAGGCCTCCCTAAATCGTCGTGGGCACGGCGCCTATCGCGCCGGATGAAAATAAAGAGCATCGCGCCCAAGCCAATCACTGTGGCCGAGCCGAGCGTCCGGATAACGTTCATGATGACGAAACCATATTTACCGGTGGTGGGGTCGTAGTGAAAGCAGAAGAGCATGATGGCATCCACCGGCGAGCCGATTTTACGCTGCGACGCTTCTACCAGCCCCAGGCGGAGATCGCGCGGATTGTATTCGATTCCATAGAAGTAGCGGGCGATACGTCCATCGGGCGTCGCGATCATAATGCCGCTCGCGTGCGCGAACTGTTTGCTGATGGGTTCGTACTTATAATGGAATCCAGCGGCGTCGGCCAGCTTCTTGATATTTTCTTCTTGACCCGTCAGGAAGTGCCAACCGTCGGGTGACCCCGTACCTTGATATTTTTCGATGTAGTTTAATTTCTTCGCAGCCGCCAACTTCCAGTATTCCTGCGGATTGATGCTGACCGTCACTACCTCAAAGTCCTTGCCGAGCGCGAGCGTGCTCTTTTCCATGCTGTGCGTGAGTCCGTTGAGGACCATGTTGCAGAGCATGGGGCATTCGTAATAAACGAAGGCCAGGATCACCGGCTTCTGCCGGAAATATTGGCCGAGGCGGACGATTTGGCCGGTTTCGTCCTTGAAGGTGAGTTCCAGCGGAAGCTGGGCGTTCAGGTTTTGATCGATGCCGACACCGCGAACCATCGCGGGCAGACCGTACTGTTGCGCTGGGGCGGACATCGCTGAAAGCAGGGCCAATAGGCCCAGAATGTTACTTCGCCGCATTCTGCTTCCTCGTTATGTCGGCGAGATAGTCGTGGGTGGGTAAGCCTTTGGCCGCAATTGCGTCGATCGCTTTGTCGATTGGAATGCGAACGATCCCTTGCGACTTGTCCACCCAGGCGTAGGAGTTCAAAACATGCTCCTCGCGAGCGTGCACGTCGATGAGTTGCTGAAACGGTTCCACTTCAATGCGAGGTTGCGGCGGAATCTGCTGGACACTCTGCTTGGCCAATTCGTTCGGTTGATACGTCTGGCTGAAAAACTTGAAGATCCCGATCACCAGTATCGCGACTAGAAATGTGCCCGCCAGTAGAATGAGCAGCGATACAACGATGAAGCGAACGCTGATTTCTCTGGTTTCATGGCCGACGCCGTTGGGTGTGGAGTGAGCGGAATGATCCATGTTAGTGCGCGCCTCCCTTCACCGAGTATGTGTTACGCGGATCGTGAGGCACCAGGAGCGGACGCTTTTTCAAATTGAAAATAAAATAGGCCAGCCAGATTCCACCCATGCCGAGGACGGCGGAAACATCGGTCCAGTAGACCGCGAATTCGCGTTGCCGGAAAGCCGGCGCCACAAACCAGAAGATATCCAGCAGCCGTACGAAAATGATCCAGAGGGCGAGCGCGCGCAGGCGGCCGGGGTTCTTCTTGACGAACCGCATCAACAGCAGGAAGAACGGAACGCAGAAATGAAAGATGGAAATGAACCAGCCCAGGTAGCCCCAGCCACCGCTGAAGCGGCGGATGTACCAGGGAATTTCATCCGGCAGATTTTCGGCGTAGATGATCAGGAACTGCGCCAGCCCCATGTAGGCCCACAACATGGTAAAGGCGAGCATCAAATTGCCGAGATCATGGAAGTGTTGAATCTTGACGAATCCGGCGAAAGGCTCGTGCTTGGATAGCAGCACCAGCAGCGCGATCATGAACGCGAAGGTCAGCAGCACTTCGCCAACGGTGAAAAGCCAGGGGTAAATCGTGGAGTACCAGTCGGGCTCGAGCGACATCACCCAATCGATGAAGGCGAGCGTGGTGGTAACCATGAACACCAGCAGCGCGGGAGCGCTCCGCCTCTTAATACGGTTGAACAGGTCGCGGCTGCCGGTCTGCTCCTGCTCATTGGCCATTTTCAAGATGCGGAACCCGACGGCGATCCAGACGGCGAAATAGAGCAGACTCCGGCCGATGAACATCGGCACATTCATATAAACGGCTTTATGTCCCACGGCGAAGTTTTGCGCGCGATAGGTGGCATCCGTCCACTTATAAAGCGTTCCAGTGGCGAAAAAAATCGGGATTACCAGCAAAAGGAACAGCGGCAGGGTCTGCAAGCCGGATTCGATGAAGCGGCGGATCGCCACGCCCCAATTTCCGCCGACGACATTATGCAGCAGGAAAATGCCGAGGCTCCCGATAGCGAGCGCGCTGATCGCGATGTACCCGTAAAGATAAGACTGCCAGAAATGCTGTGCGTTCAGGAACAACCCGATCACGGTAGCGACAAACGCCACGACACCCACCACCAACGCATTGCGCTGGATGCGATCGAGCTGAGGTCCCAGAGTGCTAGAGGGCGTCATTAACGATTTCCTTGCTGCGCCGGAGCTGCGGCACTCGGTGCTATCCCGCTCGGCGGTGGCTCGACGGGCAAATTCTGTTGCTGGTCCGCCGGGACGTCGCTGAGCTTTGCGGATTCGCTGTATTGCAGCGCGCGGATGTAGGCGGTGATGCGCCAGCGATCGTCCGGCGTGATGCGCGAGGCGTAGCTGGGCATGGCGCCAAATCCGTTGGTGATCACGTCGAAGAAATGGCCGACGGGCGCTTTCATCATCTTGTCGGTGTAATAGGAGGCAGCCTGGCGATATCCGCGCAGCACCACCATTCCGTTTCCGTCGCCGAGACGTCCATGGCAGGGAGCGCAGTAGATATTGAAGCGGGTGCGGCCACGCTCGATGTCGTCACGTGAAATCGGAATTGGAAATTGATCGACGTCTTCGCCCGCGAGTTTTCCGGTGTAGCGGGCTTCGTCGAGCTTGAGATGACCGCGGGCGACGGTGCCTTCCACGGCCGGACGAGCCGAACGATGGTCGGAGAAGAAATCGCTGGCGGCCAGCGGCTTGTAGCGCGGTTGATCCTGCATGTCCTGCCGGCAGGCCGTTAGCGCCAGAAGCGCCAGAGGAACAATGGAGAGAGTGAGGCGTTTACCGGTCAACTTCGGACACCTCCTCGGGATTGAGTTCCTGGAGGAACGCCTTGGTTTTCTGCGGGTCGAATTTCGGGTCCGTAGCCTCGATACAAAGGAAAAAACGATCTATGGAAGCGCGCTGGGCGAACTCGGTGACATTGAATACCGGATGATACGGCATCGGCAATTTGTTCATGGCGAGCATTCCAATCACGGAGCTGAGCGCCGCAAGCAACACCGTGCACTCGAACGTGATCGGGATGAACATGGGCCAGCTATCGAACGGGCGGCCGCCGACGTTGTGCGGATAGGCGATGACGGCGATCCACCAAAGCAGGCCGAATCCGCCAACGCAGCCGCAGAGTCCCCCGCAGAGAACAACGAGCGATACCCAGTTCCGCTTGAATCCGACGGCCTCTGCCAAACCCTCCACCGGCATCGGCGAATAGGCTTCCATTTTGCGATAGCCGGCGTCGTGCGCGCGTTGCGCGGCCGCCACGATCTGCTCGGGCGTTTCGAACTGCGCCATGAGGCCGTAGAGGCCGTGTCTGTCCCAGAAGGTCTCGGTCATGGGCGAAAACCTTTATTGGCCGCGGATGAACGCGAATGAACGCAAATAAGGCGTCCGTTCTTATCGGCGTTTATCGGCGTTAATCTGCGGCTTAACATTTTTTTCTTAGTCTCCATGGGCCGGGCTCGGGGCTTTGTCGTCATCCGTGATATGCGGGGCCAGGTGATGCAGCACCTCGCGCACTTCGAAGATGGAAATCGACGGCAGGACGCGGACGAAGAGCACCATCAATAACAGGAAGAATCCGATGGTGCCGGTGATCACGGCCCAGTCCCAAATGGTTGGATAGTACATGCCCCACGATGAGGGCAAAAAGTCGCGATGCAGGCTGGTGATGACGATGACGAATCGTTCCAGCCACATTCCGATATTGATGACGATCGAAACCACCCACAGCATGGGCACGCTCTGTCGCACCTTGGACGACCATAGCGACTGCGGGATCAGAATGTTGCACAGGATCAACATGATGAACGAGAGCGCGTACGGACCGGTGGTTCGGTTCTTGTACATGAACATCTCGTATGGGTTGCCGCTGTACCAGGACATGAACGCTTCCATCGCGTAGCCGTACGCGACGATCAACCCGGTACCGAGCATCAGCTTGGCGCAAGCATCCAAGTGTCGGGTGGTGATGAGATCTTCCAGGTGAAACCACTTGCGCGTCGGAACCGCAAGCGTGATGACCATCGCGAATCCGGAGTAGATGGCTCCGGCGACGAAGTAGGGCGGGAAAATGGTGGTATGCCAGCCGGGAATCATGCTGATGGCGAAGTCGAAGCTCACAACCGTGTGCACGGACACAACCAGCGGCGTGGCCAGGCCGCCCAACAAAAGGTAAGCCATCTGATAACGTGCCCAATGGCGGGAGGCGCCGCGCCATCCGAGCGCGAACATTCCGAAAGTGATTTTCTGCCACTTCTTTTTCGCGGTGTCCCGCATGGTGGCCAAGTCAGGCACCAGACCAATGAACCAGAAAACGAGCGAGACCGTTAAATACGTCGTAACCGCGAACACGTCCCACACCAGCGGACTGCGCGGTTGCGGCCAAACCCACATCGAACTTGGGTAGGGAATCAGCCAATAGCCAAGCCACGGACGGCCCATGTGCAGAATCGGGAACATGCCGGCTTGCGCCACGGCGAACAGCGTCATGGCTTCGGCGAACCGGTTAATCGAGGTGCGCCAATCCTGTTTTAAGAGCAGAAGAATTGCGGAAATCAGCGTTCCGGCGTGGCCGATACCGATCCACCAGACGAAGTTGACGATCGCGAATCCCCAGCCGACGGGGATCATGATTCCCCATACGCCGACGCCCTTAAACAGCAGCCAGAGTGCGCCGGCCATCAAGCCCTGCATCAGGCAGAAAGAGATGAATAACCCGATCCACCACTGTTTCGGAGTGGTCTCAATGGGCTTCAGAACAACGCCGGCGATTTTGTCGGTGACCGTTTTGAAGCTAAACCCAGGCGCAATTACACTATCGGGTCCTGGATCAAACGCCGGCTTTTCGTCGAGTTCCGTTTTCAAGCTCTAGCCTTTCTCGATCTCCGCGTTGGGATTCCGCAGGCGGCCAAGATATGTCGTGCGGGGCCGCGTATTCAACTCTTCGAGCAAGCTGTAATTCCGAGCCTGGGCTTTCAATTGCGCCACACGGCTCTTGGGATCGTTGATGTCGCCGAACACAATCGCCTGCGTCGGACAGGCCTGCGCGCATGCGGGCGTGATTTCGCCATCGGCGATGCGGCGGTTTTCCTTTTCCGACGTGATTTTGGCGGCGTTGATGCGCTGAATGCAATAAGTGCACTTTTCCATCACGCCGCGGCTGCGTACCGTAACGTTCGGATTGCGCACGCCCTTCAAGCTTTCGGTGTACCAATCCGAATAAAGCAGGAAGTTGAATCGCCGCACTTTGTACGGACAGTTGTTGGAGCAGTAGCGCGTTCCGACGCAGCGGTTGTAGACCATCTGATTGAGGCCGTCTCCGCTGTGGACGGTAGCAGCCACCGGGCACACCAGTTCGCACGGGGCATTCTCGCACTGCATGCACGGGATGGGCTGATAATAAAGCTCCGGATTATCCCAGTTGCCCTTAAAATAGCGGTCCACGCGAATCCAGTTCATGTGGCGGCCGCGTGCGACTTCGATCTTGCCGACAACGGGAATATTGTTCTCCGCCTGGCACGCCATGATGCACGCGCTACAGCCGTTGCAGGCGTTCAAATCGAAGGTCATGCCCCACTTGTAGCCTTGATACCGGTAATCCGGATACAAGGTCATGTATTTGGGAAGCGGCTTGCTTTCTTCTTTCTCGTCGACGTATTGCGGATTCTTTTTGTATTCCTCGAGCGACGCGACGCGAACCAAATCGCGGCCTTCCATGGTCTGCGTGTGCTGCGTGGAGGCCAACGGATAACGTCCGCCGGATTTCGAGATTTCCGCGCCGGGGCCGCCGTCGGGCGCCGTCGAGGTACGCAGCAGGTAAGCGTTGAATCCGACACCATCGCCGACGTGTCCGGCGCGCGTTCTGCCGTAGCCGAGGTGCACTGTCACACTGTCGTTTGCGTGCCCGGGAGTCACCCACACGGGAGCCTTCACGGTGTGGCCCTGATACTTAATCTCGATCTGATCTTCGGTGTTGAGACCCAGCTTCTGCGCGGTCGCCGGGCTGATCCACGCGGCGTTGTCCCACGTCATTTTGTTCGCAGGTTTAGGCAGCTCTTGCAGCCAGCCGTTGTTGGCCCACGATCCGTCAAAGATGGTTGGATCGGGCCGGATCATGATTTCGATGCCTTGCGATGCGGCTGGCGCGCTTGCGGCCGGAGCTTTGGCGGTGACGTTGAGAGCCGGCAGCGCGGTGTTCGGGACTACGCCATCGTGCAGCGCTTTCTGCCAGAACATGTCGAAGCTGCCGCCGGTAGCCTGGCTCTGCCAGTTTTCCTGGATAATTTCGTGCGCGGTTTTGTCGGCTTGGCCGGCGATGGTCGAGATCACTTCGTGCGCCGTCTTGCCGCCATAGAGCGGCGCGATCAGCGGTTGGACGAAGGTGACGGTTCCATCCAGCGCGCGAACATCGCTCCAGGCCTCCAGATAATGCGCTTCCGGAATGTGCCAATTGACCAGCGCGGCGGTTTCATCTGGGAAGAGGCTGAGATAAGCGCGGAAATTTACTTTCTTGAGCGCGGCTGCGAAGTTGAGATCGACTGGCGCAGAATACACCGGGTTGCCGCCCAGAATAACGATGGAATCCACTTTGCCGGCGTTCATGTCGTTCACTAGTTCCGTGAGCGACTGTCGCTGGTCCACCGGATTTCCTTCCACCGATTCGGTGTAGGTTACCGTCTTACCCACGTTGCCCAGCGTTTGATTCATCGCATGTGCCAGCGCATGCACGCTTGCGGGCTGATGGGCTCCTGCCACCACCACACAAGTACCCTTATGGGCTTGCAAATCGCGGGCGATGGCGGCAATTTCTTTGTATTTGGATGACGCCTGACCGCCGAGCGCCGAGTTCAGCGCCGATGCGAATTCCTCAACTTCCGAAGCGCGCAGAACGATACGGTGATCGGCCATGCCGCCGGTCACGGTGGGCGCCGGCTCCACAACGTACATCCGGTTCAGCGTGGTTTCATCCGGCGATTTGCCTTGCGCTTGCACCTGCGGGGGAAGGACAACGGGGCCGCGGGCTTCGGGCGCGTACGACGCGGACTGATTCGCGCGCGGCGCCGAGGGGCCTTCCTGATAGCCTTCTTGCCAATTTTCTTTGGGCTGGGGCGAACGCGTGACATTGGTCATCACGCGGCGTTTGTCCGCGAACTGACGAGCGTAGACGAGATTACCGGGAGCGCACGACAGGAAATCCGCGTCGAGCGAAACGATGACGTCCGCCTGATCGAAGTGATAAATCGTATTGACCGGACGGCCGAACGCCTGCATCGCGCCGAGATAACTGTTGTGGCGCCCACACGGCTCGTACTGATGCCATTTCGCTCCCGGCATTTCCTTGAGCAGAGCCTTGATTTGCGCGGTGAGCGTGGGCGATGTCACCGTTTCCGTCAGGATCCGGAATCCATCGCCATTTTTGATGGCGGATGCTTCGCGCGCGCCGGCCAGCGCCACTTGCGCCGCCAGCCAACTGCTGATCCTGCCGTTGTTCGAGACTGCTTGCGCGCGGTCCGGATCGTACATCGTGAGAATCGACGCAAGGTGGAAATAATCGGCGGCGCCGCGGCTCCACGGATGATCCGGGTTGCCTTCCATTTTTGTCGGACGGCCGAGGTAGCTGGTGGCGAGAAGTCCGGTGGCAACGCCCCCCATTTGCATGGCGGTGGCGTAGTAAAGAGGCAGCCCCGGAACGAAATCTTCCGGCTGACGGACGTAAGGAACGATGGATTCCGCAGGCTGCTTGGTGCACGCAGTGACGCCGGCGAGGGCGAGCGACGCGCCCATCAACTTTAGAAAATAGCGGCGATTACCGGGATTATTCCAATCCGGCGTGCGGTCTGCGAATTCGTCTTCGGCGAATTTCTGGAACTCGGGAGTCTCGGCGAGCTCTTCGAGACTCTTCCAGTAGAGCGGTCCACGGGACGATTCCAGGCGAGCCCGTATCTTCTCAAGGTCAAGCGCAGGCTTTTCGTTCGGCTCTTTCATCGATGGCACGTGTAGCAGTCAGTCAAGCTTTGAATGTGGTACTCCTCGACGAGCTTTTTCCCCAACTCTTCCTGGTTGGCCGGCGGCTGATAGGCCATGTTGAACACCTGGTCGCGCGGACGCACGTACTTCTCGGGATTGCGATGACAAGTAATGCACCAGTTCATGTACAGCGTGTTTTCTTTGTACATGAGCGGCATCTGGTCGACGCGCCCGTGACAGGTGGCGCAACCGACGCCTTTGTTGATGTGAATGCTGTGATTGAAGTATACGAAATCCGGCAGATCGTGAATGCGCGTCCATTCCAACGATTCGCCGCTGCGATAGCTGGCGCGCACAGGCTCCAGGATTTCAGCGTTTGCCCAAATCTGCGAGTGACAGCTCATGCAGATTTCCGTGGCCGGGATTCCAGCGTAGGAAGACGTCTCAACCGAGGTATGGCAGTAGCGGCAATCAATGCCGTCGTCGGTCACGTGGTGCTTGTGACTGAAGGGTACGGGTTGCGGTTTGACGACTTTAACATCCGTGATGTAAGAACCACGGTCCATCGCATACGCGAACGCGATCAGCCCGCCTACTCCAAGTACAGCGCAGGCAAGGCTTACCTTGGATAGTGTGTTCGTGCTTCGGTGAAAGATCTGAGCCACGCAGCGTTAGTCCTGTATGACGTTTTATGGTAAATCATATTGCGCCAAAGTGCAAAAAATATTATCAGACAGGATTGGACTGTTAACTACATTACGATCACCCGAGCTTTTTGGCTCGGATGATCCGGGGATTAGAGATTAAACTTGTGGGAATCGGGAACTAAGCGGCAAAGCGCTTTCCGACGGCGCGGCGAGCGCGGAGCAGGCGGATGCGGACAGCGGTTTCGGTCCAGCCATGAGCTTTCGCAATTTCCTGAACTTTGTAGCCTTCCAGATAATGACGTTGAAGCACCATGCGATCGTTCTTCTTGCAGGTTTTGAGAATACGGCGAACATCGATACCGGCGAGATTGACGCGAGGCGGTGTGGAAAGCTCCGGCAGCGTCTGCAAAAACGGTTCACGGCGCATCGAACTGCGATGAATGTTCAGCGCGATGCTGTTCATCCAGGTAAGCACCATGCTGGAATCACGCAATTGATTTAGCCGTTCCCAGCCACGCACCCAGGCGGCCTGCGCGGTCTCCTGCGCGCCATCGTAGGTGAGTCCGCGTGACACCAAGAAACGCACCGTCAATTGGTATCCCTTTTTGTATGCTGCTCCGTACTCTTCGGTCGTCATGGCGGCAAGAAAGGCAGTTTTGGTACCATGCGCGAAAAATGTTTCGTGGAAATTTTCAGATTCCGCTAAGTCCCCGGTTACGTGCGGTTAAGCGCGCTTCGTTCATGAATCTCTAGAACTAGAACCAGCACTTCTCCTAGTTAATTGATTCGGCAAGATTTTCTGGTCGTGCAAAATTTTCCGATCTTCACGCGACTGCACGGATGCAGGTTACAGGACGTCGAAGGTGCATATGCGGCGACGATGTGAAGGCTTTTCCTTAGTTGAATTGTTAGTCGTGATGGCGATCATCGCGGTGGTTCTTGGTGTCGCCATTCCGTCACTCCAAAAGGCGAGACTGAACGCCGAGGAAACAATGGTCGTCCGAGAACTGCACACCATTGGACAGGCGGAAACGCAGTATCACTCGCAGTTCGGTAAATACGCCGCTACTCTGAGAGAGCTGGGGCCCCCGGTTCGTGGCGCAGCGGATGGACCGCAAGCCGCCCATCTGATTCCGGCGAATCTGGCATCCGGCGAGAAGAACGGGTATATGTTCTCGATGACGTCGGAGGCTGGCGGATTTGCGGTCGTCGCCATACCCAAAGTATTTGGAAGCACGGGCCGGAGGACGTTCTATCTCGATCAGGACGGAGTGGTGCATCAGAATTGGGGACGAGAGCCGGCATCGGCGGACAGTCCCGAGTTTCAATAACGCCGACAAGCCGGAGGCTTATCCCACGGGTGTAGAATCAGTCCCGGAGGCGCGCCGTGAAGACTGATTTGGAAATTCGGTCCCCGGGGACTCACCAGGTTGTCAACCAAGCCCCGCCGCTCGCAGACTACAACCTGTTCTCGACAGATGGCGCGCTCATGGAAGCTGCGGAGCGCGAGGGCGCCGATTGGGCGATCCCGCGTTTGAAAGATTTCGGCCGGCTGGTCGGGACGGAAGAAGCGATCCGTTGGGGATTTCAGGCCAACGAGAACCCGCCGGCGCTAAAGACGCACGACCGCGTTGGAAATCGCATTGATGAAGTGGATTTCCATCCCGCATGGCACTCTCTAATGCGGCTTTCGATCGAACACGGCCTTACGAGTCTGCCTTGGACGCAACCAACGCGCGGAGCGCACGTCGCGCGCGCGGCCTTGATGCTGCTGGCATCGCAAAACGAAGCCGGGCACACTTGTCCGGTATCGATGACCTACGCGGCGGTTCCCGCGCTGCGCAAACACCCGGAACTCGCGCGTGAGTGGGAACCAAAGCTGCAATCGGCAAAATATGATCCGCGGGCGCGGCCGATCACCGAAAAATCCGGCGCGCTGATGGGCATGGCAATGACCGAGAAGCAGGGCGGATCGGACGTTCGCGCGAACACCACCCTCGCCGAGCCGGACGGAAACGGAGCGTACCTCATCACTGGACACAAATGGTTCTGCTCGGCGCCGATGTGCGACGCATTTTTGGTTCTGGCGCAGGCACTCGGCGGCCTGACCTGCTTTCTGATGCCGCGCTGGACGCCGGATGGCGAACGCAACGGGTTTCGCATCCAGCGGCTGAAATCGAAATTAGGCAACCGGTCGAACGCCTCCTCGGAAGTGGAGTTCGACCATGCCTGGGCGCAGCGCATCGGCGCAGAAGGACGCGGCGTCGCGACCATTATCGACATGGTGCAGCATACGCGCCTGGATTGCGTTATCGGATCGGCGTCGCTGATGCGGCAGGCATTAGTGCAAGCCATCCATCATGCGCGGCATCGCGCGGCTTTCGGACGATATTTGGTGGATCAGCCGCTGATGCAGAATGTCCTCACGGATCTGGCGCTGGAGTCGGAAGCCGCGACGGTCTTGATGATGCGACTGGCGCGCGCGTTCGATGCCCGGGAAACAGACCCTGGAGAGCGCGGCATCGCACGGCTGGGCACGGCGGCCGGAAAATATTGGGTGGCAAAGCGTGGACCTGCGCAAGTGAACGAAGCGCTCGAATGCCTGGGCGGCAACGGCTACGTTGAGGAAAGCATTCTTCCCAGGATTTACCGCGAAGCGCCGCTCAATTCCATTTGGGAAGGTTCGGGTAATGTGATTTGCCTGGACATTCTGCGCGCCATGGAGAAGGAGCCGGATGCGTTGACCAGCTTGTTGAGCGAGATTGCGCTGGCGCGCGGCGGCGATCGAAGGTTCGATGCATTCAGCAAGACGCTGGAAAAGGATTTGAAAGGACCGATGGTGGAAGTGGAAGCGCGACTGATCGCGGAGCGATTGGCGCTAGCGTTTCAAGCGTCGCTGCTGATCCGTCACAGCATCCCGGAGGTGGCTGATGCGTTTTGCGCTTCGCGGCTGAGTGACGAAGGTGGCCGGGCCTATGGAACGCTCGCGCCGTCCACGGATTTCGAAACAATTCTCAACCGGGCTTTCGCAACGTGAGCTGCATGTAATGCTCGTCGATCTTTTGACCGGCGACGCGTAGCGCTCCACACTCCATTCCGTACGATTCAAAACCGAGCGCCGAATACAGGCGTTGCGCGGCCACCTGGCTGGCTGCGACTGACAGTAGAATTGCATCCAGATCCGGCAGTGTTTGAGCGCGCTCAATCAGGGCGGCGAGCAGCGCTTTTCCGATGCCGCGGCCACGTGCCGATTCCGCCACGTACATTCCCCATACCTGCCCTTTGTGTTTCCGCTTGATGGTCGGTTTGCGGTAGAAACCGGCGGTGCCGACGAGTTCGCCGTCGTCGAACGCGCCCAGCACGAAATTATCCGGAGCGGCCGCAGCCAACCGCGCCGCAACCGTTTCGATCGAAGTGGCGCGATGTTCTTCCGCCGATTCGCCGAATGCTTGCGGATCTCGTTCGAGAGCTTCCAGGCGAAGCTGCCAGAACGCTTGCGCATCGGAGGGAGTTAAAGCACGGATCATCTGACGCCAGTATAGTCAGAGGGCAGATGAGGATTGCTGAAAATTAAGAAACCGACATAGCGAAACGCCGCGCCCGGACCTTTCGTCTTCCCGGTTGGAGGAATCGAATCGAAATGAAACGGATGATCCTGGCAGTTCCCGTTTTGCTGGCGATATTGGCCATCACACCGGTCTTTGCGCAAGAGCCGCCGCCGACCTTGCCGCCGCCCGAGCTCGACCGGCTGGTTTCGCGGATCGCACTTTATCCAGATCCGCTGCTCGCGCAGATTCTAGCGGCCGCCACTTATCCCAACGACATTCCGGACGCCGCGCGCTGGGCCGATCAGCATCACTATCTGACGGGCGATGCATTGGCGAGCGCAATCCGCGGCGACCAACTGCCGTGGGATCCAAGCGTGCAAGCCCTGCTGCCCTTTCCGTCGGTGCTGGACATGATGGCGTCCGACATGAATTGGACCACGCAGTTGGGCAACGCTTTTCTGGCACAGCAGCAGGACGTGATGGACGCAGTCCAGCGAATGCGCCGCGCGGCAGCGGAGTACGGATACCTGCGAAGCAACGGATCGGTGGTAGTGAGCACGGGGCCGTACATCGCGATTACGCCTGTGAATCCGGGCCTCATTTATGTTCCCTATTACGATCCGGCAGTGGTGTTTTACGCGCCGAGGCCCGGATTCTTCGTCGGCGGCGCCATCCGGTTCGGCTACGGCATCAATATCGGAGTAGCGTTCCGGCCGTGGGGCTGGGGCTACAACAGGTTCGATTGGGGTGGCCGTGTCGCGTTCATCAATAACGCACCGTGGAGACGAACCTGGGTAGATCGGGGCCACTACGTGCATCCGTATGAGGTGCATCGTTTCGAAGGCGCGCGACCGGCCGAACGGCATGAGGTGCACGAGCGTTCGGAACGGGAGAGGTCGGCGGCGCGAGAGGGCCGCGCGCGCGTTGAGGAGCATCGAGGCGGCCACGAACGCGAACGGGAACACCACTAGCGGCGGCTGATCGAACAGTGGCCGCAAGATCCTGTCGTGGTATCGCTCCCTGGCGGTCGCGGTTCGGTTAGATGAAGGCGGTGGTCTTGATGCCGGAGACGTCAAATCGTTTCCGGCATCGCATGTTTTTGCACATCACCTTGTCTTCCAGCAGGACCATATAACTCGCGGCCTTGCTGAACTTGGCGCGATCGCGCTCGTCGGCATTGCCGGGCAATCGGTCAACCTTTTTGCGAACCAGCCATTTCAAATCGTACGTGTCGCTGCTCCGGCAAAACGGACAGTTCAGCGGAATCGGCTTGGTGGTTTGGGATTCTTTATAAAACGCGCGTTCGTCCATTGTTATGCCTGCGCCACGGCGTGCGGCGCCGTCACTTTCGCAAAGCTCGCGTCCAGCCGGCGAGCGAATTCATCCACGTCCGATTTCGCGATGTTGAGCGGCGGCGAGATGCGCAGCACGTTGCCGGAGAATCCGCCTTTGCCGATGAGGATCCGGTTTTCGCGCGTCGCTTCCAGCAGCGCGGCGGTTTGCGCGGTAGCCGGCTTCTTGGATTCGCGATCCTCCACCAACTCCATCGCCTGCAAAAGCCCCATGCCGCGCACGTCGCCGACAATCGAATGCTTCTCTTTCAGCTCTTCCAATTTGCCGCACAGGTAGGCGCCGACTTCGGCGGCGTTGATGGATAACTTGTGGTCCTCGATAAAATCGAGCACGGCTTTCGCGGCGGTCGCGGTGATCGGATTACCGCCAAAAGTCGAAATGGTCGCGCCTTTCAGCGAATCGGCCACTTCCGGCCGCGCGATGGTGAGCCCGATGGGCGAACCGTTAGCCAAACCTTTCGCGCTGGTGAGAATGTCGGGCTGCACACCCCACTGCTCGATGCCGAACCACTTCCCGCCGGTGCGTCCCCAGCCGGTTTGTACTTCATCGCTGATGAAGAGGCCGCCGTATTTCTTAACGGTCTCGGCCACGATGGGGAAATATTCCTTGGGCGGAGTGATGAAGCCGCCCACGCCCTGGATGGGTTCGGCGATGAATCCGGCAATGCGACCGGAGGTGGTGGTTTTGATCACTTCTTCGACATCCCGCGCGCATTTCACCTCGCAACTCGGATAGGCGAGCCCGTAAGGACAGCGGTAACAATACGCATTCACGGCATGGACGATGCCGGCTTGCGAAACCGGACCGAGCCTCCAGTTCGATTGCGCGGTGAGCCCCATCGCGAGCGAAGATCGGCCGTGATAGGCGTAGCGCAGCGCGACGATCTCCGAGGAGCCGGTGTAGCAACGCGCTGTGAGGATGGCGGTTTCGTTGGCTTCGGTGCCGCTGTTGGTGAAGAAAGATTTTGTCAGCTTGCCGGCGGGCGTGATCTGGGCTAGTTTCTTGGCCAGCGCGGCCTGAGGCTCATTGGCAAACACTGTGGAAACATGCTGCAGTTTGTCGATCTGCGCGTGCAGCTTTTTGTTTACCTCTGCATTGCAATGGCCGACACTGATGGTGACGATTCCGCCGAAGAAATCCAGGTATTGGTTGCCATCCGCGTCCCAGACGTATTGATCCTTGGCGTGCGAAACGACGAGCGGCTCTTTGTAGTAGTGGAAGACGGAAGGGAAGAGATGGTCGCGATTCGCGAGCAGGATTTCTTCTTTGGTCATGCTTGATTCTAATACGGGAACCAAAAAGCCGTTTCTCGTTAATCGTTTCTCGTTCTGGTTCTGGCGGGCGCGGGGCACAAATCCGATAATCTGATAACGAGTACTCAGTTGCAGGGCAGCGGACGATCGGTTTGCAAAATAGTGCTCTGGTAGCAATGACCAAAATTGCGCTTGACGCTGGCCCCTTGTCTGTCGCGAGCGGAGGCGTGCGGCGCTACACCGAAGAATTGAGCCGCGCGCTGGCGGAGAATTTCCCGGAGGACGAATTCTGGCTGCTTTCCGATCAACCGTTTCTGGCGCCCACTGGTTCTCCTGCAAATCTAAAAACAGGCGGGGGACCGCGCAATCTTCTGGAGCGCCGCTGGTGGCTGTGGGGATTACAAGCCGAGATTTCGCGCATCGGAATTGAGCTGTTCCACGGCACGGATTTCGCCGTGCCATACCTCCCGATCCGGCCGAGCGTCATGACGCTGCACGATCTCTCGCCTTGGATGGATTCCAGTTGGCATTCGGAAGCCGATCGGGTTCGTAATCGCACTCCCATGCTGCTTCGCCTGGGATTGGCCACGATGGTGATTACGCCGTCGGAAGCGGTGCGCCAACAAGCCATCCAGCGCTTTGGTCTGGATGCCCATCGCGTGGCCGCTGTCCCGCACGCGGCTGGAAGAAATTTCGCTCCCGTAGCGCCGGCACGCGTTACCGAGCCCTATCTCCTCCATGTCGGAACCCTCGAACCACGCAAGAATCTGTCGATGCTCATCGAGGCCTGGCGCGAAGTGCGCAAGCGTTATGCGGTGGATTTGGTCCTTGCCGGACAGCGGCGCGAAGATTTTCCCGAACCAAAAAGCGAACCCGGGCTGCGCGTCTTAGGGCTAACGGAGGAAGCGGACTTGCCAAAGCTCTATTCGGAGGCGCTGGCCGTAGTTTATCCTTCCTACTATGAGGGATTCGGACTGCCGGTCTTGGAAGCGATGCAGTGCGGCGCGGCGGTGATCGCATCACGCGACCCTGCGATCGCCGAAGTGGCCGGCGGCGCCGCGCTTCTTGCGGACGCGAAGGATCGGCGGATGTGGGTAGAATCGATCACCAGCCTGTTCGAACATCCATGTCAACTCCAGACTTTGCGTGAGAAGGCGCTCGTGAGAGCGGGTGAGTTTTCCTGGGTTAAGACGGCGAAACTCACTAGAGAGGTGTATGCCGAGGCCGCCCAGCGGTTCCGCTCGAAAACCTAAAGCGCTGTTTCTTTCACCCGAATCGCCTTATCCCACCATGGGCGGTGGTCCGATGCGATCCGCATCACTACTCGAATATTTGTCGCGACGCTATTCGGTAGACGCAATTTTTTTTCGTGAATCAGGATCGCCGGATCCGGCGCTTTCGGTCCCGCCGGGGCGTATCGAAAGGTTGGATGTGCTGGAATTGCCGCGGCATTCCAAGACCGCACTTGCGCGCGCCGCCCGCAACTCGATCCGGATGGTTCGGAATCGTCCGCCGCTGGTGGATCGATTTTCCGGCTTTGAAGACGCAATTCAGAGGCTGGCTACGCGAGAACAATACAGAGTGGCCGTGGTGGAACATTTTTGGTGCGCAACGTACGTGGATCAGCTGCGTCCCCACTCGCAGCGCGTGATCCTTGATTTGCACAACATCGAATCGGCGTGGCACGGCAGTCTGGCCCAAGGGGAAAAAGGGACGCGGGCGATGGCGCTGAGGCGGTTTGCCACAGCTTGCGTGGCCTTGGAACGCGAGTATCTGCCGAAATTCGACCATTTGCTGGTGACATCGGAAGACGACGCACGAATCGCCGGCGCGATCGCCCCGGATGTGGCTTCCACGGTTTATCCCAACGCGCTGCCCGAAATTCCGCGGCCGGCCCGCCGGGAACGCGAGGAAATTGTTTTTAGCGGAAATCTGGAGTATGCGCCCAATATTCTGGCCATCCGGTATTTTAACCAACAGATTTGGCCGCAACTGAGAGAGCGCTGGCCGGGTTTGAAATGGAAGATTGTCGGGAAACATCCGGAGGCGATTCAAAGCATAATCGGCGGCGACACGCGCATTGAACTAACCGGATTTGTCGAGGACGCTATAGCGGCGCTGGCACAATCCAGAGTCGCGGTTATTCCCGTGCTGGCAGGAAGTGGAACACGCGTCAAAATTTTGGAAGCTTGGGCGGCTGGAACCGCCGTGGTCTCCAGCACTCTGGGTGCGGAAGGCCTGGGGTGCCGCAATGGAGAACAGTTGTTGATCGCCGACGACCCTAGTGATTTCGCGAGGGCGGTTTCGGGATTGCTCGATTCCGCGGCCTTGCGTGAAAAGATCGGGGCCGCAGGCCGTAGATTCTTTGAGGACCGGTTTACATGGGCCAATGCTTGGCGCAGTTTGGATGCCCTCTTCGCGGCGAATTTGGACGGAGCGATTTGAGGGAAACGATATGCTGCCCGCGTCGGTCTAAACTGTGACCGCGATAGACCCTTCTGGGTGCGTGGAAATGCACATATCCCGGGATTTAGACGTCTGCATTAGTTGTGAAAACTTTGTGAAGGAAACGAGCTACGCGGGAAACACACTATACTGGAGACGGTGATGCGCTTTTCCGTTGATGCCCACGCAATCGGGCAACACCTGACGGGTAACGAGACATACATCAGGAATCTACTGAACTGTTTTGCGGCGTTGGATCGCAAAGCGGACTTCTTGACCTATGTTTCGCGCGCCGACGCGTTCGATCAGGTGCCTGAGCGGTTTCATAAACGACAGGTGTCGGCAAATCCGTTTTTGCGATTGGGCTACGATATTCCGCGCGAATTGCGCAAGGACAAGCCCCAGCTTCTGCACGTGCAATACACGGGCCCGATATTTTGCAACGTGCCCGTGGTGGTGAGCGTGCACGATGTGAGCTTTCTCGAACATCCCGAGTACTTTTCGACGTTCCGGTCGGTGCAATTGCGCTGGACCGTGGAGCGGACGATACACTCTGCAGCGCGAGTACTCACGCCCAGCGAATTCTCGAAGCGCCGGATTCTGGAATCCTATGGGCTGGACGAATCCAAAGTGGTGGTGATGCCAAACGGGGTGTCCTCCAGCTTCCATCCGATCTCACGTGAAATCGCGCAGCGCTGGGCCCAGTCCGCCTTGGGATTGTCGGTTCCATTCGTACTCACGGTGGGAGATTTGCAGCCGCGCAAGAACCACGTGAACTTAATCCGCGCCTTCGAGCAACTGGTACGCGCTTACCCGCAGCTTCCGCATCATCTCGTCATCGTGGGAAAGCCGACCTGGCACGCCGAGGCGATCCGGGATGTAGCGAAAAAATCCGGTGTCGCGAACCGCATTCAATTTACCGGTTTCGTCTCGGACGCGGATCTGGTGAAGTTGTACGGAGCCTGCGATCTTTTCGTTTACCCATCCTTTTATGAAGGATTCGGTTTGCCGATCCTCGAAGCGATGGCCTGCGGACGCGCCGTGGCGTGCTCGAACACCTCGGCGATGCCGGAGGTGGCCGATTCGGCGGCTCTGCTGTTCGATCCAAAGTCGGTGGACGATATTCTTTTGACCATGCGGGATCTGTTGCTGAATCCGGAATTGCGGGCACGCATGGAACGCTTGGGCGCGCAGCGGGCGCCGATGTTCAGTTGGGAGAAAAGCGCGTCGAAGACTTTGGATTTGTATTATGAAGTCGCCGGGAAGGCGGTAGAGCGGGTTCCTGCGATGAATAGCGTATCGGCCGCGCGCCGTTGAGGTTTTCATGCTGAAGTATTCGTTCCGAAAAATTGCCGGCGTTGTATTGTGCTGCGCGGCCGTCGCCACTCCGGGGACGCCCATCGGCCCGCCCTCATTCGATAACGAGCAACTCCGCTACAACGTGAATTGGCCCAGCGGGCTGAGCTTGGGCGAGGTCCAACTCGGATCGTCGCGCGACAAAGGCGCGGCCGATGTAGCGCCGCGGCTGCATCTGGATTTTGCTCTGGATGCCGCGATTCCGGGATTCGCCGTGACGGATCGTTATCATTCCGAAGCGTCAGCAGAATTCTGCTCGGTGGAATTTGACCGCAAGGCCTCGCATGGGCAGAAAAAAACCGACGAGACCACCAAGTTCGATGGATCGGGCACTGCGACGCGAGAGACTACCGGCGGCGGAAAGTCGGAAATGAAGTCCGGCAGTTGCGGCAAAGACGCTCTGGCGTTTCTCTACTATTTGCGGCGCGAATTGAGCCAAGGCCGCATGCCTTCGCCACAAACGGTGTATTTCGGCGCGCCGTACGAAATCAAATTGGCTTTCGCGGGAACCCAAACCATCAAGCTCGGCGATAAGCAAGTGGAAGCGGATCGCGTTTCCGCTTCCGTCAAAGGCGCTGCCTCGGAAGTGGGATTCGACGTTTTTTTCTTGAAGGACGCCGCACGTACGCCCGCACTGGTACGCGTTCCGCTCACGCTCGGAACGTTCTCCATGGAGCTTGTAAGATAGTTGAGAACCGGTTCCGGCTGATTCGTGGCAACTAAGATCGCTTTCTTCTCTCCCCTGCCGCCTGCCCGTAGCGGAATCGCAGATTACTCCGCTGCACTTCTGGACGAGCTGCGCAAACTGGCCGACGTCCAAGTGTTTTCTTCAAAACCCGCGACGTTCGATGCGTCCGCGTTCGACGTCGTTCTTTATCAGATCGGCAACAATTCCTATCACGATTTTTGCTATGAGATGGCGCTTCAGCATCCAGGCGTTGTCGTGGTTCACGAAGCGAATTTGCATCACCTGATCGCGGACATCACCATCAAACGCGGCGATTGGGACGCGTATATGCGAGTGCTTGGCGAAGAAGGCGGGCCCGCTGCCCTGGAATATGGAAAGCGCGTGCGGTCGCTTGAAATCCCGCCGGATTACGAGGGTGTGCCAATGCTGCGCGGGCTGCTGGCGCGCTCCAAGGCAGCCATCGTGCACAGCGCCTGCGTGGAAGCGGAACTGCGCGCCGCTGGTTTCTCGGGACCGGTGGCGAAGATCCAGCACGGGGCTTGGATTCCGGAAAGCAGCCGGTTGAATTATCGCGGCATGCTGGGACTGGATGCGGACGTGCCGCTGATTGGAATCTTCGGGTTCCTGAAGCCGTATAAGCGAATCGCAGAGTCGCTGCGGGCTTTCCGGAGGCTGTTGACCGTGAAGCCGGATGCGAAGATGATTCTGGTCGGCGAGCCGCATCCGGATTTTCCATTGCATTCCATCATTCAATCGCTGGGGCTGATGGCCAGCGTGCGGGTGCTTGGTTTTCAGGAGATCCAGGAGTTCGTCGGGAATCTCGCCGCCTGCGACATTGTCCTGAACCTGCGCTATCCGACGGTGGGCGAAAATTCGGGAACGCTCATGCGCGCGCTCGGATTGGGCAAAGCGGTAATCGTGTCCGAAGTGGGATCGTTTCTCGAGCTGCCGGACGAGATTTGTCTGAAAGTCCCCGTGGACACTGCCGAAGAAACCATGTTGTTCGAATATCTGAATATGCTGGTGAGCCGGCCGGATATCCGGCGAGCGATGGGAAGAGCAGCGCAGCAGTGGGTGGAAACAGAATGCGCCTGGCCGAAAGTGGCGCGCGAGTACGCTAATTTTCTCGAGTGCATCGCGCGGCCGGAGACGGCGCGTGCTGCTGCCGCATCCGCCGCGCCGGTGTCAATACCGGAACAAGTGCGCGTCGAGCCCGACTATATCGTCTCGTGGTCGCCCACAGAAGCCGCGCGGAATTACGCTGCCACTCACCTGACACGCTTGGAGAAGACGCTTGCCATCACGCCGCCCGGAGGTCCGAACGATCGTATTCTCGAGATGGGCGTGTACCTGCAAATCACGCCGGCGCTCAAGAATCGGCTCGGCTATGGGGAAGTACGCGGATGCTACTACGGACCCGCCGGCCAGACGGATCGTCGCAGCGTCACTTCAAGCGGCGAAACATTTTCGTGCGATGTGGACTTGTTCGACGCCGAGAAGGATCCGTTTCCGTATGCCGATGGTTACTTCTCCACCGTGCTGTGCTGCGAGTTGCTGGAGCATCTCACGGCGGATCCGATGCACATGATGTCGGAGATCAACCGGATTTTGAAACCGGGAGGCCACGTACTGATCACCACTCCGAATCTCGGGTCGTTGCGCGCGATTTCAGGCATTCTGCAGGGCTATCATCCGGGATTGTTTTCAGCCTACATTCGTCCGCGCGCGCCGGGCGAAGAGCCCGAGCCACGCCACAATCGCGAATACATGACCCGCGAAGTGGCGATGCTTCTGGAGAATTCGGGATTTGAAGTGACGCTGCTCGAGACCGGTCCATTTCTAGCGAGACCTGAACCCGAATTCACTTGGGTCGCGCAACTGCTGGAACGATATGAACTGCCGGATCGTGGTCTGCACGGCGATGGGATCTACGCTGTCGGCCGCAAAACTGGACCGGTGCGGGAGCGATATCCAGGCTGGTTGTACGAGTGACGATTCATAAATAAATGGACGCCGAATATCGCGACATCGAGCTGCGGACGCTGCCGGATACGCTGGCAGTCCGGTTGGTGCTGGAAAACAGGTCTCGCGCGACGTGGACACCAGCCAACTTTTCGCTCGGCTGGCAATTCTTCGATCCCGAGACAAATTTCTTCATTCTCGAGGGCGCGTGGACGCCAACCCGGCATGACGTGGCGCCCGGCCAAGCGGCGGAGTTCGAAATTTCGATTCCCTTCCCTCCCGAATCCGGCGGATATCAGATTTATGTTTCGCCCATTGAGCAGCCCGCCGGCTGGGCGTATCAGCGCGGCGAGCATTTCTTACGAATCATCGCGCAGGCGTCCGACGGCGACGTGCGGATTCTCGAGCAGGAGCTCGCCACGTCGAAAAAATTGCGGATGCGCCGGCTGCGTAGCGCGCTGCCGAAATTTTTCGCGGCGCCCGTGCGCGCCATCGTCCGAAACCATCGCCTGATTCGTTCCATGGCGCGGCGCGATATTTTGGCGCGCTACCGCGGCTCGCTGGGCGATGTGTTTTGGACGGTGCTGAATCCCCTGCTGCTGATGGCCACGTACTTCTTCGTTTTTGGCGTGGTGCTCCACTCGCGATTCAGTCCAACCGATCACAGCTCCACCGGATTCGCGCTTTATTTTCTCGCCGGGATGCTGCCGTGGCTCGCTTTTTCGGAACCGGCCGGACGCGCCCCGCAGGTGGTGCTGGAGCATCGGAATTTCGTGAAGAAGCTGATTTTCCCGTTGGAGACGCTGCCGGTGAATCAAGTGGTGGCCGGTTTGGTAACGGAACTGTTCGCCGCAGCCGTGTTTCTGGCGGCTCTGCTTGTGATTCGCGGCGCGATTCCTATGTCGGTGATTTGGCTGCCGGCTCTGCTCGGGCCGCAGCTGTTGTTCACTCTGGGCCTGTGTTGGTTTCTCGCTGCCCTGGGCGTCTTCGTGCGGGACCTCGGCCAGATCATGGGATTCCTGCTGACCTTGTGGTTTTTTATCACGCCGATCTGTTACTCGGAAGCGAATTTGCCCGCCAACGCGCTTGTCATCCTGCGAAAGAATCCAATGTACGTGCTGGTGCATGGATATCGCGCGATTCTGCTGGAACATCGCGCGCCGGAGTTGCTGCCTCTGGTGAAGTTGTGGATTGTGGCACTGGCTGTGTTTTTCCTCGGTCACGCCTGGTTTTACAAATTGCGCAAGAGCTTCGCCGACGTCATCTGATACAATCGCAACCGCGATGCAGCAATACGAGTGGACTCGGATAGAGAAAGAGCAGGTGAATCCCACCTTCGCGCGACAGGTGATCCATGGCGAGACCATGACGGTGGCGCGCGTATATCTCAAAAAAGGTGGCCTGGTTCCGGAGCACAGCCATCATAACGAACAGATCTCGATGATGGAGCAGGGAGCATTGCGATTTGTGCTCGAAGGACAAGAATTGATTTTGAAAGCTGGGCAGGTGTTACGAATTCCGCCAAACGTCCCGCATAGCGCCGAAGCACTGGAAGACTCCATCGCCGTGGACCTGTTTTCGCCAATCCGCGAGGACTGGATTCGGGGCGATGACGCTTATCTGCGCAAATGAAGCGCGGCTTCGCTACAATAGGCAGTACTTGCAACGGTCTTTTCTTCTCTGCGCGCTACTATCGTGCGCCTGGGTTCCAAACGTTCGCGCTCAGGACCCAGCCGCTGCTCCCCCAGAGCCGGCGCCCGCAGTACAGCCAGGAACTCCGGAGAAATCGCAGGACGCCGACGACCACCGCATGTTCGGCGTGCTTCCGAATTTCAAAACCGTAAACGATCCGACTCAGCCGGTGACTTCCATCGGACCGCGCGAGAAGTTCGGGCTGGTATTGCATTACTTCGATCCGTTCACATTCGCGGTCACTAGCGTTCAAGCCGGAATCGAACAAGCCACCAACGAGAAAGAGGCGTATGGCCAAGGCACGCTGGGCTACGCCAAGCGATTCGGCGCCGATTTCACCGACGCTTTCACCAACGAGCTGTTCGTCGTCGGCGTGTACCCTTCCTTGCTGCATGAAGATCCGCGCTATTTTCGCTTGGGACACGGCAGCGGATGGCGCCGCACCGGATATGCGCTGAGCCGGATTCTCGTCGCGCGCACGGACTCAGGCGGACATCGCTTCAACTGCTCGGAGTTTCTGGGCAACTTTACGTCCGGATCGGTTTCGCAGCTTTACTATCCGCAAAACGAACGGGGAATCGGAGGAGTGCTGACGCGCATGAGCGTGCAGATCGGCTACGATGCGATGTTCAACATCCTCAAGGAATTTTATCCGGACTTGAAGCGGAAACTGCACCGCAAGAACGGCTAAAATCGTCGAGTGGCGCCTCTGCTCATTGAACCCGTGACCCTGAACGGTCGGCACATCCGGCTGGAACCTCTTTCGCTCGATCATCACGCCGGGCTGTGCGAGATCGGCCTCGAGCCGGATCTGTGGCGTTGGATTCCAACTCAGGTTCGGTCGCGCGAGGACATGGCGGATTATATCCGGCTCGCCTTGCAGGGGCAAGCCGAGGGGCACTCACTGCCCTTCGCCAATGTAGAACAGGCGAGCGGACGCTTGATAGGCTGCACGCGCTACATGAACATCGACAAGGCGAACCGGCGGGTGGAAATTGGCTCCACGTGGATTGGAAAACCCTGGCAGCGTACGGCGGTGAACACCGAAGCAAAATATCTGATGTTGCGGCACGCCTTCGAAACTTTGGGATGCTTTCGTGTGGAGTTGAAGACCGATGCTCTGAACGAGAAATCGCGCAATGCGATTTTACGCATCGGGGCGACGCAGGAAGGGATTTTCCGGAAGCACGTCCTGTGCTGGGACGGGCGGTTGCGCGATTCGGTTTACTTCAGCGTGATCGACTCAGAATGGCCGGATGTGAAGGCCCGGTTAGAAGAAAAGATGAGGGTGTGACTCGCACGAGCCTCATCTGCCTAACTCTGCTTTTCAAACACCATGGTGTCGATCTTGCCCGTCTGCGGCACGATCGAGGTGACTTCGACGGTCAACGTTTTGCCGTCCTCTGAGACCTTCAGGCGATAACGCGTGACGTGATCGTTTTTCGTTTCCATATCCACCAACATGGGGCCATTGAACCAGAAGGAATCGCGGCGGTCGCCGGGAAATTTGCACTCCTTGCCGTCGGTGGTACACTGCAACTCGGTCTTCTTGGATTTGCCGTTCTCGGATTCGGTGATGTGAATGGTATTGTCGCCTTCTACGATTACCCAGGTGGCGCTCGACACCTTGCTGTTATGCAGTTCGCTTTTCGCGGCGTCGAGCTCCCAAGTGCCATTCAAGCTGGGATGGTCCTGGGCCGAGGCGGTAACCCCAAGAAGAAGGAGCGCCGCAAACGTACAAATCAGTATTCGCATCTAACTAATCCTCCCTTTCGTACTGTGCTGCCCGCGCTAAGCGACGCGTGCTAGCATGAATCGGATAATGCCAGCAGAACTATGAACCTATCCGATAAATATACACTCGAACGGGGCCGAGTGTATTTGACCGGCATTCAGGCGCTGGTTCGGCTGCCCATCGATCAAATGCGCCGCGATCGGGCGGCGGGACTCAAAACGGGCACATTCATTTCCGGATACGAGGGATCGCCGCTGGGCGGCTACGATCTCGCGCTAGCGCGGTCCGGAAAATTGCTCACCGAACACAACATCCACTTCCGGCCGGGAGTCAACGAAGATCTAGCGGCCACGGCCGTCATGGGCAGCCAGATTTACGAAGTGATCGGCAAGAACAAAGTGGATGGCGTGCTGGGCATTTGGTATGGCAAGGGCCCCGGCGTCGATCGATCGGGCGACATTCTGCGGCACGCCAATCTCGGTGGCACGGGCAAGAATTGCGCCGCGCTGCTGCTGTGTGGCGACGATCCGATTTCGAAAAGCTCCACCATTCCCCATCAGAGCGATTTTAGCCTCTACAACCTCGGCATTCCGTTTTTCTATCCGGGAAACACCCAGGAGATCATCGATTACGGATTGCTCGCAATCGCGATGTCGCGCTTTTCCGGCGCGTGGGTGGGGATGAAGATGGTGACCGACGTGTGCGACGGCGGCGGCACCATGGAGGCAGACCCGGATCTGCCGGAGATTCGCCTGCCGCAGGGCTATCAAAAATACTCGGATCCAAGGCTGGTTCCGCCGATCACGCTGGCGCTTGAAAACGAAGTGAACGTCAGGCGATTGGAAGCGGTTCGCCAGTTTGCCCGCTTGAACGCCGTCAATCGGCACAACGGCGCAGCAGCGAGCATCGGCATTTTGAGCACGGGCAAAACTTACTACGACCTGATGCAAGCGCTGCGCGACCTCGGAATCCGCGATGGCGTTCGCATCGGCAAAGTGGGAATGCCCTTCCCGCTCGATTCCGAATTCGTAAAACAATTCGCCGAAGGCCTCGAGACAATCCTCGTGGCGGAGGAAAAGCGCAGCTTCCTCGAGATGCAGCTTCGCGAGATTCTATACGATCAGCCAGCGCATCCAGCAATTCTCGGAAAGTCACACTTCCCACCAGTAGGCGAACTCGACCCAGACAAAATCGCAAAAGTTCTGTGCGACGCACTGCATTTAAACGATCGCCGCTCAATCCCCAATCCCCAATCCCTAATCCCAACGGCGAAGCCGTCCCCCGCCCGCCCCGCCGCATTCTGCAGCGGCTGTCCCCACAACCGTTCAACGCTGCTGCTCGAGGGACAAATCGCCGGCGGCGGCATCGGATGCCACACTATGGCGATGCGGCTGATGGACCCCACGCGTGCCATTTCATTCCTGACGCACATGGGCGGCGAAGGCGCGCCCTGGATCGGCATGACGCCGTTTGTGGATCATCCGCACATTTTCCAGAACATCGGCGATGGGACGCTGTTTCACTCCGGGTATCTCGCGATTGAAGCTTGTGTTGCCGCCAAGGTCAACATCACGTACAAAATTCTGTACAACGGCCACGTCGCGATGACGGGTGGACAGGCCGCGATGGGCGCGCTTCCGATCCCGGAGCTGACGCGCAAGCTGCAAGCCGAAGGTGTGCGAAAAACGGTAGTGCTGTCAGAAAATGTCGAGCAGTACACGGACCTGAGCGTGTTCGCGTCGAATGCCGAGTTGCGTTCGCGCGAGGAGCTGCCGCGGACGCTGAAGGAGCTGCCCAAAATCCCAGGCGTCACGGTCATCATTTACGATCAGGAATGCGCGGCGGAAAAGCGGCGCAAGCGGTCGCGCGGCCAACTTGCCGAGCCGACCATGCGCCTGGTGATCAACGAAGAAGTTTGCGAAGGCTGCGGCGACTGCGTCAAGCAAGCCAACTGCATGAGCCTGACGCCCGTAATGACGGAGCTGGGCCAGAAGATCCGCATCCATCAATCGTCGTGCAACAAAGATTACACGTGCGCGATGGGCGATTGTCCGTCGTTCGTGAGCGTTCAAATCAAAGCTGGCACCGGGCTCAAGAAACGATCGCTGCCCAAACTTCCGCCAGCCGAGGTTCCATTGCCGCGCGACATGGTGAAGGCGGGCGACGGGTATCGCATTATTGGTCCTGGAATCGGCGGAACAGGCGTAGTCACCATCAACGCGCTGCTCGCGACAGCGGCGTGGATCGATGGGCTTTCGGTCGCCACGCTCGATCAAACCGGAACAGCGCAAAAAGGCGGCGCTGTGGTTTCGCACCTTTTGCTGAGCGATCTGCCGATTGAAGCGCCCGCCAAAGTAAACGCCGGCAACGCCGATTTAATTCTCGGTTTCGATCTGCTGGGCGTGGTGCATCCGGCAAACCTCGGCACCGCAAGTGCCGGGCGAACGGTGGCCATCGTGAATAGCGATGTCATGCCGACCATCGATAACATCCGCAACCGCGCCCCGGTTTCGGGACCAGGTCAGATGCTGGAGCTGGTGAATTCGGTGACGAATCGCGGCCGCAACATCTTTCTGGATGCGAATCGCTTGGCCGAAGGATTGTTCGGCACCCACATGGCCGTGAACCTGTTCATGATGGGCGTCGCATACCAAGCCGGCTTGATCCCGATTTCGCTCGACGCGATGGAGAAAGCCATCCAATGGAACGGCGTCGACATCGAGCGAAATTTGCAGACATTTGCGTGGGGCCGTAAATATTACGAAGACGCGGGTTGGGTGGAATCCAACGCGTCCGCGCTACCGAACCGCGACCGCGAGGGAGCGCCACCCCGACTCGACCGCGTAGCCGAACTCCGCGAATATCAAAACGAATCCTACGCGCAGGAATACTCCGCATTTTTAGGCAAGATTCAAGATCCGTCGCTGAAAGAAGTAGTAGCAAGGTATTTGTACAAGCTGATGGCATACAAAGACGAGTATGAAGTTGCTCGTTTACTGACGAAGCCCGTGTTCGAGCGCGGAGTCCGCGACATCTGGGCCGCTCCTGAGTCAGTTAGTTACAATCTGCATCCGCCAATGCTTCGACGTTTCGGCGTAAACAAGAAGCTGACACTAGGGCCGTGGTTCCGAACGCCGTTGCTCGCGCTGAAACACCTGAAAATGCTGCGCGGGACTCCGCTGGATGTTTTCGGATACGCGGCGCACCGGCGCATGGAACGCAGCTTAATCCAGTGGTATCGCGACTTGATCGAGCAGGTGCAGGCAAACCTGACGCCCGAGAATTTGACGCAGGCACTCGAAATCGCCGCGCTTCCGGACCAAATCCGCGGCTACGAAAAGATCAAGGAACAGAATGTCGCGAAAGTGAAGCAGCAGGCTTCGGAAAAGCTGGCAGCGTTCAAAGCGGCGAAGGCGGAGTTGCTGGTTTCTGGTTCTTAGTTTCTGGCCGCGATGATCGGCCGGGAGCGCGAAGAGAAACCAGAAACGGTTTTTACTCGTATCTCAGCGCAATCATCGGATCCACTTTCATCGCGCGGCGGGCCGGAAGATAGCTGGCTACCAGCGCACAGGTGATCAGCACTAAGAACACCGCAACGTAGGTGAACGGATCGGTTGGGCTGACGCCATAAAGCAAGGTAGCAACGAAACGGGTCAGGATCAGAGCAGCCAGCGTCCCGATGATCGCGCCCGCTCCGACCAACATTACCGCTTGGCCGAAAACCATGCGCAGGAGATCCGAAGCGCGGGCGCCGAGTGCGAGCCGGACTCCGAATTCATGGATGCGCTGCGTCACCGAATGATACATGACGCCGTAAATCCCAACCGCGGCCAGCAGCAGTGCGATTCCGGAGAACAAACCGAGCAGCCAGGTTTGGAAGCGCCGCTGCGACAGCGATTCTCCAAGCTGGTGGTCCAGCGTCATCACTTTTTGGATCACCAATTCTTTCTCGACTGCTCGCAACTCGCTCTCGACGATTCCCGCGGCTTTCAACGGATCGTCGGGCGTACGGATCACCAAGTTCAAATCGGAACGCGGTTCTTGAGTCAACGGCGAAAATGTTTCGACGCGCGCAGTTTTATCCAAACCCTGGCGCCGCATATCCCCCACCACGCCAACCACCGTTAGCCAGTGGACGTTCTCGGTTCCCCAGCCGAAATGGAACCGCTTGCCGACGGGATCTTCGTTCGGCCAGAACTGCTTTGCCATCGTTTGGTTGATCAGGGCAACCGGCAGCGAGCCGGCCTGATCCCGATCGTCGAAGAAACGCCCTGCGATTAAAGGAACCCGCAGGGCTTTGAAATAGTTCGGACTGACTGAGTCCGTGGTCGCCTCGACCCGTTGCTCGATCGGCGGTAAAGGCTTGCCTTCCACCGAGAATCCGCCCGAGTTCGGCGTCGAACTCAGGAAGATGTCGGTGATCAATCCGGCCGATCGCACCATGGGAACCGTATTCAGCCGATCCAGGATACGGCTATAGAGTGCGGCGACCTGCACGCCCTTTGAGAATTTGGCATAGGGCGCAGAAAGCTGCATCGTCAAAACGTTGGAAGAATCGAAGCCTGGATTCAGTGCGCGCAGGTGAATCAGACTGCGCACCATCAATCCCGCGCCTGCCAGCAGCACCATGGATAGCGCGACTTCCGCGATCAGAAGCGACGACCGCGCGAAACTGGCGCGCAATGCGCCGGCCATACCGCGGCCGCCTTCCCGCAAAGATTCGTTCAGGTCGCTACGCGAAATCCGGAATGCCGGCACCAAGCCGAAGAAGAGCGCCGAAGCTAACGACATTGCGAACGTGAACCAAAGAACGCGCGCGTCCATCGCGATTTCATCCAGGCGCGGCATGTCGGCGGGCGCCAGTGCGATGAGTGCGCGCAGGCTCCCATATGCAACCAGCAGTCCGGCTAATCCCGCAGGCACACTGAACACGAAACTTTCGGTGAGCAGTTGACGAATCAGGCGAGCTCGCCCGGCGCCCAGCGCGGCTCGGACGGCGATTTCGCGCTCTCTTCCGGCACCTCGCGCGAGAAACAGGTTCGCGACATTGGCGCACGCGATCAGCAGTACAAATCCGACGGCTGCGAAAAGAACCAGTAGACCGGTCCGAAGATTTCCGACCACTTGATTCAGAAGCGGAACCACCCAGATGCCGGTGCCTGCATTACTGTTCGGATATTGCCGCTCCAGATTGGTTCCCAGAGCGGTCATCTCCGCGCGCGCTTGTTCAAAGCTTGCACCGGGCTTCAACTTGCCGAGCACATGCAAAAAGAGCCCGCCGCGATTTGCTTTGGTTTGATCCGAGAGCGCCAAAGGAGTCCAGATTTCAGTGCGCTTGTCTGGAAACTGGAAGCTCGCAGGCATCACGCCGACGATCACGTAAGGATTGCCATCCAGAAGCATGGTTCTTCCAAGGACGTTCGGATCCGCGCCAAAGCGCTCGCGCCATAGTCCGTCGCTTAGAATCACCACCGAAGCATGGCCGCGTTCTTCTTCCTGCTTGGTGAACGTACGCCCGATGGCGGGCGAAACGCCGAGGATGGAAAACAGATTCGCGCCGACCCTCCAGCCGAAAACTTCGTACGGTACGTCTACGCCGGTGACATCGGCGCCGTTCTCCGAGAAGGCCGCCATGTCTTCGAAGAGCCGGCTTTGGCTGCGCCAATCGGCGAAATTTGGGTAGGACGTCAGATCTTCATGCAGATTCATCCGCCGGTTGTCATTCCAAAGCATGGCCAAGCGATCGGCCGAATGATATGGCAACGGCCGCAGCAGGACGGAATTAACGGCGCTGAAAATGGCAGTGTTGGCGCCGATCCCGAGAGCCAGGGTGAAGATCGCGACCACGGTAAAACTGGGGCTTTTTCGCAGCATCCGCAGCCCGAAGCGGAAATCGTCCAAGAAGGTTTTCATTGGCCAAATCCCTGTTTGGATTAGACGCCGGCCGTGGCTTAAGGTTGGTACTATTTCGAAATTTGTCAGGATTGCCTACACTCGAATGGAATGCGCATCGCCCTTTGGACGATATTGCTGGCCGCGCCGCTGATTGGGCAGACCCGCTATGCAGTGTTTTTAGACGGCCCGCCGCAGGAGGCGCGTCATGAGGCGCTGCGCCAAAATCTGACGCGTCACGCGTTTACCGTCACCGGATCGTCCAGAATGCTGCTGAATGCGATTTTCGTGACCGCGCCTCCCAGCCGCGTGGATGAGTTAAAAAGCCTTCCGGGAGTAAAAGGCGTTGTCGCATTGCGCCGGCGCAAGCTGAATCTGAATCGGGCGACTCAGTTGGTTAACGCGCCCACCGCTTGGACGACGCTGGGCGGCCAGGAGAACGCCGGGGCCGGGATTAAGATCGCGATCATCGACACCGGCATCGATCTAACGCATCCGATGTTTCAAGATTCCATGCTTGAAATGCCCGCCGGTTATCCGATCTGCAGCGGCGCGGATTGCGCGTTCACCAGCAACAAAGTGATTGTGGCGCGAAGCTACGTGCGGCTGGCGGCAGCGGGGACTGATCCGCAAAATCCAGCGGCCGATTCCCGGCCTGACGACTACTCGCCTCGCGATCGCATTGGCCACGGAACCGCAGTGGCATCCTGCGCGGCTGGGATGCCAGTGATGAGCCCAGCGGGCTTGATGCTGAGCGGCGTCGCGCCCAAGGCGTATCTCGGCAATTACAAAATCTTCGGATCGCCGGAGGTGAACGAGACCACGCCGGACGATCCGATCATCATGGCTCTCGAAGACGCGCTGCACGACCACATGGACATCGCGACGCTCTCGCTCGGCTCGCCCGCGCTTTCTGGACCCCTTGATACCGGCGCGACATGCGGAAATGCGCCGGGAGTTCCATGCGATCCGCTAGCGATGGCGGTGGAGAACGCGGTCAAAGCTGGAATGGTGGTGGTGATAGCGGCAGGAAATAGCGCGATTGGGCAGTCTATCAATGCCCCGGCGTTCGGGACCGTCCAATCGCCGGGCGATGCGCCATCGGCGATTGAAGTGGGCGCTACAACGAATTCGCATTTTATGTCGGAGGGGATCGAAGTGCCGGGTCAACCGCAGATGTCCGGCATCTTCGGAGATGCGCCCATTCCGCCCGGAGCGATTGCTGGTATCCTGCGCGACGTAACCGAACTTGGCGATGACGGACGTGCCTGCTCCGGGTTGCCCGCGGGATCGCTGAACGGTGCATTCGCATTGATCCAAACCGGCGGCTGCACTTTTCTGGACAAGGCGGGTAGCGCCGAAGATGCGGGCGCCGCGGGCGTGATCTTCTATCAATCGGATAGTTCAGCTCTTACGCCGCCCGCTGGGCTTTTCTTCACCACTAGGCCCGCGATCCTGATTTCGAATCGCGACGGGTTAAACTTGAAACCGTTTAACGGCCGCACCATCTTTATCGATCCGGCGGCGATTGAAAAGGCGCTGGGAGCGCCGAATCAGCTCGCGGCTTTTTCTTCGCTCGGCCCGAGCCTCGGTAGCAACGGATTGAAGCCGGATTTGGTTGCCACCGGTGGAAGCACGGCCAATTACGCAAATCTGTATATGGCGGCACAGCGCTACGATCCGCTGGGCGAACTGTACAGCGCGAATGGATTCGTTGCGGCATCGGGCACAAGTTTTGCGGCGCCGCTCGTCGCGGGCGCGTCGGCGTTGGTGAAGCAGGCTCACCCGAAGTTCACGGCGGTCGAGATCAAATCGGCCTTGATGAACACAGCGTCTCAAGATGTGGGGCTCGACGAAGCGGACAAGCCGGCGGGCGTGCCTGGGCTGGGAGGCGGCAAGCTGGATGTGGGCGCGGCGGTTGGTTCGGCGATCACAGTGAATCCGC
>Ga0070734_10001116_pt1 | contig 42483 bp, 41 predicted proteins | sample Coa_R1_8_FD_66444 | JGI IMG/M metagenome (GOLD analysis project Ga0070734, IMG submission 66444) | Surface soil microbial communities from Centralia Pennsylvania, which are recovering from an underground coalmine fire - Coalmine... | ecosystem: Environmental > Terrestrial > Soil > Unclassified ...
TCGTCGCGAACAGCGTCGAACAAGAGATAGGCGCTGCTGTATTTGTCGAAGGGGAACAGACCAGGCGCGGATAACGGGGCTTGGGCTTGAACAGAGAGCGGAGCGTCCTCGACCAGCTTCGGGTCGATCACCGCCTCGAATCGCGCGCGTAGCCCCTTGACTAACTCGCTCTTTCCGGAGATGAAATCGTCGGTGGGCTTAGTGCCCATCTCGTTTTCTACCGATTCGTAATTAGCTTGCAGATACGCGACGGCGTCGCTAGGCCAGGCGACCTCACCGGCTGGACGACTGCCGAGGTCCATCGGCATCAGGCGTGGCGACCAGCCGCCCCAGAAGAGCGAGCGCCCGCCGAAGCAGTACGCCAATCCCGGGAAGGCTTGATTGCTGTGCCACGGGTGTCCCCAAACCAGATTCTGGGGCCCGGGATCCTTGGCATTGCTGGCCACCACTTGCTCTGTCGGGCCGAACAAGCCCAGCCGTGGCACGTTCTGAACGTGTGTAGGCAGCAGGAACGCGCCAGCTTCGACGACGAGAACGCGCAGACCGATGTCCTCGCCATGACGGTAAATCTTGTCCGCGATATACCCGCCGAACATGCCGGACCCGATGACGATAACGTCGAACGGGTCGCCGCCATTACCGGACACTTCGCTCCAAGTGCTGCACACCCAGCGGCCAAACATGTCATGAGAGAACGCGGTCTGTTGGACATCAACGACAAAGTTAGAATCGGGGGTGAGGCGAGGCAGCATAGACGACTCCTTTGGAGGCCCCAGTATGGTTCTCGCCCTGACTGTGGTTGCGGCTCGGGTGAGCAGGAAAGAAAAGCCAATCGGGTCAGAGGATGACCTGAAAACGCCGTCTACTTCTTAACTCCAGTCAAGGCTATAACTCATTAAAGCACAGCAACACAATGCGCCAACGCTAATATTAAAATAATTCGCTACATTAATTTGTTCTCATGCACGGGCCATCATCTCGCAAATCATTGCGGAACTCCGTTCGGAAACAACTTCTGTAGAAATTCTTTGTCAGCAGCCATGGGCTTGAAGCGATCAAAATCCACGTCTTCTTTCCATTGCTTATCGAAATTTTTGGAATCGATTGCTTTGGCCTTGGCAAATTCATCCAGCGATGCCGTCTTGTCGCCGATTACATAGTCGAGAAAAGCCAGCCGCATGTGGCTGCCAAAGCTGTTCGGCGTATAACGCAGCGCCTGTTGCGCCGCCGCGCGCGCCTTCTCCATGTTGCCCGCGTCCATGGCTTTGAACGTCTGGTCGCTATAGTTGTAAGCCAGATTCTGGTCCAGCAGCCGCCGCAACTCCGTAAACGGATCAGGATTGTCGTCCACATTGATATAAACGTAGCGATCGTTATTGATGTTGCGTCCCTGGCCCTTGCTCACTACCAGAATGGACGCGGACTGCCGCCCACGGGCATCTCCTCCGGCAGCATCGCCGGCTTTGAGTGCGGCAAAAAGTTTTTCCACCAGCTCACCTTGCGAGGCTTCAAAGGCCTTGCCCATGGCTTCCGGCACCTGCGGCCCCACCAGAATATTTCCTTGTGCCGACCACGTTTTGCCCTGCCGATCGCCCGCCCACTTGGGTGCGTTCGGCCCGGTGTAAGCCGCCACATTTCCTTTTGCGTCGATGATCGCCACCTGCCGCCCATCTTTGCCGGGAAACTTGTCATCGGCCAGAATTTTCTTCAGGACTTCCGGAGCGGTAAGCCCCTGCCGCAACAGATCCAGCGCCTGCTGTCCATAGCCGACGTTTACATTCGCCTGCGTCGCCACCGCGCCCACATCCGCCATGGCCCAGGGCACTACCGATCCTACAGAGAAATACCTTGAAGCCACGGCCACGCCCATCTCACCCGTTCGCGGATCAATGGCGACGATGGAGAATGTTGAGACCGGCGGCAGTGAGGATGCGGCGGCAAAGTTCGCCAGCAAAATACATACAATAAAAGTAAGTTTTTTCATTTTGTCCTTTCGCGCCCGCGTAAAGTTCGCCACGCCTGTAGCCACATAACTGTATTACTGATGAACAGTAGAGCAAAAATACCGTTTGCACCTATCCGAAAAGCAAGACTTGCCCTCCTTGGCGATTCGTTCAAGCCAACAAACACGAAACAGAGATAGAGTTCCGACAAAGTGAGAAGAACAAGTGCCACCCACAAAAACAGTTTCCTTATCCCCAACATCGTCAAGCCTGTATGCCCAGCACATAGGCCAGCACCACAATCATCAGCACCCCAAACGAGACAAGAGCATACCGGAAATCGCGCTCGTGCAGAAATTGCACGCAGGCCGCAATAATACGCAGCCCCGGAGTGGCCAGCAATACAAACAGGCCGGCAACGGCCACCCGCGGCCCCCACGGTACAATGAGTTGCAGCAGCAATCCCGCCACAATCAATACAAAGGCCGTATACGCGCCAAACTTCAGCGTGTGAGAGAGAACCCGATCAACGGCAAAATCCTGCCGGTTCATTTGAAGCCTCCAGTCAATAGCTTGTAAATCATCTGGGCCGCAAGCCATCCGGTGATTGAGATCAGCAGCATCAGGATATAAACCGGGCGTATTTTCGGGGAGATTCGCGCTCCCAGCAGCGATCCGGCAAACACTCCGGCCACCAGCGGAGCGGCAATATCCACGCGGATGTTTCCGTGTCCCCAGTAAATGTAGGCACTCGTCCCGGCGGTAACGCCGATCATAAAATTGCTGGTGGCCGCGGCCACCCGCAACGGAACTTTCATGAACAGCAGCATCACCGGAACTTTGATCGGCCCGCCGCCGATTCCCAGCAGCCCGGAAAATCCGCCGGCAATGAGTGAAGCCGCCAGCCCTGCCGGATAATTCTGCGGCGTGTAATCCGGAATAACTTCCTGCCTCTTGGCGTGGCGTGAATCCCAGGCTTTCTTGATCATGGAGCCTGCGCTGTAAAGCAGAAAGCAGGCAAACAGCACTGCCAGCGTCCGCCGATTAATGTGATGAGCCAGCAGCGCCGCTATCAAAGCCCCTACGGTCGTCGCCAGTTCCAGCGTCATGCCCAGTCGAACGTCGGTCACGTGCCGCTCCACATACATGGAGGACGTTGCGGTGGAAGTGGCAATCACGCAAAGCAGCGTCACGCCAATGGCCTGGTGCATCGGCAGTCCAAAATAAATGGCCAGCAGCGGCGTAACGATTATGCCGCCACCCACTCCGGCCAGCGCGCCAAAACCTCCGGCGCAAAAACCTATAGCCACCAGCAGAAGTATTGCCGCCAGCGTCATTGCGCTCTGTCTCGCAGCATCAAAATGTCATTGCCCTCCGGGGCCGTTTGTCCTTCCGCCCGCAATACTGACCACACTGAACCAAGCACCACCATTACCGCAAGCAGCATTAGCAAAGGGATGCGTTCTCCATCCAGCAATCCCGCAAGAATCGCCACCAGAGGAATAATCAGGCTGATGGTGGAAATCTGATAGGGCTGGAGCTTTTTCAACAGCCAATAATAAATAACAAAAGCGGTGGCTGATCCAAGGATGGTCAGGTAACAGAGGCCTAGGATTGCCGTCTTCGTCCAAACCGCATGCTTGTGTGCCTCCAGGGCCCATGTTGCCCACAACAACACAACGGAGCCCAGAAGCGATTGAAGCCCCGTGGCAACAACGGAGTCAACATTGTGCAGCCGCTGCTTTGCAAAGACGATTGACCATGCCGTAAGCAGCATGGAAACCAGTATCGCCGATCCTCCGATGATTCCCATCCGGCTGGTGCTTGGGTTCTCATAGAAAAGGACAAGAATTCCGCCAAAGGCCATCACCATGGCATACACGGCGCGGCGTGGCACCTTGCGATGCATCATGGCCGGCGTAATCAATGAGACCGCCAGCGGAGACGCCGAGTACAGGACCGCGCTCATTGAAGAAGTGACATATTGCTCCGCCCAAAACAGTAAGGCATAGGGCACAGCCATGATCGTCAGGGTAAGAATAAGGATCGCATTCCACTCGCCGCCATCCGCCGGCCAGCGCCGTTTCTGCGCCAATGCCATCACCAGCAGCAACACCCCGGCGGCAAACAGCCGCAAAGCCAGCGCTTCAAACGGCGGCACATCACGCACAACCAGGCGAATCCCCAGCCACGTGGTGCCCCAAATCAGGCAGAGTGAAACATAACCCGCCAGATGACGGCCGCTCAACGATGAACTTTGTGGGGTGGATTCTGCCATCGGAAGAATCAGTCTAACTGATCGTTAGACCTGTTTCGGGATCGGCATCACAAGAACCCAACCCTTACCACTGATAACACTGATGACACTGATGACACTGATTTACACGGATCAAAAAAGTTCAATTAGGGCTACGTTGAAGTTTGTAAATCCGTGTCATCCGTGTTCATCCGTGGTGAGATTTGCTTTTTTTGCAAAGCCATCTCACTTAACAAAATAAATCCGCCGCTTAACTTTATTCGTTTCTTCAAAACGCTTCGCTTTTTTGTTGCATCCACTTTCGCCGCGCGACTATAAACAAAAGACAGGCCGCGCCAGTGCTACAAACACCGACGCAGCCCTAACCACAAATCACCTTCACGAGAAAGGCGAATCATGGCTGCTATTGATGGTACCCAAAAGGCAGAGATATATAAAACTCTGTCATCTCTCAACATGTCCTTTGCTGGAATCCTCCAGCATCTTCAAACCCTTGAAAAAACCGGGTTGTTCAAATCCAAAACAGCCAAACTTTTCCCCGGTTTCACCCAGGAACTGCAAGCGGAATTCAATCAACAGTTTCTTGAAGACCTGCACCAGCTTGAGCTTGACGATTGGGGCCGCTACGGAAAAGTAAGGCAACGCTGGGAAAAGAGTCTGCGCGATCCGGACGACGTGTTCATTCAAGCCGAAGAACGCAAAAAACAACTTGCAAAACAACGCAAGAAACGCTGATTAACGTGGCTCTGCACAAAAAGCAGTAGTGGTTTCAATTCAAACTGGGCCACTACTCAAAAAGCAAAATCTCACCACGGATGAACACGGATCGCGCGGATTTATAAACTTCAAAATAGTCCTGCTTGAAATTTTTTAATCCGTGTAAATCAGTTCTTATCCGTTTTATCCGTGGTGAGCGTTGCTTTTACTGTGAGCTTGGCGCGTGGCTCGGCATCTGCGTGCTGGCCACGTTCTTCGGCGTCGAAAGATATCCGGTCACCGTGTTCTTGTCCACGCTGTTCACCACCACCTCAAACAGTGCGCGGTCGCGCCCGGTATAAAACTGCAGCGGCTCGTTGATGGTGCGGTCCTTCTTCTCAATCTTCTTATCTTCCGCCAGCACGTAGAGCGTGAACTTGCTCTTCTTTGGATCAGTCTTCTTGAGCTGCAGGCTCACGATCGAGAGATGCGTGGGCGTCTTGTCCTTTTGCAGCGTGAACTCAAAATAATCGCGGTCGCCGCGATGCTTGAGCATCTCCAACTCGTCATGCGAGGTGGCGATCAACTCGCTGTGCTTGTTCAGGTCGCCAATGGCGTGGTCCAGCTTCCCTTTCGTCACCGCCAGATCATTTTTGGTATCGGTCACATCGGCGCTCACCTTCACCACTTCGCCTTTCACGCCGGTCACTTCACTATTCACCGCGCCAATCTGCTGCTTGGTGGTTTCCTCGTCGGCCTTCAGGCGCGTCGCGGTTTCAAGCTCTTTGGCCTGGAGTTCCTGGGCTTTCTTGCTCAATTCTTTGTGGTTCATTCCCGCGCGGTCCGCCAGCACGTTGAGTTGGGCTTTCATCTGGGCGTTGGATTCGGTCATCTTTTTGGCCAGCTCTGCCTGCGCCGCAGTCTGCTTTTTTTCCATGTCGTTCATGCGGCCCTGCGCCATGACCATAAAGATCATTGTGCCGATCAAATACACCACTCCAGCTACCATCAAAATATTGCGCACTACCGGGCTTCCGCCATCGTGCGGCACTTCAGACATAGTTATCTCCAGTGAAAGGGTTTTGGGCTATGCCGATTGTTGAGCAGAACTGCTGCTCTGTCAATAAAAAGGGCCGTTCCGGATGGCCACTGTACTCGGCAGGACTACCGCAAATCCGTGTGAATACACGCCTTACAGCGCGAGCACCTGAATCTTGCATCTAATATTATGATGTCAATTCGCGACCGATATCCCCAAATCATGGAGCACGCCAAAGCTCTGCAGGCCAAAGCGCAGCCATTTGTTAATAAAGCTCGGCCTCTCTTGAATCGACGTGTCATGTCATTGGCACTCGTGGTCATTGGTGTGGTTCTGCTTGGTTATGTCGCCGGACAATACTGGGGAATGTATCGCAGCCAGAAAAATCTTGAGGCCGAGTGGCAGCGGCAGGCCGCCACGGTGAGCGTTCCCGGCAAAGCCCCGGTTTCGCCCGATCAACTGCTCACACGTTTAGAGATTCCCAAGATTCAGGTAGACGCAATCGTGGTGGAAGGCGCTTCCCGGCACGACCTCTCTGAAGGTCCCGGACACATGAAGCAGACCGCACAGCCCGGAGAGACTGGAAATGCCGTGATCACCGCCCATCGCGACACTTTTTTCCGCCACATCTACGAGCTCAACAAGGGCGACCAGATTCAGGTCCGCCGCAGCGGCCGCACTTTTACCTATGAAGTGACCGGCAAAAAAATCGTAATGCCGGAAGATATCAGCGTTATCAAGCCGACAAATAATCCGCAGCTTACTCTCATCACCTGCTATCCCACGTATTACATTGGCCCCGCGCCCAAGCGGCTCGTCGTGTTTTCCAAACTGGTAGATAGTGACGGCCAACCGGCGAATCAAGCCGCACAGGCCCACTCCAGCGTGCAGTAAGTCTCTCCTTATTACAATGTCAGTGTGAAGTCCTGGGACGTCATCATCGCCGGCGCCGGAATTATCGGCGTGTCACTGGCTCTGGAGCTGCGCCAGCGCGGCGCAACCGTGCTGGTGCTCGACCGCGCAGAGCCCGGCTCTGAAGCGTCTTCCGCCGCAGCAGGCATGCTGGCCGCCGCAGACCCGGAAACTCCCGAAGCTTTGCGTCCACTCGCGGTCGAAAGCGCGAGGATGTTCGCTGCATTTGTCCAAAGGGTTGAGTCCGCAGCGGGTATCCAGGTGGATTTCCGCCGCGTTGGAACCATTGCCCTTATGCCCGGACCCGCAGCGCCAAGTGAATATCGCGGCCTCTCAGCCGTGGAGCTTCAACTCCTTGAACCGTCCATCCACCGCTCTGAACATTCTGCGTACTTCGTGCGGGAAGATAGCGTCGATCCCCATTTACTCACGCGGGCGGCGCTCGTAGCCGCTCAGACTCTCGGAGTTGAAATTCACGGGCATACCACCGTGAAAGAAATCCACGCACTTAGCGACGCAGTGGAAGTCACAACTGAAACAGAAACTTTTTCCGCCGCCTCCGCCGTCGATTGCCGCGGCGCATGGGCGGGCGCACCGGTGCGGCCGCGCAAAGGACAGATGCTTTATGTCCTGCCGGAAGCCACCTTGCTACAGCATGTATTGCGCGCGCCAGAAGTTTACGTTGTCCCCCGCAGTTCAGGAAAAATTCTGATTGGCGCAACCGTGGAGGACGTGGGCTTTGACAAGTCTGTAGATCCATCGGCAATACTTCAATTAATGAATGCCGCCGCAAAATACCTGCCTGGACTCTCATCTGCTCCGATAACCCAAAGTTGGGCAGGCTTGCGTCCGGGCACGCCTGACGATCTGCCCATCATCGGCCAAACTGACATACCGCGCGTCTTCGTCGCTACCGGCCACTTTCGCAATGGCATCCTTCTAGCCCCGGTCACCGCAAAAATCATGGCCGAGCTGGTTCAAGGCCAGCCCTCGCCTCAGGATATCCGCGCCTTCTCGCCCGGACGTTTCCGTAACACACCGAAGTAAGGCTGCGCCTGCAAACACGCGTTCTAACGCGCCTGTTCTGTGCAAGAATAGCTTGTGGACCTTGAGTATCTGCTCATACAACTTCTGCTCAAACTGGGCGTAGCCACGGCTGTTGCCAGCGCGCTGGGCCGCTCCCATGAGTTTAAGAAGCTGCTCTTTGCCCGCAGACGCTCCCGCGAACGCAACATCCTCTTTGTTCTCTTTACCTGCATTCCCTTCGCGCTGGGCGTGTATTTCCGCTTTCGCGTAAAAAACTTCCAGTGCGCCGATCTCGGCTTTGAAGCCGCAATTCTCGTCGGCGTTTTGGGCGGCCGCGTCGCCGGAACTCTGGGCGGCTCCATCATGGCGATTCCTGCACTCTTTCACGGTGAATGGCTCACGCTTCCGGTAAACGCCGGCGCAGGAATGCTGGCCGGATCGTTGCGCCACTTCTGCCGCAATGAAGAAGAGATTTGGACCTTCTCCCCTTTCATCGACCTCAGCGTGTATCGCTGGGTAAAGCGCAACCTGCGTCATCCGCGTATCGACTGGCAGACCGCATTTTTCCTGATGATCATCGCCCTTCAGGCCGCGCGCCTTTTATTGCACTACGCGGTACCTAAAGAAATTTGGGTTCTATGGATCAACACTCCGGTGGCATTGCTCGCAGTCTTTGCCGCCACCGTGGCTACCATCGCCATTCCCATTAAGATCTGGAACCTCACGCGCATTGAGATGAAGCTGGAAGAGCAGGAGCGCCTGCTTCTTGAAGCACGCTTAGACGCGCTGCAAAGCCAGATCAATCCGCACTTCCTCTTCAACACGCTGAACTCGGTCTCTTCACTGGTGCGCTTTGATCCTGACCGCGCACGCGAACTGATCTTGAAGCTTTCCAAAATTCTGCGTCGCCTGCTGGGCAAGCATGATGAATTTGTGCAGTTGCGCGATGAAATTGAATTCGTTGACGACTATCTCGATATTGAGGTCGTGCGCTTTGGCCGCGACAAGCTTCGCGTCTATAAGCACCTTGACCCCGAGACGTTGGACATCGTGATTCCGGCCATCCTGTTGCAGCCGCTGGTGGAAAACTGCATCAAGCATGGCCTTGCGCCCAAGGTGGATGGCGGAAGCATCACCATCCGCAGCCGCATTCAGGACAACAAATTAATGATCCAGGTGGAAGATGACGGCGTGGGCATGAGCGCGCCTCCGGCGGTGGCCGCTGAACAGATGGGCTCAGGCCGCGGCATCGGCATGGTCAACGTGGCGGAGCGGCTCCATGTGTTGTTTGGCGATGAAGGCAAGCTCACCGTGCAAAGCCGCGACGGCCACGGGACGCTGGTGATGCTGGAAATGCCGGTGCTCGATACGGAACTGCCGCCCGCCGGCGCTGCCGCTGCAATCTACGCCGCGCGCTCCAACACGCGCTCATAGAATCTTTCATATTCAGGAATGATCTTGGTGGAGCAGAATCGCGTCTGCGCTTCCCATCGCGCTATCTTTCCCATCTCGCGCAGGCGCTTTTCGTCTGAAAGAATATCGATCGCGTAGCGCGACATCGTTTCCACGTCTCCCACCTCGGCAAGATAACCGCTGCGTTCATGGTCAACTACTTCTGCAACACCGCCAACGGCGGTCGCAATGGCGGGCACCTCACAAGCCATGCCTTCCAGCGCGGCCAGGCCAAAAGATTCCATCTCGCTTGGCACCAGCATCAGGTCGGCGATGGAAAGCTTTTCATAAACGCGGTCAACCTTGCCCAGAAACTCCACGCGATTGCGTAGGCCTTTCTGGTTCACCAGCCACTCCGCGCGTGAGCGCTCCGGTCCGTCTCCCATCAACAGCAACCGCGACGGCACTTTCTTTTGCACGCGATCAAAGATTTCAATCACGTCGCCTAGGCGCTTGACCGGACGAAAGTTCGACACGTGCACCAGAATGCGCTCGTCTTTCCCCGCAAATTCACACCGATTTTCAGCCGCCTTGGGATCGCGTGTATAGATGTCGCAGTTAACAAAGTTGTAAATCACTTCAATCGGATTCTTGATCTCGAATTCCTGTACCGTGCGCTGCTTCAGGTAATACGAGATGGCGGTAACGCCGTCGCTCTGCTCAATCGAGTAACGGGTCACGGGCAGATACGAGCGGTCCGCGCCCACAATCGTGATATCGGTGCCATGCAGAGTGGTGACAAACGGCAGCTTGCGGGATTTTCCATTGGGCTGCGCCGCGAGCATTTGTCGCGCAAGCAATGCGCTGACTGAATGAGGGATTGCATAGTGGACGTGCAGAATGTCCAGGTTATAGATTTCCGCTACTTCCGCCATGCGCGTGGCCAGCGCCAGGTCATATGGCGGATACTCAAACAGCGGATACTGCGACACCGTGACTTCATGAAAGAAGATGCGTGGCTGCTTGGTGTTGAGGCGGATGGGCTGCTGGTAAGCGATGAAATGCACTTCATGGCCACGCTGCGCCAGCTCAATGCCGAGTTCCGTGCCCACCACTCCGCTGCCGCCGTAGGTGGGATAACAGGTTATTCCGATCTTCATTTAGTTATGCCGCTCCGCTCCAGACCGCTTACAAAGCATCCTTCCACTCTAGCCTCTCCAGCCCTGCCACTGCCCGCTCGGCGGCACTCTGGCCTCGCGGGCTTTCAAGAAAATATAAAGTTGCGCCACTTTGCATCGGTAGCAAAAGGCTACGTCGCCCATGAATTGATTCAACTGAAGATAACAGGATTCACAAATGTTCGGCGCAGGTACACTAATTTTGAGGATAGAAGCGGCAATCTGTTTGCGCTCCCAGGAGTGAATATCTGAAATACCCCTGCGACTCGTCCGCGCGTTCTGGCACTGTTGCGACGGCATCTGGCCCCGCCGTGCGTGGCGGCTGGGTGCTGGTTGCGGCGATTCTCGGGTCCAGCCTCGCCTTCATCGACGGAACCGTGGTAAACGTCGCCTTGCCCAGTATTCAGCATGGGCTGAATGCCACGGTCTCAGGCGCGCAGTGGGTAGTGGAATCTTACGCACTTCTTTTAGCGGCGCTCATTTTGTTGGGCGGCACTGCGGGCGACTTCTACGGACGCCGCCTCATATTTACCATCGGCGTGTTTATCTTCGCTGCCGCATCCGCGTGGTGCGGTTTCGCTCCTGACATTCGGCATCTGGTCGCAGCCCGCGCATTACAGGGAGTGGGCGGAGCAATGCTGGTGCCGGGAAGTCTGGCGATCATCAGCGCGGCCTTCCCAACAGACCAGCGCGGCAAGGCAATCGGCACATGGTCAGGATTTACCGGCATTACCGCTGCTATCGGGCCCGTTCTGGGCGGCTGGCTCGTGCAGCACTTCTCCTGGCGCTGGGTCTTCTTCATCAACCTTCCCATCGCTGTGGCGGTCGTCGCTATTTCTTTCCTGTTTGTTCCGGAAAGTTGTGGTGAACGTGGCAAGGGTAAGCTCGATATTCCCGGCGCATTCCTGATTACGCTCGGACTTGGTCTGCTCGTCTTTGGCATGATTGAAGCGCCAGGCCGCGGCTGGACGAATCCTGTGGCGTGGGCAACCGCGACCGTTGGCGTGCTTGCGACCACACTCTTTTTATGGCGGGAGGCCAGGACAGACTCTCCCCTGGTTCCGCTACGCCTTTTTCGCTCAATGAATTTCAGCGGCGCAAATCTGCTCACGCTATTGCTTTATGCCGCACTGGGCGCGCTGCTCTTCTTTCTCCCTTATAACCTAATTCAGGTTCAGGGTTACACGCCCACTCAAGCCGGCGCAGCCAATCTGCCACTCATCCTGATCCTGTTCTTTCTTTCCCGATGGGCAGGCGGGCTGGTTGCGCGCTATGGCGCAAAGCTTCCGCTGGTGATCGGACCAGTTGTTGCCGCGTGCGGTTTTCTGCTATTCGCCAAACCGGGCATTGGCGGGAATTATTGGACGACGTACTTTCCCGCGATGGTCGTCCTTGGACTGGGAATGAGCGGCGTTGTCGCGCCTCTTACAACCACGGTGATGGATTCGGTCAGTGAACATCAGGCCGGTGTGGCGTCCGGCGTGAACAATGCGGTCTCCCGCGTCGCGTCGCTTTTATCGATTGCAGTACTGGGAATGGTGGCGTTTCATGTTTTCAACGATCAACTTGCGGAGAAGCTCAATGCGTCGAAGCTTCCCGAGCCCAAGAAGCAGGCCGTGCTGGAACAACGAAATCGCTTGACTCAGATCGAACCGCCTAAGGGACTGAATAATGATCAACAGCAAGTACTAAAACGTTCGGTTGATGAATCGTTTCTCTCAGGCTTTCGCTGGGTCATGGTGATTTCAGCCGGCTTATCTTTGCTCAGCGCCCTCAGCGCCTGGGGGATGATTGAAGGTAAGCCCCCAAGATCCACAAAGAACATGTGAACCCACAGACGTTCACGAAGACTGGCTGCTAAGAAATCCCATGATCGTCTTCAGTGAAGCTTCTGGCTGATCGGTAACGAAGATGTGGCTTGCATGTGGAAGCTTCACCAGTTGCGATCCATTGATCTTCGCGGCAATCAGATCGGCATTGCCTACTGGGACCAACTGGTCCGTCTCACCGTGGATCACCAGTGTTGGCGCGGCAATTTTCTGCAATCGGCTGTACGCTTCCCATCCGTAGATGCCCTGCAACTGCGCCTTATACGCCTCTGGTTTGGGAAACCATTTCCGGCGGATCGCCAGGTCTTCTTCAATCCGCTCCAGCGGCGTGGCCGAGTCATAAACATAAGGCCGCATGGCGCGGGCATGTTCCTCTGGCCCCAGACCGATCCCCTTCAGAATCTCGTTAACGCGCTTCTCTGCGCGCACGGCGTTTGGGCCGCCCGGCGCGGTGCATCCCAGAATGAGCGACTTCAAGCGCGCCGGATATTGCAGCGCGAACTCCTGCGCAATCATTCCGCCCATCGAAAGACCAAACACATGTGCGCGTTCGACTCCTGCGGCGTCGAGTGCAGCCGCGGCGTCGGAAGCCATCAGCGCAATGGAGTATGGTCCCGGAGGAGCGTCACTCTGACCGGTACCGCGATTATCGAGCGCAATCGTGTGATAGCGTTTCGCCAGCGTGGGCCGCGTGCGATGCCACAGGTATGAAGGATAGCCAAGCCCCATAATGAGCAAAATGGGATCGCCGCTTCCCTGTTCGTTCCAGTAAATCTTTGCGCCCTGATTTTGCAAAAACGCCATCAAGTCTCCTGTTACACCAGATCAAACGTCAGCTCGCCCAGCTTTTCCAGGCTGCATGCGATTTTATCTCCGGGCTTCAGCCACACCTGCTGGTCTTTGGGCTTGCCCTGGATCACTCCTTCAGGGGTTCCGGTAAAAATAATATCGCCCGGACGTAGCGTGATGTAACGCGAGATATAGCTGACCATCTGTTTGCTGTTAAAGATGAAGTCGCTGGTATTCGATGACTGCCGCGTTTCGCCGTTGACCCGCGTCTCCAGCTTCAGGTTGTCAGGATTGATCTGGTCGGCTGTGACCATGTACGGGCCGAGCGGCGCAAACTGGTCAGGCGTCTTGCCGATCATCCACTGCCCGCCGGTCTCAAGTTGCAGGTCGCGCGCGGTGAAGTCATTGCCGGTGCAATATCCGGCCACGTAGGAAAGCGCATCGGCTTCACTGACATTCTTCGCTTCCTTGCCGATCACCATCACCAACTCGCATTCGTAATCGAACTTCTTGGCGTACTCCACCGGCAGCTTGACCGTTCCCTTGTGATGATTCAGCGCGACGTTGAATTTATTGAACAGTACCGGCGCTTTGGGAATCGGCGAGCCAATTTCCTGGGCGTGCTTGCGGTAGTTCAGCCCCACGCAGACAATCTTTTCCGGATGCACCACCACCGGGCCATACTCAATGCCATCTTCCTTGACGAACGCCGAATGCGCGGCGCTGGACTTGAGCGCCGCATCCACCAGCATATTCAGACTGGGACCGTCTTCGTGCTGGAGCAAGTCGTCCATGGTCGCAGGCGCATGCATTTTCAGCAGCTTCGCGGCTTCCGGCACTATCAGAATGCCCTTATCGGTCTTGACCGCCAACTCATACGCGCCGTTGCGACGCAGGTTCAACACCGTGAGTCCATGCGCCATGCCACGCTTACGTTGTTCGTCCGCGCTCTCGCCAGCATGCGCCATGGTTAAACCTCCTGTGGCGGCCACGGCCGCAATAGCACCCGCTCCCTGCAATACTTTTCTGCGCTCCATAGTTCAACGCTCCTTTCGGGGTGAAAATAATAATATAGATTGCGCGGCTCTTGCCAATCCCTGGCTCCGTCTTTGCGCAACCCGGAGAGCAAAAAGTTTGCTAACGTAGCATATTGATCGTTTATAAGACCAAAGGAGCCCTCGCATGCGTCGATTAACGTTCATTGCTGTTTCCGCAGTTTTATTTTCCCTGTCATTGTCCGCACAGACTGTGGATGAAATCATAGCCAGGCACATTGCGGCCCAGGGCGGCCTGGCGAAATTGAAAGCGATTCAGAGTCTCCGTATGACGGGCAACTTTGAATCTTCCGGCATGCAGGCTGGCTTCACGCAGGTGTTCAAGCGTCCAATGAAAATGCGGCTGGATCTCTCCGTCCAGGGCATGACGATGACGCAAGCTTACGACGGCCAAAGGGGCTGGCAAATCGTCCCATTTACCGGCAAAAAAGACCCGGAGCCTATGACAGGCGACGAACTGAAGAATGCACAGGACCAGGCTGACATTGACGGCCCGTTGGTGGACTATAAGAATAAAGGCAACACCGTGGAGTTGATTGGAAAAGAGAAGGTGGCGGACAAAGACTCTTACCATATCAAAGTCGTGCTCAAGAACGGCAGCGAGCGTGACCTCTATCTGGATGCCACTACGTTTCTGGGGCTGAAGACCTCAGCCAAGACCACGATGCATGGAACGGAGGTCGAGCTTGAAAGCATACTTGGCGACTATAGGGACGTAAATGGTTTGAAATTTCCCTTTTCCATTGAGCAACATCAGATTGGCGGAGAGGGCCCGGGCCAAAAGATCACATTCACCAAAATTGAACTTGATCCGCCGCTTCAAGATTCCATTTTCAAGATGCCCGTTGCCGCCGCGACGCCGTCGAAGACTGGGCCAACACCATCGCCCAAATGAGCCTCAGTCCGGCCAGCGGCACGTCACAACCTTGGTCTCTGTATAGAAACTCACGCCGTCTTTGCCCAGCGCGTGCAGGTCGCCGAAGAATGAACCTTTCCAGCCTGAGAATGGAAAGAACGCCACCGGCGCAGGCACGCCCACGTTGATTCCCACCATTCCGGCGGTTACGTTCTGAGTGAAATGCCGCGCCGCGCCGCCAGAGCGCGTAAAGACTGATGCGGCATTGCCGTACTCAGACTGGCTCACAACGTCAATGGCTTCTTTTAGGTCTTTCACGCGAATCACCGAAAGCACGGGGCCAAAAATTTCTTCTTTGGCTAAGCGTGACTCCGGATCCACTTTGTCCAGAATTGTCGGCCCAACAAAATAGCCTTTGCCGTTGGCGACGGGATCTTTGCGGCCATCACGCGCCAGCACCGCGCCTTCTTTTTCTCCCAGTTCGATATAGCTGAGAATGCGCTTCTTCGATTCGTCGGTTATCACCGGGCCCATGCCTGTCTTAACGTCACAACCATTGCCGACAGTGAGATTGTCAGCGGCGCGCACCAGTTCTTTTACCAGCGGATCGCCGATCTCGCCTACGGCTACGACAACGCTTGTCGCAAGGCAGCGTTCGCCGGCGCAGCCAAAGCCTGAGCCCATCACAGCCGCGACGGTTGATTTCATGTCGGCATCAGGCATTACGACAGAGTGATTTTTGGCGCCGCCCAGCGCCTGCACGCGCTTGCCGTTGTTGGCCGCAGTTTCATAAATGTATTTCGCGACGGCGCTAGAGCCAACGAACGACACAGCCCGCACGCGCGGATCAGTCAGCAACTGATCGACGGTGCTTTTTGCGCCATGCACCAAGTTCAACACTCCGGGTGGCATTCCAGCTTCCTGCGCCAGTTCAACCATGCGCGCTGCCGTACGCGGGACTTTGTCAGAGGGCTTGAGGACAAAAGTGTTGCCGCACGCAATGGCCAGGGGAAACATCCAGAGCGGGACCATGATGGGAAAGTTGAACGGCGTGATACCCACGCACACACCCAGCGGATAACGCGTAGACCAACTATCGACGGAAGTGCCAACGCGGTCTACGGTGTCGCCCATCATCAGAGTTGGCGCGCCACAGGCAAACTCAATGCATTCGATTCCGCGATCAAATGATCCCTGCGCTTCTTCGCGGGTCTTGCCGTTTTCTTCCGTGATCAACCCAATCAGTTCCTGCGCGTTCGCTTCCAGCAGTTCGCGGAACTTAAACAACACCTTGCAGCGCTGCACTACCGGCGTCCTGCTCCACGCGGGAAAAGCCTTGTGCGCCGCGTCAATGGCGGCTGAAATTTCTTCCGGAGTACAGCGCGGAATCTCAGCCACAGCTTCTCCCGTGGCGGGATTGCGTTGGATGTCCTTTGGGCCGGTTGAGATCACAGCCTTTCCATTAATGTAGAGCGGACAGGATTTCAGTTCGGCGGCGGTTGCGCTGGGCGTCATTAGGGACCTCACTAGATGTATCTAAATTTTACACCGCAGGGCCATTGAAGGGGCCTTGCTCCGATGTTTCCAGCCGCATACCCGCCTTGCGCAGCCGTTCGACCAGAACATCTCCCAGTGCCGTGGCAGGTGTGAGCACGCCGCCGCGTTGGTGTCCGCCGGGAAGCTGGTTTGCATTCAGTGCCAGGCAGAGCGCCGACTCACAAAGAAATTTTACGGTCGCCCGATTGCCGGGATCGCCTTGATCGGAAACGATTCCAAAAACTTTGCGGCCATCCGCGGCGATTCCCACCAGATCACAACGGAAGAAACCGTTATCCATTGTTTTTTGCGATGGGCCCTGACCCGGCTTTGGCGCAAGACGCGTCAAGAATCGCCTTCCGGCAGACGATTTCAATGTGGCTTGCAGCATGCCTAGCGCTGCGAGCATGCCGTAGGCTTTAACGCGCGCCGTGGGACCAGTGATTTTCTGATATTCCTGATAATGAAATTCGCGTCCGTAGGGTTCACGCCATTGCTCAAACAGCCCGGCGCTGCGGCGGACAATCCGCGTATTCGCCACTCCCATCACAAAAGGCGTGCGCCATGCGCCCATGTCAACGTCGAAGCGAGCGTCGCGCGGGTCTTGATCCAGCTTGCCTGCTTCTTTGGCGTTAGTTGTCGGCGGATTAAGAAGAAACGGCTCGCGCATCCGCGCTGAATGTCCAGAAGCTTGCGCGTTTGAGGCCGAAGCGAACGTTCCGCCATTGAGCCCGCCGCGTATCTGGTAAAACGACTTTACTTCGCGGCAATCGGCGCGCAGCTTGCTTTTGATATGGCGCGCCACCAGATACGTACCCAGATCAGAAGGAATGGAATCGAAGCCGCAGCACGGGATGATGCGCGTTCCGTCAGCTGCAGCACGGTCGTGGTAGCGATCAATCAGGTCGCGCACCCAGAAGGTTTCGCCGGTGATGTCAACATAGTGCGTCTTGAAGCGCACGCAGGCATCCACGATCTTGCTGCCATAAAGAGAAAACGGGCCGGCCGTGGTGAGCAGGATGCGGGTCTGCGACACAATGGCATCCACCGCCTGCTGATCCTGCGCGTCCGCTATTAAGATATCGACTGACCTGGCGCTCTCGCCGGCCTTGGCGCGTGCAGCTTCAAGCGCCTGGCAGTTGCGTCCGGCAATGGCCCAGCGGACATCAGACCCGGCATTGCGAGCAAAATATTCCACGGTCTGACGACCGGTAAAACCGCTGGCCCCGTAGAGCACAACATCATATTTCCGCTCAGGCATTAGCTTGTCCTTGATTGTTGGCTGCAAAGTTTGCGGAACAGCCTATCATCCTGGCGGCAAGTTCACCATTCTGGTTGTGGCCAGACGCACATCATGCACGGCTTCAGCAGCTACTTACCAACCCAAAGGCCGATTCGAGACTCCTATTCATCATGAAGAAAGTTGCTTTGGTGCTGTTGATAGCCTGCGCTGTTTCGTTCAGTATCGGCCGCGCGCAGGAAAATCCGAATAAATCGCAGGACGGCGGCGCCGTCAAAGTCCAGATGCACAACGTGATGTACCACTTCACCGACCAGATAGCGGTGCACCTGATCAACGTTGGCGGCAGTCTTGTGCCCACGTCGGCGGGCCACATACCGGTTTTTGACGACAAGAATTCTTTTGAGCTGCAAATTACCGCCGCTGAAATGACCATGGACCCGCAATCGCTCGCGAACGTCCTGAACTCACATGTTTTCTCTGCCAACGATGCGCCGCTGAAAGACATTTCCATCACCATTGAAAACAATCTATTGAAGGTGAAAGGCAAGCTGCACAAAAAAGGTGATATCGGTTTTGAGACGGAAGGCCAGCTCAGCGCCACCGCTGACGGCAAGATCCGGCTGCACGCGGAGAAGATCAAAGCGCTGCATCTGCCGGTAAAAGGCTTGATGGACCTGTTCGGGCTGGACATCGCCGACCTGATCAAGAACGGCAAGGTACGCGGCGTGCAGGTGGAAAAAGACGACCTGATCCTCGATCCTGGTGAGATCCTTCCTCCTCCCAAGATTTCCGGAAAGATCACTGACATCCATCTGGACGGCAACAACATCGTCCTGATTTTCGGCGAGCCAAAGAAATATCCGTGGATCAAGGTTCCGCAGCAGAACTACATGGCCTACCGCGGCAACAAGCTGCAATTTGGAAAGCTGCTGATGTCTGATACCGATCTTGTCTTAATCGATCCTGCGCCCAAAGATCCCTTCGACTTCTATCTAGACCGTTATAAGGACCAGCTTGTGGCCGGGTACAGCAAGACCACGCCGTCTTTTGGGCTGAATGTCTATATGGTTGATTTCAACAAGCTGAAAAAGACTTCTGCGCCGGCCAAAGTGGTAAAAAAGTCGAAATAAACGAAATTCCGCCCAGCAGCAAATTGCTGGAGGAGCCCTGCAAAACGCCCGCAAGTCCGCCCATATAGGCCGTTCTAACACTGCGGGGGCGCTCTCATGTATCCGTTCCGAAACACTTTTCCCAACAAGCTGAAGACTGGACCGATCAATCTGACCAAAATCCGCGTTGCATCACCATGTCCTGCGGACTGGGAAAAGATGATAGGCGACGAACGCGTACGCCACTGCGCTGAATGCAATCTGAACGTTTACAACCTGTCTGCCATGACCGAGCGGCAGGTCCTGGAGTTGATTGAAGACAGCCGCGGAAAGCGGCTCTGCACGCGCTTTTATCGGCGCGCGGACGGGACGGTTCTTACGCAGGATTGCCCGTGGAGCCTGCGAGCGCTGGCCCGGAAGGTCTCTCGTCTGGGAGCAGCTGTGCTAACTGCGGTCATGGGAGTAACTGTGGCTATGGCGAGAAACAAGCCACGGCCTACTACTTGCGAATGCAGCCAAAGCCAGCAGAAAGACTCCGGGATCAAACTCATTGTGGTGGACCAGCACGGCGCGGTGATTCCCAAAGCAGAAATCCATCTCCAAAACGAATTGGGAAAAGAAAAGATAAGCGCCGTCACCGGATCTACCGGAGAGTGGCGCGAATCGAGGATTGCGGCGGGAAAATATCAGATCATCGTCAAATCCTCAGGCTTCCGTACCTTTGCTGGCGTTATCGACGTCAGTGATGGAACTCTTCTTCGGCTGAAAGTAAAGCTACCCGTGGCGGAATTGAACACGACAGTAGAAGTAAAAGCGGAGCCCGTGGCCATCATGGGGACCATGGCGGCGATTCTGACGGAAGTCCATAATTCTAATCCCTCCGCGCCTTCTTCCGGCGGTGGGCTGATGCCGATGCGGCAGTGAGGTGCGATAACACATGAAACTGACAGTCGCGAAACACACGGGTCCGGTTGAACTCAGCAATATTCACATTGCATCACCCTGTCCAGCCGACTGGGAAAAGATGGTGGGCGACGAACGCGTGCGACATTGCGCTGAATGCAATCTGAACGTTTACAACCTGTCTGCCATGACCGAGCGGCAGGTCCTGGAATTGATTGAAGACAACCGCGGAAAGCGGATCTGCACGCGCTTTTATCGCCGCGCAGACGGAACGATTCTTACGCAGGATTGCCCGTGGGGCCTGCGTGCGCTGAAACGACGCGCATCGCGTGTGGCCAGCGACAGTGTTGGCTGCGATGATGAGCATCGGCGTCGCATTCGGCAAGAATCATTCGCAGCAGTCGCCGAACCAGCAAGCCGCAAACCGTCAAGCCAAAGCTGGAGTATGGATCATGGTCTTGGATCCACAAGGCGCGCTTGTTCCCGGGGCAGAAGTGCGCTTAATTGATATCATTGGAAAACAGGTGGCTGCGAGGACTAGTGGTTCCGATCCACTCTTTTTTCCTCCGCTCCCCAACGGGAATTATTTGCTCGTTATTCGAGCAACGGGATTTTCTGACTTTTCGCAACACGTAGTTCTCAAGCAGGACAAACTTGAGGACCTTAAGGCCAAACTCACGGTAAGCGAGGCTTCGATGGGTATCCTGATCGAATCTGACGAACCTCTGGTCCAGACGGAGGCGTCGGTCAGCACAACTTTTGAGCGACGGACGCTCGACGTACCTTTTCGTCCAGTGGCACAGGGCGCGGGCCATCGCCTCTTCGGCAATAGGGCAAATATTTTCAGCGCGCATACCCGCACCTTGATTGACGCTTGCCATCGTCCGTCGCGGGCAATGAAGCTAAAACATTCCGCCAGTATTTACCGTCAGTGCGCTCAGGGCGAGCTCAAGTTTGGTAATCGCCTCGTTCAATTCCGGATGTATTGCGCCGAACTTTTCACTCAGCGACGTCAATAGTTGATGAGCGCCCGTGATGTGCTGTATCGGTTCAGAGAGCGGCTGTTCGCCAGCCTTCGGTTCATTGCTTTTCGGATCCATTGCAAGTACCTCCTTAACGAACGAGCCGTTGCCAATTTTCTATGGATGTTACCTTCATTATCCCACGCATCGACCCCACGCGCTTCGATTCGATGCCCAGGCGATTCACGGTTGGCCGCTCATCACGCGAGGCGCGTACCCTTTCCAGATATGGATGGTTGCGTAGCTGCGATATGGACTCCAGCGGCTGAAAGCCTGCTCCAGCGCGGCATGCGCGATCATTGTTTTGCCACTCGGGGTTTTGCCATTGCTCAAGGCCTTGCGCAAAATCAGATCGCCTTCAGGCCAATGGTCATGACTGGCCGCGGTGCGCATCAGAATATAACCCGCTGTCCACTTCCCTATTCCTTTCAGCGCCAGCAAACGATCTTTGATGTCTGAGTGTTCAAGGCAATGTTCGCCATGTTCTGCAAAAAACGCAGCTAGCGTTTTCACTGTTTCCATTCGACTGCCAGGAACTCCAAGTCCGGCGAGATTCGATTGCGCTATTTGTTCCGCTGTCGGGAAAAGCCACGACGATTCATCCAGACGCATACCAGCGGCCCGCACCAAGCGTCCCATGAGCGTGGTTGCGGCGGGAACGGAAACCTGCTGGCCCAGAATCGCGCGCATAGCAATTTCCAAAGCTGACCATCCGCCGGGTACTCGCAATCCGGCCTGCCGTTTCACGAAGTCGTTGAGCCATGGGTCGCGGCAAAGGAATGCTTCAATCGGCACGGTGTCCACATCTGGTTTGAAGATTTGTTTGGCGCGGCTCTCGATCAGGCTTCGCGCGCTGGCCTCGCCGGAATACGCGATCTGCAAGGTTGCTACCGTGGAGTCGTAAGTTACGGTAAAGATCTGCGCCGCAGCGCCGTCGGTGATTGTCCTCGTGTAAACAGAGTCCGTGACTGTTTCCACGCCGGGAGTGGCGCGCAATCGCAAGAATGCCAGCAGAGATTCCCAGTCAAAGGGCTGTTGGACCGGAAGTGCGAAGCTGTGGGATGAAGGTCCCCTTACAACAAGAGTGCTGGCTTGACGCTCCACTTACAACTCCCGCGTTTCTCTCGATCTCATCTAAACCAGTTCAGTCCCACTTGAAATTGCACGGTGTTTATTCCCGGATTCGGGACAGTCAAACCAGCATTGGAGATGTGCTCATAGCGAACACCGGCGGTGAAAGCGCGGCGGTCGTTATTGAAAAACTGAAAGCCCAAAGTCGCATGCGTTACAAAATTTACGTGGGACGTATTCACCGGTACTGCGTGATTGCTGAAAAGTACTCCACCACCGAGTTCAAGATACGGGACAGTACGCGCGGAGCTGGTGAAGTTCCACTTCAAGTTAAGCGGATTAAACGCCGCAGCATAGGCATTTTGAGCGGGAGCTGGCTGCCACAGGTAGTAAAGCGGGATGAGATCGGCGGACCATTCAAAATTGCCGCGCAGGAAGCCGCCAAGATGATCGTCCGTAAGGACCTTGCCCAGCCGAGCGCCGATGTTGATGGCGTGCGTATCTTTTGTTCCTCCGGGAACGCTGAATCCGCCGCCAGCCCAGACGCCGAAGTCCCAGGGCTGGCCATCGAGCGGCTTGGAGGATTGGGCGCTCACCATGGACGAGCCAAAGATGAGCACGAAAACCAAAACCCCACCACGGAGGCACAGAGGCACGGAGAACAGCAATTGCCAGATGACGGTTGAAGGCATAGAAATCTCCCGGGAGTACGAGAGAGAGTATCAGGTTCAGGGAGCAAACCCCAAGCAAGCTGCTCCAAAATCTATTACCCGACTCACTCTCACCTAGTAGAAAAAATTGCACTCGGCGTTATAACGTGCGAAGTGGAACAAAGGCGTCCTCTGACTAGACAAGAAAAGTGACAGAACAGAAAGCTTGCGGTCGTACTACAATCCTGAAGCAATTATGTCCCTAAAGACTTTCACCCGGACGATCCTGGCCAGCGTAACGGTGCTTGCAGGCGTGGCGCTGGTAGGCACGGTACTGCTCAGATACTGGATCAGCGCGCAGCCGCCGCAGGAAGCACAAAAGGCCGCGCCCATGGGCCTTGTGGATAGCCAGCCTTTGTTGACAGCACAACGGATGGCCGCAATGGCAACCACGCCAAAAGAGCAGGAGTTCGCCAAAGATGCCCTGCGCTTGTCCGATCATGAAGTGGACATGGCCTTTGCGGCGGCGCTGCACCAGGCAACCGAGCACGCGCCTCCGATACCGGCAGCGGCACGCCCGATCCTGGCGAAGGTACAAAGCGCGCAACAGCATGTAAAGGCGGACCAACAGGAGATTGCTCGTCTAAAACTGCTTATATCCAAGGCGGGTGACAGCACTAAACAGCAACTGGAAGATAAGCTTGAACTGACGCAAGCAACGCTGGAAGTCGACCAGGAAGACCTGGACGCTTTGCAGCAGGAGCTGATCCGCGCAGGCGGCGACCCACGCAGCAAAATCCAGCAACTAAAAGAGCAGCATGAAGCCCTGGACCATGAGCAAACCGGAATCGCCGCGGGCGGTAAAGATTCCAAGTCCGCGCCTGCCGCGCAGGAAGGCCAGTCGCGAATATTGCTGGTGCAGTTCCGGGCGTGGCGCGAACTGTCACTCAAAGAAAAAGAACTTGCCGGCGCGCGCGAAGAGTTAAAGGTCCGTCTGGCACAACTTGCCAAAGACCACCAGACGTTAGATCAAGAAACCAGAGACGAAGAAACAAGAGACGCCAGATCCGACCATGCGGCCGCGCATCCAGAAGAAGAAGAGCATTCGGCAGCCACGCCAGAGGCAGGCACAAACGCTCCAGAAAAATATTCTGAACTGAAACATGCAGCGGGGGAACGGAAGCATCTGGCGGAGCTTGATAAAAGATCTGCCGATTTTCAGCAGCTCGACTCGGTTTACAGCGACTGGTCTGCACTGGTCAAGGCGCGTGAACATTCATACTGGCTGGGCGTAGTTGAGGGCTGCTGCTGGATCGTAGTCCTTCTTGTGCCGGTTATTTTCGCCAACAGTCTGGTGCACGGCATCGTCGCCCGTATCGCCCCTGACAGCCGACGCCGCCACGCGGTAAGAATCGCGGTTCGATTCGCCGTGCAGGTAGTTGGAGTCGCCCTGATATTGCTGGTGATCTTTGGGCCGCCGAGCCAAGTGGCAACTGTTGTGGCCCTCGCCGGCGCAGGACTGACGGTAGCGCTGAAAGATTTCATCGTCGGCTTTTTTGGCTGGTTCATTCTGATGGGACCCAACGGCATCCGGCCTGGTGACTGGGTGGAGATCAACGGCATCAGCGGCGAGGTGGTTGCGCAATGCCAGATCAATGTATTCGCGCGGATCCATCTCAGCTTCGCGCACTGAGTCCCACAGCGATCCCCAGAGCAGCGTGCGCTTGAAAACATCGTCCATCGTTCCTATCTGCGACATCACCGCTTTGCGGCTGACAGGATCGAGCAGGAATCGCCCGTAAGCCTCGTCCTGATAGTTGGCAAAGACGTAACGCGGACACTCTCCGCCTTTTCCGGTAATAAAATCTGTTTTTGCCGTCTTCCATTCAACCCGCGTTTGCGTTTCAGTCCGGCCGTAGTTCACTAAGACCTTGGTTGCAATGGGCCACAAGCCGCCTTCGTCCAACACGTCTTTTTGTGACGCGGTGACGCGCGTCGCAGTCAAATCCCCTTTTGTTCCGCAAGACCAAATTACATCCACCTGCGGCATGTCTCTGCGTTTGATCCATGCATCCGCCCACGGTCCCAGCGGCTTTTTTGAGGTTCGTTCAAGAGCGCGTACCAGATCGCTCCATTCCGCGTTCGCGTAAGCGTGTTCTTTCAAATAAAGCCGGAGGCCATCGCGGAATTGATCTTCACCAACAACAAACGCCAACTGCTTGATCACCCCGGGCGCTTTGGAATAGACAATTGCCCCATAGGCTGATTTGGCGTCCTTCAGGTTAGGGATGTCCTGATAAATCGGCGTCGTGCCTTGGGTGGAATCGATGTTGCCGCCGACCAGATGCTGCACTCACAATCTCAGGACATGCGGATCACATGGTTTCGGGCCTTACGCGGCGTAGCTGAAACCGCGAATGCAAGAGGGCAACTGAAAGACATGCTGAGCGGCAAACTCGCCGTCCCGGGAGTAGAACTGCGTCCGCTTGACCGCTGGAACATCGTGGAAGCACTCATCGCGCAGAATGATCCTGAGGCTGACGCGATATTGGCAGTTGAAGAAAAGCGCGATCCTTCTGGCGACGGCAAGAAATATGCCTACATGGCAGCGGCCGCGCGTCCGGATGCGGAAACCAAAAAGCATTATTTCGACGAATACCTGCATGATGCATCTCGTCCCGAAGACTGGGTTGAAATAAGCCTGGGCAGCTTCAACTGGTGGAACCAGTCTGACCTCACCCTGCCTTATCTGGGACCAGCGTTAGATGCCCTGCCGCAGGTAAAGCGCGAGCGAAAGATTTTTTTTATGCTGGCGTGGCTCAATGCTTTCATCGGCGGACAGCAGTCTGGGGCTGCGCAGAAGCAGGTACATGACTTTCTGGACAAGGCTGAACTGGACAAAGATTTACGGCTAAAAATCCTTGAGGTTGTGGATGAATTAGACCGTACCGTCAAAATCAGGGCCAAATATAGATAATGGGAAGTAAACACCCGGGAAATCTATGATCTTTTCGCGTATTTTCAGGTACTCAACGCACAAACAACGGATGTATAATTTTAGAAAGATATGCCGAAGTTTTCGATCGTAGTCCCATTCCATAACGAGCAGGAAAGCGTGACCGCGCTTTATGACCGGCTAAAGGCCGTCATGGAAGCCACGGGAGACACGTTCGAACTGGTATTTGTTGATGACGGCAGCCTGGACCGCACATACAAGCTGCTGCGTGAAATCGTGACCATTGACAGCCGCGTGGTGGTGGTCAAGTTGCGCCGCAACTTCGGGCAGACTTCAGCGCTGGCAGCGGGATTTGCCCACGCGCAGGGCGAATTTGTAATCGCCATGGATGGCGACCTGCAACACGATCCTGAAGACATCCCAAAATTTCTGGAAATGCTGGAACAGGGCTATGACCTAGTGAGCGGCTGGCGGAAAGAGCGCGTGGACAACTTTGTGATGCGCCGCATCCCATCGCGCATTGCCAACTGGGCCATGTCAAAATTGAGTGGCGTGCATATCCACGACTTCGGAACCACATACAAAGCTTACCGACGCGAGATTATTCAGCAGCTTCCACTCTATGGCGAACTGCATCGCTTCATCCCAGCTCTGGCCTCGTGGTATGGCGCTTCAATCTGCGAAATTCCCATCAAGAACATTGTGCGGCCCAAGGGCAATTCACATTACGGTATCTCCCGCACGTTCCGCGTCTTCTTTGACCTGATCACCATCCGCTTCCTGCTGAAATATATGTATCGTCCGCTGCACCTGTTTGGCACAGTGGGCATGCTTTCACTGCTGGGCGGCATGGGGGTTGCTTTCTGGATGATGTTGTCCAAGCTGATCTGGCACATCAGCGTGATGGGAGAACATGGTCCCCTGCTGATTTCCGCCGCTGTCCTGATCGTGTTCGGCGGCCAGATGCTGGCGCTAGGCCTGCTGGGCGATCTACAGGTAAGGAACTTCCAGGAACCTCAACGTCGCGTGCCTTATACCGTGGCGCACGTATTGCGATCGCAGAGCCAGGAACAAGCGGTCAACGAGTAATCTGATTCTTAAAAGAGAAAAAAATGACCCCAGTTACTACCCCAACAGAATTGCGGCTGGCCAAACGTATGGCCCGCCTGGGAACTGAAACCGCCTTTGAAACCTTGGCCAAGGCCCGCGCTCTTGAAGCGCAGGGCAGAAGCATTATCCATCTGGAGATCGGCGAGCCGGACTTTGATACGCCAGCCAACGTGATTGAAGCCGGGGTGGATGCCATCCACAAGGGATACACGCATTACATGCCTTCCGCCGGAATGCCGGCCCTGCGTGAAACCGTGGCAGCGGAAGTTACGCGCACACACGGCGTGCCTGTAACCGCAGACGAAGTGGTCATCGTGCCGGGCGGCAAACCGACGATCTACTTCACTTTTACCGCGCTGGTGGAAGAAGGCGATGAAGTTATCTATCCGAATCCGGGATTTCCTATTTATGAATCTCTGATCAACTTCACCGGCGCCACTCCCGTTCCCTTGCAGATGCGGGAAGAAAAAGATTTCCGGCTCGACCCCAACGAGTTGGCTGACCTGATCACAGACCGCACCAAGCTGATTGTGCTGAATTCTCCGCACAATCCCACTGGCAGCGTGGTGACGGAGCAGGATGTAAAAGATATCGCAGCAGCAATTGGCGATCGCGACATCATGGTGCTCTCCGACGAAATTTATAGCCGCCTGATCTTTGAAGGCCGCCATCATTCGCTGATGTCGCTGCCTGGGTGGAGAGATCGCGTGATCATGCTGGATGGCTGGTCCAAGACTTATGCCATGACCGGATGGCGGCTGGGCTATGGCGTAATGCGCAAAGATCTGGCCGCGCAGTTTGGCCGACTGATGACCAACGTAAACTCATGCAGCGCCAGCTTTACTCAAGTGGCAGGCATGGAAGCGCTCAAGGGCGACCAGGCATCCGTGAATAACATGCGTGAGCAGTTCCACGCGCGGCGGGATAAGTTCATTGCAGGGCTCAACAACATTAAGGGCTTCAGCTGCCGGCTGCCGCATGGCGCGTTCTATGCTTTCCCCAATGTGCAGAAGACGGGATGGACATCCAAGAAGCTGGCGGAAGCAATGCTGAACGAAGCCGGCGTGGCATGTCTTGCCGGCACGGCATTCGGCCAGTTCGGCGAAGGCTACCTGCGCTTCAGCATCGCCAACTCCATGGAGAACCTGGACGAAGCACTCAAGCGCATTGGTGGCTGGGCGAAGAAGAACCTTTAACAAAACAAGAAAATTTAGCCGCGAATTTTCGCGAATAATACGAATCCAATAACCGATTCGTAAGATTCGCGCGATTCGCGGCCAGTTTTTGCCTTATCAACAATCATCTGTGAAAATCATTTGTTCGGTATTCATCCATGTCGAAGACATTCAGGGTATATGCAACATGTCACATCGGCGACGCAGCAGAAAACCTGCTGCGAGAACGCGGTTATGACCTTGAGATTTATCCCGGTCCGGAAGCTCCGCCAAAAAAGTTGATCGTGGAAAAAGTTGGTAGCGGAATTGATGGGCTGATCACCACGTTGCGCGATCCCATCGACGCAGAGGTCTTTGAAGCTGGCAAAGGCACGCTGAAAGTGGTTTCGCAGGTCGCGGTCGGCTTTGACAATATCAATCGCGCTGAAGCTAACCGCTACAAGGTCCCGTTCACCAACACGGCGGAAGTATTGAATGACGCAACCGCCGAGTTTACATTTCTGATGATGGGTACGCTCTCACGCCGCATGTGGGACAGCGAGAAGATGGTGCGCGACCAGAAGTGGGGCGCGTGGCACCCGTTTCTTCCCTTTCTGGGCGACGAAATTTCCGGCAAAACGATTGCCGTGATCGGCACCGGACGGATTGGACTGGCGCTGATCAAGAAATGCATTGGCTTTGATATGAACGTGCTTTGCTACGATCCGGTGTATCAGAATCATCTTTTCGCCGCACATGTGCAGCAGGTGATGGACCTGCGGGCAAAGCTTGGGATGGTGAAGGAAAAGAGCTGGATCAAGTACGTGGATCTGGAAGAAGCACTGGCTGAGGCTGATTATGTGAGCTTGCACGTGCCGCTGGTGCGTGAAGGAAAATCGCCGACGTACCATCTGATCAATGAACGCACTCTGAAGCTCATGCGCAAGGATGCTTACCTGATAAACGCCGCACGCGGTCCGGTAGTTGACGAAAAAGCGCTGGCCAAAGCGCTCAAAGAACGGTGGATCGCCGGCGCGGCGCTGGATGTGTTTGAGAAAGAACCGCTGCCGGCAGACTCGCCGCTGCTCGATCCGGAAATTGAAGATCGCTGCCGGCTGTTTCACCACTTCGCCAGCGCCGGTCGGATCACACGGCTCTCAACCGATCCCGAGAAAGGCATGGCTGGACGCTGCATTCAAGGGCTGCTCGATGTGCTGGAAGGAAACTATGGCGGCGACAAAACGCTGATGCCGTACGTGGTGAACAAGGAAGCGTGGACCGGATCAGGCGCGGACGGCGAGGGGATTTAGCAGCTCGCGCTTCATCATCAAAAAATTAAAGGACGGCATTTCTGCCGTCCTCATCCAAATGGTTTAACGCAATTCAGGAAGATCTGCGCTTTGCGCCTTTTACATCCAACTCATTCACAACCTGCTGCACGTTAGGCACGCTGGCCGCAAGTTTTTCCACCTGCTGGCGCTGTCCTGCGGTATCAACATCGCCTTTCAGCGTGAGCACGCCATTCTTTGCGTCAAAGCGGATATGCTGTTTTTCCAGCCGGTTCGCAATGATCACGGCCTTGAAATCCTTTTCTATAGCGGAATCAACGTTGGAGTCGATTTTCTTGGCATCGCCTTCCACGCCATCAGGCCGTACGCCGATTTCATTCGACACTACAAATCCATCGGCCGCGCTCTTGGCCACTTCCTGAGCTTTGTCTTTGTCTTCCTGGGTTTTTACGTCGCCGGTGAGAGTCACAAGCTGTTTGTCATTGTTTGTGGCGACCTTTAAGTCTTTGTAGCCGGCATTTGCCAGGGCTTTAGAAACCTGGTCTTTCACGTCAGGTGTGTTGGCTTTATTGGATGTGCAGCCAATCGCCACACAAAGCAGAAATGCGGCCACAGTTGCCATTAAGTTTTTCACGCGCATAAAAAGAGAGCCTCCTAGTCGGTTGAGTCGTCGGTTAGAACCCAGGGGAGGTTCTCTTGATTTGGATGCGGGCTGTAACTCAGAGGAGGGCTACTGTCACCGAGTAACGACTGGCGCTGTGATCATCGAGCGGAAAATTTTTGCGCCGTCTGCCGAGCCGAGCAGTGACTCACTGCAGCGGTCGGGATGCGGCATCATACCCAGCACGTTGCTTCCTTCATTGCAAATGCCGGCAATATTATCCAGCGATCCGTTGGGATTGGCTTCAGGCGTAATCTCGCCTTCTTGCGTTGAATAGCGGAAGACAATGCGGTTCTGGCGCTTCAGCGTATCGAGCGTCTGTGCGTCGCAATAGTAATTCCCTTCCATGTGGCCAATGGGAATCCTGAGCACCTCGCCTTTTTTGCACGCATTGGTGAACGGCGTTTCAGCATTTTCCACGCGCAGATCAACAAACTTGCAGACATATTTCAGTCCTGCATTACGCAAGAGAGCGCCAGGCAGAAGGCCCGCTTCACACAGGATTTGAAAGCCATTGCAGATGCCGATGACCAGCCCGCCGGAGGCCGCAAACTTTCGCACCTGGTCCATAATGGGCGCGAACTTGGCGATAGCGCCAGTGCGCAAGTAATCGCCATAAGCAAAGCCTCCAGGCAGGATGATGGCGTCACAATTTTCCAGATCGTGCGATTCGTGCCACAACATGGCTCCCTGATGGCCGGTGGCGGCAATCGCCGCGTTGTAACTATCCTGATCGCAATTGGAGCCGGGAAAGATGATCACGCCAAATTTCATGGTTTTATTTTAACCACAAAGGACACGAAGGAACATGAAGAATAAAACGACGCTCTAACTGTTACTGGCTTTGGCTTGCTCCCTCGGCGCATCCAATCGTAAAGCAGTAAACGAAGGATTTCTCCTGATACACCTTTGTGATCCTTCATGACCTTTGTGGTTAACTGATTTTATGGATTGGCAGAACTGGCGCTCCCACTTACGCACAACCGGCTCGGCGCTCAAGAACTGGTTTATCGCCCAGTGCTATGACTCTCTCGCCGTAGCAGTTCTGTGGTTGGTGGGATTATGGATCATCGGCATTCCCTGGGCGCCGTTGTGGGCCATTCTGGGCGGCGTGCTTCAGTTCATCCCGAACTTCGGCGTGATGATCTCTTTGATCGGTCCGGCGCTGCTGGGCGCTTTCAGCCATGACCACATGCGGTTTTTCTATGTGCTGATCTTGTTCGCGGTCATCATGGTCACCGACGGTCTTTTCCTGCAGCCTTACCTGATGAAGCGCACGGCCAAGGTGCCATTTTGGGCGGCGCTGATCGCACCGATCATTTTAGGGATCATTATTCCCTTCTGGGGAGTGTTGCTAGCCCCGCCTCTGCTGGCCGTGATTTATGCTTTTCGGAGAGAGAAGCCGGAATTCCTGCCGCCGGGTGTTTGATTCCCTCGTCAGGCTTTGCTTGATTGCCGATACCCTCTCCGTCGCTTGCGGGCCGGTGCAGGCGTAAGCAGAAGGGCCTTCACTGTGAGAAAGATCCAGAAAAGCAACCAGATAAAAGAAGCGATGGACGGCCACACACTCCATTGACGGACATGTGCGCGCCGCGAGATGACGAAACTAATTTGCCCCGCAAAGTCCACCGCGTGCACCACGATAAAAAAAGCGAGGATCAGCAACAGGCTCACTTTCTGCCCGCGGCTGAAAACCGCTTTGCCTGAAGCAATGTTCCTGTAGAACCTGCCTTCATTCAGGTTGGTGTCAGGAAACACGATATTGCGCTGGCGATTGATGACATCGCGCTCCCATTCCTTTAGGCTCATGGCGCGAAATGATACAACAGCTCGTGCTATAATCTACCTTGTTTTCCTGCGCTTATGGCGCGTGCCGCCTCTCCTTGTTGGCTGCGTAAATCTTTGATTCTCTGAGGTTATCCACATGTCCGGCCACTCAAAATGGGCCACAATCAAGCATAAAAAGGGCGCGCTGGACGCGAAGCGCGGCAAGATATTTACCCGTCTGATCAAGGAAATCACCATGGCCGCCAAGAGCGGCGGAGGCGATGTAGAAGGCAATCCGCGCCTGCGCACCGCTGTTGCCGCAGCCAAGGCTGAGAACATGCCGGCCGACAATATCAAGCGGGCCATCCAGCGCGGCACCGGCGAACTTGAAGGCGTGAGCTATGAAGAAATCACCTTTGAAGGCTATGGCCCCGGCGGCGTGGCTTTGCTCGTGGAAGTTACGACCGATAATCGCAACCGCACCGTGAGCGAAATCCGCCATGCTTTTACCAAGGGCGGCGGCAATATGGGTGAAGCCGGCTCGGTCTCCTGGATGTTCCAGAAAAAAGGTTCCATCGTGGTCTCCAAGGCCAAGTCCAAGGAAGATGATCTGATGAACATCGTGCTTGAACAGGGTGGTGACGACCTGAGCGACGATGGCGAGAACTGGGAAATTACCACTGCTCCTAACGCCTTTGAAACCGTCCTGGAAGCGGTAAAAAAATCCGGCGCTGAGGTGGTGCATTCTGAAATCGGCATGATCCCGCAGACCTATATGAAGCTGGAAGGCGCAGCCGCCAACTCCATGATCCGCCTGCTGGAAACGCTGGAAGATACTGACGACGTGCAGAACGTCTATTCCAATTTCGACGTTGACCAGAAAACGCTGGAACAAGTCAGCTAATTCAAATCAATTGCATAAACGGAGAGGCGGCCAGCGGGCCGTCTTTCTTTTTGTGATTACTAGTACCCAAAGAGCCATTTTGCAACGATCCTATTTAGAGGGAGGACGGACGCAGCAATCGTAGCCGGCAAGCCCCGATCACTCTTCCGACTTCGACGGCGCAGACACGTTTCTGCCATTCTGCCTGGCCACAGGGACCGTGTTGTTGGGCAATCCCAGCACGAGCGTGTTACCGGAGGAATCAGCCAACGCTTGCAATGCCCTAAGTTGGAGAAGATTAGGATTATCGTCCATAGTGCGGGCGGCATTCGCCAGGTTGCGCAGCGCGGCGGTTTCACCACGAGCACGTTCGAGCGCAGCTTGACCTTCCTTTTGCGCTTTCACTACCTGGGCAAACGCTTTCTTCATTTCGCCGGCAAACATCATGTCTTTGACATCAGCAGAAATTAGGTTAAGCCCCATTGCCAAAGCTTTGTCCTTCGTCATTTCCATCAGCTTGCCGCCAATGCCGGTACGGTTTTCAAGCAGCGCGTCAATTTTCTCCTTCGCCACGATCTCGCGCAGCGCCAACTGCAAAATCAAATAAAGATTGCCGCGAAAGTTGGCTGTCTTGTTTACGGCCAGGTTCGCATCAACCACCTGGAACTCAGCCGCCAGGCTGATCTTGACTGTAACGCCGTCGGCGCTCAGTAAATCCTGTCCTTGAATGGTGATAAATTCGGGACGGATGTCTACTGGCACAACTAGCGTAGAAAGAGAAGAAACCCAATATTGTCCCGGGGCAAGTGTCGCGGCGTAACGCCCTTTCTTATACTTTAGCGCCTTTTGATACTCATAAACGATGACTCTCTTAAAGGGGAGAAGCTTGACGAATATCAAGACGGCAATCGCAATGACGGCGAGAACCGCTACCAGTGGGAGCATGCTTTACGAAACCTCCAGTGAAAGTCCCACCTGGCAGAGCCACCAGGATACGGCGGGGGGCTTAACCCACAGGGCCGCAACCCAATTTGGCCCGAAGGCCGGCACCGCCGAGTAGTTTATCGAGGGTGACCATCCCAAAGCTTGGAATCGAACCAAGGATCGGCAGGCAAAAAGCAAAACCAGGTTGAGATTCAAAATGGCTGCGTACCTGACCGATGATGTCGTTTATATCAGCTTTCTATCTCGCGGTCTAACCGCATATATTCCGTAAAAGTCTTTGCCGACGCAGCACAACTTCTGCCTTAAAATAGATCAATCCAGAATGACCGAGCCCGCTCCGCAATCTATGCCTGCTGTGATTCTGCATCAAGGTGAGAACTTATCCGGGCTCGCTTGAGCCGAACCAAGTACCTGTTCTGATGTAACGATTCGCCCGGTCTCTTCACCATTTCAAACGCCGGAATTTCTAGCGGCTTTGAAAGGTCAACGTGATCTCACTTTCTCCCCCCAAGGGGATGTTGCCCACTGTCTGAATACAGCAGTTCTGTCCAGAAGCCATTCGTTACCAGAGACGCCGGACACTGTACGTATCAAACGCGGCGTCATTGCTAAGGATCGGAAGGTTTTCCGACTGGGCTTGCGCAATCAGCATTCGGTCAAACGGGTCTTTGTGCGGTCCCGGCAATACGCCAGCGCGCACAGCGTGATCGGCGGAAATAGGCAGACCTTCAAAACGTTCCCGGGCCATGTAGCCGACAAAGTCCGTCAGCAGATCGCCGGCGTCCGGCAGCTTTCCAATCCGGAATTTTGTCGCGATCTCCCAGGCCGAAGCCGAGCTTACAAGGATGGTATTACCTGCTCGTGCAAGGTGCTTCCTCGCCGATGCGGGCAGCGCGGGATCGTCCGTCAGCCACCAGAGAAGCGCATGCGTATCGATGAGCAAGCGCATTAGCGGCTATTCCCAGCGCGCTAGTTCTTCATCCGCCAACGGCTCAAAGAACTCAGCGTCAACGCGCAACTTGCCGCGCAACGCGCCCGGCTGACGGCGACCTTTTACGTCGGCTATGGGGGCCAGGCGCACAACCGGCTCGCGCCCGCGTGCGATCACAACCTCTTCCCCCTGGCAGGCCTGTTCTATCAATTTCGAGAGATTGGTTTTAGCTTCATGGATGGTAAAGGTCTTCATATATATATTAGCTAATATAGATTAGCTAACCAACCGACTGTTTACAAGTGGAATTTGCGAAGCTACAGATACTTCCGAACCTTAACGAAACAACGGCTGCATATATCGAATTCCGCGTCCTTCCCTCGTCTCTGCTTCTCTGCATCGGAATTGTTTTTCTGTCCTGGCGAGGTTCTATAATCCATTCACGACGTATGACCGAGCCGTCCACTCCGCTGATGCACGGACTTCGCCTCAAGCAAAACTGTTTCCGTGGCCCCGTACGCTCCGGCATTCGCCAGATTGTCGATGTGCTGCGCGACGAAATGTCCCATCTCTACTGTGCGTCAGTAGGCGACTTTTTGGCCTATGGTGCCCTCGCTGACAGCGAGATGAGAACGCTCGACGGCCTCTATGAAGGCTTCCTTCTGCAAAAGATCGGCGGCTTTGAAGGAAATGGCTTGAATCTGTTTGACCGCGGTTTTCTGGTCCGGTTTCGCGACTATCTTTACGGTGACTGGACTGATTTTTATCTCTTGACCGAACGCATTCCCCTGGATACCTTTCGTCCAGGCACCAACCGGGTTCCGGATAAGTGCGCGATCTTCGTTCGCTGTATTGACGCCGGTTTGTGGGAAGTCTTCGCCTGTGAACGTTCAGTTCTCAATCGAATCCAGCAACAATTCCCGGAAGCTGAACCTTGCAATTTAGCCGAATCCGTCTATTAACATCATGCGCCGTAGATCCCATTTTGCTTTTCTCCGTGTCTCCGTGACGGAATTTATCTTTCCTACAAAAGACACTCTATAATTCACCAAACCAATGACCGAGCCCTCCACTCCGCTGATGCGGCAATATGCCGCCATCAAAAAGCAGCATCCCACGGCGCTGCTCTTCTTCCGCCTGGGAGATTTCTACGAGCTTTTTTTTGAAGACGCCGTAGTGGCCGCGCGTGAACTGCAAATCACACTGACTTCGCGCAACAAAGAGAAAGACCACGCTATTCCCATGTGCGGCGTTCCGTATCATGCGGCAGAGAACTATCTTTCCAAGCTGCTGCGCAAGGGCTTCAAGGTCGCCATCTGTGAGCAGATGGAGGTCCCCAGCGCTGCGACAAAGCTCGTCCGGCGCGAGGTCACAAGAGTACTTACGCCTGGGACCGCCATCGATTCCAGTGTAGGATCGGAAGAAAATAATTTTCTGGCGGCTTTGGCGCGAGCTTCCGGCGCAGTGGGGCTTGCCGCGCTTGATCTTTCCACTGGCGAATTTCGCGCCACCGAATTCAAGGGGCCTGACGCTGAGCGCCGCATTGTGGAAGAGCTTCAGCAGTTGCGTCCGCGGGAAGTTCTCTACCCTTCCGGTCTGCCTTTGTTCGACCAACCACCTCTTAACAGCGCTGAAACCGAACGTAAAGATCAAGCAGCCCAGACGCAGACAAATCAGTCCAGTACCGGAGCAGCTTTGCAACAGACCGGCGGCGCTATGCGCTTTACTGAAACTCCGCTGGAAGACTGGGTCTTCAGTCCGGACTATGCCATACCTCTGCTGGAAAACAAGCTGGGCGTGTTGTCGCTGGAAGGCTTCGGCTTGCAGGGACGGCCTGCGGCGGCCACTGCTGCGGGGGCAATTCTGCATTATGTCCGCTCCACCCAGCGCGGCACTCTGGAGCATGTGGACCGCATTGGCTTTTATGATCGCCAGGAATATCTGGTGCTTGACGCGGTTACCGTGCGCAACCTAGAACTAGTGGAACCGCTGTTTGCCAACACCAGTAGTGAAGTTACACTCTTCCGCGCACTTGACGCCACGCTCACGCCCATGGGCAAGCGCCTGCTGCGCTCATGGATGCTGCGGCCTTCAATCGATATTCATGAGATCAATTGCCGATTGGATGCCGTGGAAGCCGGCGTAAAAGAGTTTGTAGCCCGGGAAGAGCTGCGGCATGCGCTGGAAGGCGTGCTCGATATCGAGCGGCTGCTGAGCCGCGTGACATTGGAGACGGCCAACCCTCGCGACGTGCTCGCGCTCTGTGCCAGTCTGAACCGAATTCCAAGAATCAAGGTAGCGCTGAACAGATTGGTCGCGGCGCGCTTGACCGAGCTAAATAATCTGCTGGACGAAATGGCTGACCTGCGCGAGCGCATTGAGAAAACTGTTGTCGCGGAGCCGCCGCTCACGCTGGCCGATGGCGGCGTAATCCAGCCGGATGTCGACAAAGAACTGGACGACCTGCGCAACCTCAGCCGCAACAGCAAGCAATACATCGCGCAGATTGAAGAGCGCGAGCGCAAGCGCACCGGTATCAACTCGCTCAAGGTGAAGTTCAATTCCGTTTTCGGCTATTACATTGAAATCAGCAAAGCCAACCTGCACCACACGCCGCAGGATTATGAGCGCAAGCAGACACTGGTGAATGCCGAGCGTTTCACCACACCGGAACTGAAAGAGTATGAAGCCAAAGTACTGGACGCGCAGGAGAAGATAGTCGAGATAGAGCGCAAATTATTCACCGAACTGCGCACGGCCATTGCCGCCGAGGCGCGGCGTATACGGCAGACATCACTGGCGCTGGCAGAGGTAGATGTGCTGGGATCAATGGCGTTCATCGCGCAGAACCGAGGCTATTGCCGCCCGCAATTTTCAGCCAAGCCCGCAGAAAAGCGCGCAGAGAATCCCTCTACGGAAGCTGACGAACTGGAAATCATTGCTGGCCGCCATCCCGTGCTGGAACAACTGGAGCTTACCGGCAGCAATGATCGTTTTGTCCCCAACGATCTTTATCTCAACTCCAGCAGCCACAGCATTCTCCTGATCACCGGCCCCAACATGGGCGGCAAGTCAACGTATCTGCGGCAAACTGCGCTCGCCGTATTGATGGCGCAGATGGGCGGCTACGTTCCGGCACGCTCGGCGCGGCTGCCAGTGGTGGACCGAATCTTTACCCGCATCGGGGCGAGCGACAATCTGGCGCGCGGTCGCTCCACCTTCATGGTGGAAATGACCGAGACGGCGGCGATCCTCAACACCGCTACGCCGCGCTCACTGATCCTGCTGGACGAAATTGGCCGAGGCACCTCAACTTACGACGGACTGGCCATTGCCTGGGCGGTAGTCGAGTACATACACTCCACCAGCCGCGCCAAAACGCTCTTTGCCACTCATTATCACGAACTGACCGAACTCGACCGGCTTGAAGGCGTGAAGAACTTTCATGTTTCAGTGAAGGAAAACGCGGGCGGCATCGTTTTCCTGCGCAAAGTCGAGCCGGGCGCGGCAGACCGCAGCTATGGCATTGAAGTCGGCAAGCTGGCGGGGCTTCCGCCGGAAGTAGTTGTCCGCGCCCGCGAGGTGCTGCACGAGCATGAAAATGCCGAGCATGAGACCACGGCGCATCTCTCTCCCGGCGCGCGGGAGCCTGAGCCGCAAATGCAATTAACGATGTTCACGCCGCTGTCGCAAAAGATTGTGGACCGGCTACGCGAGGCCGACCTGAACAATCTCACGCCGCTTGAGGCATTGAACCTGCTGCATGAATTAAAGAAGCAAATTTAAGGCGAGGAAAAGCAGCATCACAAGGTACATGCTATTTCGATGGTTGGTGGGTCTTGCGCTTGCTACAGCTTTACACTTGCCTGCGCAGTCCAATGCACAAGACAGGCGCACCGCGATCAACCGGGGCGAATGGTCTGCCCAAACTGTTTCTCTATTTAATACATGGGGAGGCCTGGACTCCAACCCCGGCAGAGTGCTAACACTCCCCTCTCCAGACGGCAAGAAAATTATTCAAGTCAGGAATGAGACTGTTGGGATTGTCATAGATGGTAGAGGCTACCGCACAAAACTTGGAAAGAAGACGAGCGCGGAATTGGGCTGGGCCCACGATTCGCAGCACTTCTTTCTTACCTGGACCGATGGAGGAGACACTGGAACATGGCACACGGAGCTGTACTCGGTTACCAAATCAGGGATAAACCAGATCACCGGATTTGAAAAGCAAATTCGCAAGGACTTTGATCATAGAATTCGGCAGTTGCCCATCCCTAAATTTGCGAACAACATGGACCGGCAATATTGGTTGGGAAAAGAATACTGTGAGGCAAACCTTGTAGGCGCTCAGTGGCTCAATGACTCGCAAGAGCTCTTAGTATCCGCACTGGTCCCTAACGTGGGTATCTGCCGTTTCGCTTCGAAATTTGACGTGTATCGAGTTGCGGTTCCCAGCGGAAAGATTCTTCAACGTTATAAACCGCGCGACGCCTATAAGGAATTCGACCGGGACAGTCTGCCCAGGATTGCCGATGAGTAGGCCGGACTCCGAAGTATCAACGGCTGGCTCGCTTCCGAAATTCGTATAATCGAATTGGCATGGCAAAAACCACTACACTTGACCTTCGCCAGCAGGTTGGCCAGTTGCTCATCCTGGGCTATGACGGGCTGGAAGTTGACAGCAAGCTGCGCACCACGCTGAGCACGCTCCAGCCCAGCGGCGTGATCTTGTTCGCGCGCAACATTGAAGACCCCAGGCAGACGTGGCGGTTGCTGCGCGACTCGCAAGCCACCACGCCTGTTCCAATGTTTCTTTGTGTCGATCTCGAGGGCGGCACTGTTGATCGCCTGAAAAAAGTGATTGCGCCTGCGCCGTCCGTTGAGCAGGTATTTGCCACAGGCAATCGCAAACTCTTCCGCATGCACGGAAAGATACTTGGTCTGGAAGCGCGGACTTTGGGCTTCAACACCGACTTTGCCCCGGTCTTCGATCTTGGCTTTGAAGCTTCGCGCTCGGTGCTGACCAGCCGCACCGCATCGGCTGATCCCAAAGAGACGATTGCGTATGCGCGTGCGTTTCTGCGCGGCCTAAAGGATTCCAAGGTGCTCGGTTGCGGCAAGCATTTCCCCGGCCTGGGTGAAGGCAATCTGGACAGCCACCACGAGATGCCAGTGGTTCAGAAGAGCTGGAAAGCCATGTGGGCGGAAGACCTGCTGCCTTATCGCGAGCTGCGTTCGCAGATTCCTTTTGTTATGGTGGCGCACGCGTCATACCCCGAGGTCACCAATAACAAGGTGCCTGCGTCGCTCTCAAAGAAGTGGATGCAGGACGTGCTGCGCAAGAAAATTGGCTATAAGGGCCTGATCATCTCTGACGACCTTGAGATGGGTGGCGTGCTTTCCACCGGCGATATTGAAGACGTGGCCGTGGAAACGTTGCGCGCCGGCGCTGACATGTTTCTGGTGTGCCATAACCAGGAGCTGGTGTGGCGCGGCTTTGAAGCTGTGTTACGCACCGCTGAGCGCGACCGCAAGTTTGCCGCCCACGTGGCGCAGGCGGCCCAACGGGTACTGGGATACAAGAAACGCTGCCGTGAGCTGCGCGGCTTCTCCGCCGAGCCCAAAGCCAAAGTCGTGGACCACCTAAAGAAGATCGTCACCGATTTCTCGCGGATCGTCGGTGGTGAAGTGATTGACGACCGGCTGCACACCACGCGGGAGATCAACGTTTGATCGTCGCCGGAGTCATGAGCGGGACTTCCGCCGACGGCGTTGATGTGGCCGTGATAAGCATTCAGGGCCGCGGCTCCTATCTCAGTTTTGACCTGCTACTGCACAACCATTCAGAATATCCGCCGGAGATCCGCAAGGCCGTTCTTACCGCAATGAATGCCACGCAAATCAGCGTGGCTGAACTCTCGCGGCTCAATTTTCGGCTAGGCGAGTTCTATGCTGAAGCCGTAACCAAAGCCCAAAAGAAATCCGGCCAGGCCACGCTTGACCTTGTGGGATGCCACGGACAGACCATCTATCATCAGGGAACGGCGGCTCCTTATCTGGGGAAAAATATCGCATGCACATGGCAGACAGGTGAAGGCTCTGTAGCCGCGGCGCGGCTGGGAGTCCCGGTGGTCTCGGATTTTCGACCAGCAGACATGGCCGCAGGTGGCAGGGGTGCGCCGCTAGTACCGCTGCTCGACTATGCGATCTTTCGTTCACCCCATAAAGGACGCATCGTGCAGAACATTGGCGGGATCGCCAATCTTACGGCGATTCCTGCCGGAGCCTCACCTGATGACATCGTCGCGTTTGATACTGGTCCAGGCAACATGCTGATTGACCAGCTGATGCAAATGCTGTTCAAGAAAGATTACGATCACGGCGGAGCAGTTGCACGCAAAGGGTCAGTGCTTCAGCCGGTGCTTGAGCAATCCCTGAACGCACCTTACTTCAAGCAAAAGCCGCCGAAGACGGCAGGCCGCGAAGAATTTGGCAGCGAATACGCCAAGGACTTTTTGCGCCGTTGCGGCCGCGCCACCAAGGCAGATGTGATCGCGACAGCAACAGCCTTAACTGCGATGTCTATGGTGCTGGCGCTGAAGAATTTCGTTCTAAAAAAAAGCAACTATCGCGACTGGGTAGTTTCCGGCGGCGGCACGAAGAATACCGCCCTGATGGACATGATAAGAAAAGAAGGCGAGAGCATGGGACTGTGGCTGCGCCATTCTGATGATTTTGGCATTCCCAGCCAGGCCAAAGAGGCCGTCGCGTTTGCGCTATTGGCGTACCAGACGTTTAACGGTTTGCCTGGCAACGTGCCATCGGCCACGGGAGCCAAAAGACCCGCCGTGCTGGGAAAAATCTCGTATGTTTAACCACAGAGGACACAGAAAAGCACAGAGAACATACTCTTGCACAAGCAAAGCCCTCTGCGTTCCTCTGTGTTCTCTGTGGTTAAATCTTGTTTTAATTTTGCTGTGCGTAAGCATTGTCTCCTGCGCCAAGCGTCCTGACGCAAACACCGTGGTAATGATCATTGAGAGCAGCCCCACGAATCTTGATCCGCGTATGGGCACAGATGCGCAGTCAGAACGTATTGACGAACTGCTTTTCGATCCTCTGGTCCATCGCGACGAGCATTTCAACATGCAGCCATGGGTGGCGGAGAAATGGGAGATTCCTGATCCCAAGACTTACATTTTTCATTTGCGCCAGGGGATTCATTTTCACGACGGACGGCCGCTCACTTCGCGCGATGTGAAGTGGACACTCGACAGCGTCCGTGATGGCTCTCTTACCACGCTGAAAGCCACAACTTACACGCTGATCGAACGCGTGGACGCTCCCGATGACTCCACGCTCATCATCCATCTTTCTGAGCCTGACGGCACGCTGCTTTACAACGTATCTAACGGTCCTTTCGGCATTGTGCCTTATGGCAGCGGCAAGCCATTCAACCGTCATCCCATTGGCTCAGGGCCGTTCAGCTTTGTGTCACAGGACCCGGACACCGAGGTTGTTCTGCAGCGGAATGACAACTACTGGGGCCAGCGTGCCCAAGTGGAACGCGTCCGCCTGACGATTGTGCCCGACGCCACCACGCGCGCGCTGGAACTGCGCAAAGGCAGCGCGGACATTTCTCCGGGCGGCTCACTCAGTGCGGACATGGTGGGCACGCTTCGCCGCTACCGCAATCTGCAGATTGAGCAGCAGCCGGGCACGATACTTGCTTATCTGGCCTTCAATCTGCGCGATCCGATCTTGAAAGATATTCGCGTGCGGCAGGCGCTGGCATATGCGATTGATCGCGGGGCCGTGCTGCATTATTTGTTTGGCGACGAGGGCCGGCTAGCAGACAGCGTACTTCCACCGCAGCACTGGGCTTATAACGGGGATGTGGCGCACTATCCGTATGATCCTGCAAAGGCAAATGCGATGCTGGACGCGGCAGGCTACGCGCGCGGCGCGGATGGCGTGCGTTTTCACCTCACCATGAAAACTTCGACAGAAGAAACCACTCGCCTGCTGGCGGCGGTGATGCAGCAGCAACTCAGGCAGGTTGGGATTGCGCTCGATATCCGCAGCTTTGAGTTTGCCACGTTCTACGCTGACGTGATGAAAGGCGCGTTCCAGCTCTACTCATTGCGCTGGGTCGGCGGCAATGAAGATCCTGACATTTTTTATTACGCGTTTCACTCTTCCAGCTTTCCGCCCAAACATGCCAACCGAGGCTACTACGTGAACCCTGAGATAGATCGCCTGATCGATGCCGGCAGGAGCA
>Ga0070734_10001119_pt1 | contig 42423 bp, 35 predicted proteins | sample Coa_R1_8_FD_66444 | JGI IMG/M metagenome (GOLD analysis project Ga0070734, IMG submission 66444) | Surface soil microbial communities from Centralia Pennsylvania, which are recovering from an underground coalmine fire - Coalmine... | ecosystem: Environmental > Terrestrial > Soil > Unclassified ...
CGCGGCCAGATTCCCGGCGCCGAGGCCGACCCGCGATTCTGGGCTTCGGGCATTTCGCTGATCGCGCACTTGTGGAACCCGCATGTGCCGGCCGTTCACATGAACACCCGCTTCGTCGTAACCACCAAGGCGTGGTTCGGCGGCGGCGCCGATCTGACGCCGGTGCTCGATCGGCGCCGTACCCAAGACGACGCCGACACGATCGCATTCCATGCCGCCATGAAGGCGGCCTGCGACGCCCACGCCGCCGTCGCGCCTTACGACAAGTACCGGAAGTGGTGCGACGAGTATTTCTTCTTGAAACATCGCAATGAAATGCGCGGCATCGGTGGCATCTTTTACGACTATCTTGAAACCGACTGGGACGCGGCATTCGCGTTTACCCAGGACGTTGGCCGTGCGTTCGTGAGGATCTATCCGGAGCTGGTGCGCCGCAATTTTGCGAGGCCATGGAGCGACGCGGAACGCGAGGAACAACTGGTGCGTCGCGGCCGCTACGTGGAATTCAACCTGCTCTACGACCGAGGCACCGTGTTCGGGCTGAAGACCGGCGGCAACGTGGAGTCGATCCTGTCGTCGATGCCCCCACTGGTGAAGTGGCCTTAAGGCCGCCACCAATACCCTTGGTCGGAGTGCGGCGGCCGTTTGCAATGGCGGCGATCCCGTGATATCTGATATTGCTACCCATATTGATAAAACCAGGGATATGGCAAGTGAAGACCACGCTCGATATTTCCGATCCTCTCCTGCGCGAAGCACGAAAGATCGCAGCGCGAGACCGTACGACCCTCCGTGCACTGGTTGAACAAGGCCTGCGCCAGATCATTGCGGAGCGGAAAGCTGCGCGCCCATTTCGGTTGCGCAAAGTAACATTCAAGGGCCAAGGAATGGCTCCTGAATTGCGTGAGGCCGATTGGGACAAGATTCGCGATCTTGCGTACGAGGGTCGAGGGGGATGATTGCACTCGACACCAACATACTGGTTTATGCGCACCGCGAGGATGCACCGTTTCATGAGCCAGCGTCACGCTGCGTGAGCGAACTGGCCGAGGGCCGCGCCACGTGGGCGATCCCGTGGCCCTGCCTCCACGAATTCCTCGCCATTGTGACGCACCAGAGAATATACCGGCCGCCGACACCACTCTCCGTGGCGCTCGACCATATTGATGCGTTGCTGGAGTGCCCAACCCTCGCATTGCTCACAGATGCGGAGCAGCATTGGCCGAATTTGCGCACCTTACTCACCGCGAGCCAAGTGACCGGGGCACGGATTCACGATGCGCGGGTCGCCGCACTTTGCCGCGAGCATGGAGTGCGCGAATTGTGGTCGGCAGACCGTGACTTCGGCCGGTTCCCCGGTCTCGATGTTGTAAATCCACTTGTTCACTGAGCTCGCGGTAGCCAGAAGCAGCCTATGCACCAGAGGCAGCGGGCGGCCTCGTGTCAAAAGCTCCGGACCACACCTAAGCGCCGGCACGCTCCATCGCCAATTCGGCCTCGAGGTTCGCGACATCACGGTAGATCGAGGCGACGGCGAGCACACGTCCGTTGCGCCGGTAGCGCAACAGGCAATCCTTCGCGGCGATATCGCCGTCGATCGTCAACGTGTCCCAGGTCTCGGCGTGTCCCACATAGTTGATCGGAACGTCGTAGTGCTGGCTCCAGAAGAATGGCACGGACGCGAACTTCTGCCGGTATCCAAGCATGTTGAGCGCGGCAGCCTGCCCTTGCCGCTCGGCGACCACCCAGTGTTCGATGCGAATTCTCGCGCCTGTGTGGGGGTCGGGCCAGCGCGCGATATCGCCTGCCGCAAAGATTCCCGGCGCGCTGGTTTCAAGATACTCGTCCACCATCACGCCGCGGTCGAGCGCAAGGCCTGCTTTCTCGGCGAGCGCGATCCGCGGCCGCACGCCAATGCCCGCGACCACAAGGTCTGCATCGAGCGCACCACCACCACTCAGCGCGACGCGTTTATTGTTGATCTCCGTTGCGGTGTGGCCGAGATGGAAGACGACGCCGTGCTCTTCGTGCAAGGCACGCACGAAATCGCCCAGTTCCGGACCAAGGACGCGCTCCATGGGCCGTCTGCCCGGAGCCACCACGTGCACGTCGATCTCGCGCATACGCAGCGAGGCCGCCACTTCGAGCCCGATGAAGCTCGCACCCAGCACGACGGCGCGCCGCGCCGTTGCGGCCCGCTCGATAATGGCGTGACAGTCGGCAAGCGAACGCAGCAGGCGCACATGCGGCAAGTCGGCCCCTGGAATCGACAAGCGCACCGGCTCAGCGCCGGTGGCCAGCAGCAGGCGGTCATACGCAAGTCTCGTCCCATCCTCGAGCACGACTTCGTGGACACGTACGTCGATGGTGACGGCATTCGCGGCAAGTCGCAGCTCGATGGCGTTTTCGGAATAGAAGCTGTCGGGCCGGAGTGGAATCCACTCCTCCGGCGCCTTTCCGGCGAGGAAATCCTTGGACAGATTCGGCCGATCGACCGGCGGCGCGCCGTCGCTGCTCACCATGACGAGTTTTCCGTCGTATCCTTCACGGCGTAGCCGCTCTGCGGCCGCGAAGCCCGCCGCCCCACCGCCAACGATAACGATGTTGGCGGGCCAGCCCGCTGGCGCCACACCGGCCGTCCGGTCCGTCGCGGCGAGTTCCTTCTTCTCACGCACGAAGACCCGGTCGTCGCGCCGTTCCACTTTCCAGCATCCCACCGCGTTGAATGCTGGAGCGTGCAAGGCTTCTCCGGTCTTGAGGCTGAAACACGCGTGATGCCATGGACACCGCACGGAGTCGCCCACCATCAGCCCCTCCGCAAGTGGACCGCCGTAGTGGGAGCAGGTGGCGCCGATTGCAAAGAGCTCATCGCCGCGGCGGGCGAGAAGCACGGCGTCTTCGCCGACATGACCTGACAGCATACGCCCATCGGGAAGGTCACTGATCGGAACGCCCTGGGTAAGGTCGGGGCCGGGCAGATTGCTCTGTGGTGTTGCCATCGTGATCTCCAACTGAAGGCGCGCCCCAAACGGCGGATTACGCTCCGCTTATCCGCCCTACTCCATGGCTCCCGGCGCGCATACAGAGATAGATGGCTTACGCGCAAAATGGTTCCCGGGGCAGCGCAACATAGCGGTGTGGGTGTTACGCCAATTTCTCGACTGCCCGGGCGATCATCACCACGCCGCCAATCATCACGACTGCGTCCAGCATCGCGGTGTGCACGTGGATCGGCAGCCGCTTGACGATCAGCCGCGCCAAAAATGCGCCAGGCAGCGTCGCCGTCCCGATGAGCAGCGCTACCGCCATGACCTTGACGGTAACCACGCCGGCGATACCGAATACGACGAACCGGACGACTCCGATGACGACCGAGAGCGCGGCATCGGTTGCGATCACCGCCGCGCCGGTGAGACCCGCCGCCATCAGCAGCGAGATGATGATAACGCCGGCCCCGTTGGCGCCGCCGACCACAAAGCCCCACCCGCAGGCTCCTACGGCAAGGCCCCGATCGTGAACCCGAAAATCATAACGCCCGACCACACGGCGCAGAACCACCGCCACGACCAGCATCGCACCGATCAGCAGCATCGCACCGGGACCGGACAACAGTGTGTACCCCCACGCCCCGAGAATGCAGGTTGGGACCGCGGCGAGAACCACAAGCCTCGCCCGCCGCCAGTCGATCGCGCCGTGAAAAGCCAGCGAGCGACTGATATTGGTGAGCGTCGCGGAAATGGCGATGATCGGCACCACCGGCTCAGGCCCTACGATCGGAACGAGCACGAGCGGCATCAATGCGCCGGTGCCGTAACCGGTAACGCCGCCGACCAACGAGGTGAACACCGCCATTGCACCTATCAGCAAGAGTTGCGGAATCGAAATATCGTCGAATGGGGACAGGGCGCGCCTTGCTTAACGAAGAAATGCGATCGCAACGCCAGCCGGCGCATGCGCCCGAGCCTATAGCACCTTCGCGGGCCGTGCTGCATCATCCGCGAGGCGATCCAGAGCGACCTTGTCCTGCGGAAACCCTGCCGCGATCCAGGCCTCTTCGGCATCGCGCAAGGCGATTCCCAGGGCCGGCCCCCTGGGAACGCCGCGCCCCGTCAGATCTGCGGATTTTAGCGGAAAGCGCGGCGCGATCCAGCGCGTCGGCAAGGTGGCAAGCGCGTGCCAGGCCGCATCGGTGGTGCCTTGCGGTGCCCGTGTCCAGGCGATCAACACGCGATCGAGGTAGCGCTCCGGCCCCAGACGGTAGAGCAGCGCCTGGGCGCCGGATTCCCCGAGCGCCGGCGATACCCGCCACCAGCGCTCCGCCATGGAGGCGAGCCGCTCATATTCGACGTTGAACAGGCGAAGTTTCTCCCGCAGCCGCTCGGCATCCTCGGCGATAAATACGCCGAGCGCGCCGAGCCGACGCACCGCATCCGGTGCGGCCCCCACCATGTCCTCAACCTTGGCCATGCCGGCGAAGCTTGCGAGTAACGCCACGCCGCCGAGCAGCAGGTCGGTAAACCCTGCTTCTGCCATTACGCGCAACGTCGCCACTGCGAACGGCGCCACCAGAAGCTTCATCAGTTCCGCCCGCACCCGTTCGCGCGACAAGCCGCGCAGGCCATCGCGCGCCACGATGCAGGCGTGCAGCCCTGCCGGATCGGGCGGGCCGTGCGCGTAGGACGCGTGAAAGCGGAAGAACCTCAAGATCCGCAGATAATCTTCGGCAATCCGCCGCGTCGGATCGCCGATGAAGCGAACGCGACGCTTCTCAAGATCGGCGAGGCCGTTCACATAGTCGTGGACCATGCCGTCGGGCGAGATCGACAGTGCGTTCATGGTGAAGTCGCGCCGCTCGGCATCGCTTTTCCAATCGCGCCCGAACGCGACCCTGGCCTTGCGTCCGAACGTCTCGACGTCCTGTCGCAAGGTGGTGACCTCGAACGGCGTACCATCGACCACGAGCGTGACGGTGCCGTGATCGATGCCGGTCGGCACCGCCTTCAATCCGTCCACCGTTGCGCGACGTACCACCTCATCGGGTGGCGCCGTCGTAGCGATATCGACATCGCTCAGGGGCAATCCCATGAGCGCATTGCGTGCAGCCCCTCCTACGACGCGCGCCTCCTCGCCACCACCGTTGAGGATCGAAAGCGCGCGCGCGAGTGCCGGCGCATTTAGCCACTCCCTATTCTGCAACCGAACCACCGCACTCATTTCTGGACGCCGGGCACCAGCCGGCCATTTTCCAGGTGAGCCGGCACATAAGTCGAGCCGGGCGGCGCACCGGTGAATTCCGCCAGCACCACGAAGCTCACGATGACCACCAGCAGTGCCACGACGGTGAGCCATGTGAGCCGCGGCAGCGACCACGCGGAAACATCAAGGACCCCCGCCCGCGTCGCCCACAGGAACAACGCATAAGCGGCGAACGGTGAGAGAAAAAGCGCAAGCTCGGTGAGGATCGGGCGGATCATTGGGCTTCACCGCGCGGCCCTGAGCCGCAGGTCGTGAGAATCATCTTAGCCCCCGCGGTTCCTTCGGAACCGATGACAAATTACCACTCCACCTCTTTCCACTTGCGAAGGGGGAAAGATCAGCTGCCACTCGCGAGATCGCTGCAGCCATCCTTGAACGGCACTCCGCAGGGACGCTTCACTCCCCGTAAATCCGTTCATACAGGTTGCGCAGAATACCCGCAGTAACACCCCAGATATATCGGTTCATGTACGGGATTTCGTAGTAGTGCCGAGTGATGCCGTTCCAACCGCGGCTCTTGCGCCGGTGATGTGCCGGCGTCATCAGGTATTCTAGCGGAACCTCGAACACATCCGCTACTTCGAACCTGTTAGGCGTCAGCGCGAAATCCGGCTCGACCCGCGCGACCGTCGGCAGGATGCGATAGCCGCTGAAGGTCAGGTAGAGGTCGAGATAACCGAGTGGCTCTACCAGTTCCGGCGCGAGGCCGATCTCCTCCTCGGCCTCGCGCAGCGCCGCTCCGGCCGGGGTCTGGTCGTTCGTATCGATCTTGCCGCCCGGAAAGGCGATCTGGCCGGCATGGCTCGTCAAATCGGCGGTCCGCTGGGTCAAAATCACAGTCGGCGCCGAACGCTCCACCACTGGAACGAGGACTGCTGCCGGCCTGGTGGCGGCCACCCCCGCCTTTGCCCAAACCTCCGGGTCAAGATCGAGGTCGCCCCGCACGGCTGGCGCCGTCGGGTCCCGCAACGCTGCCGGCACGTCGAGTGTAAGCCGCCTGCGCACGCGATCAAAGAAGTCAGGCCTCTGGGCTTGACCGGCGAGGGCCGGCGCCACATCCGTCATCGGGGCATATCCTCAAGGCTGCTGGCCGGAGCCATAGCATAGAATTGTCCGCCTGATATGACGCCAAACATTGGCGTGCCGGCAATCTCGCGCGTTTCGCCGAGGTCTACGAGATCATAGAAGACCGCGCGTGCCACCTTGGCCCACAGGTCCCGGCGAACATGAAGGTAGGGCTTGAGACCACCGGTAGCGGCTTGGGGCTCGAACCGCAGAGGATGTCCAGCCCCACACGCGACCCAGTCGTCTACGTTGGTACGGAAGCAAAGCTGCCGGCCCGCCAAACCATCGTCGACTCGCAGCTCGACGGCGATGAACGGCGCATCATCCACCACGATGCCGCATTTCTCCACCGGCGTGACCAGAAAGTGCTTCTCACCTTCGCGCTTGAGGATAGAAGCGAACAATTTCACCAGCGCGGATCGGCCGATCGGAGTGCCTTGGTAGAACCAGGTACCATCGGCCGCGATGCGCATATCGATTTCGCCGCAATAGGGCGGATTCCATAGGTGGACCGGTGGCGGCTCTTTTTGGGACGCCGTTTTCACTGCGCCCGCAATGGCTTCTAGCCCGTTGTTGCCAGTTTGCCTTTCCTTCGCCATGGTTGGCCCTAGTGTACACGGACACGCATCCGGCTGCTCGCGAAAAAATGATGAGCCGGGCTGGAGCCGCGGCTGCGCCAAAACAATCGCTATCGCGGCAAAATAGCGTACACTTGGAGACAGAGGTCCCCTACCTCCGCGCAAGCGGGGGGAACGTAGGAAGGGGGGTCACGGTCTGGTTTTTGCACGCACGGTCATATGTGGTGCTCGGGAACTTTGAGGAGTGAGCCTTATGGCGACATCGTCCGGCGATAGCCTGGAAAAACTGGAAGACATGATCGTACGCGCTGCCGAGACCACGGCTATGCATGTGCGCGCCGCCAAAGAGGCGATTGGCGCGGTCATTTTTGGTCAGGACAAGGTCATCGAACAAGCGCTTATTACCGTGCTGTGCGGCGGTCACGCCCTGCTGATCGGCCTTCCCGGCCTTGCCAAGACCAAGCTCGTTGACACCATGGGCACCGTGCTGGGTCTTGACGCACGGCGCATCCAATTCACCCCGGACCTGATGCCGTCCGATATTCTTGGTACCGAAGTGCTGGAGGAGACGGCATCCGGCAAGCGTAATTTCCGTTTCATTCCAGGCCCGATCTTCGCCCAGCTCCTGTTGGCTGACGAGATCAACCGCGCCAGCCCGCGAACGCAATCGGCGTTGCTCCAGGCCATGCAGGAGCAGCATGTCACAGTTGCGGGCACGCGCCACGACGTGCCGCGGCCCTTCCATGTGCTCTCGACCCAGAATCCAATCGAGCAGGAAGGCACCTATCCGCTTCCGGAAGCCCAGCTCGACCGCTTTCTGATGGAGATCGATGTCGACTATCCGAGCATCGAGGCCGAGCGCCGCATCGTGTTTGATACGACCGGCACCGAGGAAACCAAGCCGAAGCCGGTCATGACTGCTGACGACCTGATCGCCGCTCAGCGCTTGGTGCGCAGGTTGCCGGTTGGTGAATCGGTCGTCGAGGCCATCTTGACCCTTGTGCGGTCGGCTCGTCCGGGTCCGGAAGCCGGCGATGCCGGCAAGCTCATCGCCTGGGGGCCAAGCCCGCGTGCGAGCCAGGCGCTGATGCTCACGGTGCGCGCCCGCGCGCTCCTCGACGGGCGTCTGGCGCCCTCTGCGGATGACGTCATGGCGCTTGCAGAGCCCGTGCTCAAGCACCGCATGGCACTGACCTTCGCGGCGCGAGCCGATGGTGAAACCATTCCGGGTGTGGTGGGGCGCCTGAAGTCGCGGATCGGATGATGGCTCTATTCTCATCCGCGCCTCCCGACGTTGCGGCAGTTCCCCACGCAGTCGGCGAAAGCCAGACCCTTGCGGCTAGCATGCCGCGGCTGATCCTGGAGGCACGGCGCATCGCCGCGACCATCATCCACGGATTGCATGGCCGCCGTCGCGCCGGCTCGGGTGAGAACTTCTGGCAATATCGCCGCTTCGTCTGGGGCGAGCCAGCGGCCCGCGTCGACTGGCGCCGCTCGGCGCGCGACGACTTCCTCTATGTCCGCGAGCAGGAATGGGAAGCCGCCCACACAGTGTGGATCTGGCCCGACCGCTCGCCCTCCATGGCATTCCGCTCCCCGCTGGCCCAGGAGAGCAAATTGCATCGCGCCCTGGTGATGGCATTCGCGCTCGCCGAGACCCTCGTCAACAGCGGTGAACGGGTCGGTGTTCCCGGTCTGACGCGGCCGACCGGCGCCCGCAACGCGGTTGAGAAGATTTCCCAGACCATGATCCACGACCCCGGCGCGCGGACGAGCCTGCTGCCGATCGCTTTTGCGCCAGCTCCGCTCGCCGAGTTCATTTTGCTGTCCGACTTGTGGAGCCCGTTTGCCGACATCAAAGCGACGCTCGCCAGGCTGTCGGCAACCGGATCGCTAGGTCACGTGGTGCAGATCGTTGACCCCGCCGAGGAGACCTTCCCGTACGCAGGACGCATCGAATTCGTCGAGCCGGAAGGGGCCGGCACGATCACGGCCGGGCGGGCCGAGAACTGGCGCGAGGATTACCAGGCAAGAGTTGCGCGCCACCGTGCTGAGATCCGCGCCGAGACCGATCGGCTCGGGTGGAGCTTCATCGTTCACCGAACCGACCGGCCTGCGACCGAACTCCTGCTCAAGCTGCATGAGCGACTCGGCAGCGAGCGTGGCGGCGTGGGACATCGCACCCCCGAGGCCGACCAAGCCGACCAGATGGAGCGACAGGCATGATCGCCGGCATTCCCCTCGCCTTCGCGGAACCGCTGGTTCTGCTTGGGCTCTTAAGCCTGCCGATCCTGTGGTGGCTCTTGCGCCTGGTGCCGCCACGCCCGCGTCGCATCGAGTTTCCCCCGACCCGGATGCTGTTCGACATCGTCCCAAGGGAGGAGACTCCATCGCGTACGCCGTGGTGGCTGACTTTGCTGCGGCTCACATTGGCGGCGCTGGTCATCATCGCGGCGGCAGGACCGCTGTGGAATCCGCCGGTAGCGACCACCACGGCGAGCGCGCCACTTCTCCTGCTGATTGACGACGATTTCGCGGCCGCATCCACCTGGGACGCGCGCATGCGTACCACAGAGGATTTGATTGCCCGGGCGGAAGCCGACGGCCGCGGCGTCGCGGTGGTTCCGCTGTCGACAACGGCGCGTGACATTTCGCTGGAAGCGCCAGCTGCCGCGCGGGCGCGTTTGCGCCTTGTCAAGCCGAAGCCCCACGCGGTCGAGCGTACCGACGCGATCCCGGCGCTTGAGCGCTTTCTGATGGCAACGCCGGACATCGAGATCGTCTGGCTGTCTGATGGCGTTGACGCCGGGCACGCAGCCGATTTTGTCCTCGCGCTTGGCCGCATTGCCGACAAGCGCCCCATCACGGTTGTGGACGGCGGCCTCAAACCTGCCCGTGCGCTCACCGGGGCCGACAATGCAGCGGGTGTGCTCAGCGTGAAGGTGCTCCGCGCCGCCACCGGTGGTGACGATATCGGCGCCGTACGCGCGCTCGATCTGAAAGGCTTGCCTCTGGGCGAAGCGAGCTTCAGCTTCAAGTCAAGCGAACGCGAAGCCGACGCACAGCTCGATCTTCCCGTTGAGATTCGCAACGACATCGCACGCCTGGAGATCGAGAACGAACGCTCGGCCGGCGCCGTGCAGCTCCTCGACAAGCGGTGGCGCCGGCGCACAGTCGGCGTGATCACTGGCTCGACTGCCGACACCGCCCAGCCGCTGCTCGCCTCCACCTACTATCTGTCGCGCGCGCTCAGTCCGTTTGCCGACGTTCGCCTTGCCGACCGCGGCTCGCCGGGCGAGATGGTGGGCCAGTTCATCGAGCAGCGCCTGCCGATGATCATCCTTGCTGATGTCGGCACCATCGCGGGTGGCGCGCACGATCGCCTGACACGATGGATCGACGAAGGTGGGGTGCTGGTGCGGTTTGCCGGCCCGCGCCTTGCGGCTGCGGACGACGATCTGGTTCCCGTGAAGCTGCGCCGCGGCGGCCGCATTCTGGGCGGCAGCCTGAGCTGGGATCAGCCGCAGCAACTTGCAGGCTTTTCGCGCGAAAGCCCGTTCAACGGCATGATGGTGCCGAACGACGTGACGGTGAACCGGCAGGTACTGGCCGAGCCTGATTCCGGACTGTCGGACCACACTTGGGCGACGCTCGGCGACGGCACGCCGCTCGTCACTGCGGGGCGGAGAGGTAAAGGCATGATCGTATTGTTCCATGTCACCGCGGACACGAAGTGGTCCGACCTGCCGCTCTCGGGAGCCTTTGTCGACATGCTCAAGCGAATCGTCGGCATTTCGGGCGCCACCGCTTCGACCGAGGCTACTGCGGCGACCGGTGCACAGAGCACCGCGCGAGATGCGGTGCCGCCGACGCGCGTGCTTGATGGCTTCGGCGCGTTCGAGCCGCCGCCGCCCACTGCGCGCCCGGTTCCCGCGGGCTACCAAGGGCGCGCGACCGCGGACAATCCACCCGGTTTCTACGGCCCGCCGGAGGGGCTTGTCGCGGTCAACACGCTCGCACCCGCTGACCGCCTGTTGCCGATCGACTTCGCGCCGCTCAATCCGCGCTTTGAATATTTCCGCACCACGGAGCCCCAGGACCTGCGCGGGCCAGTGTTCCTGACCGCACTGATACTGCTCTTGATCGATGCGCTGGTGGTGTTCTGGCTTGCGGGTGGGATTTATCGGCTGTTGCCGCGTCGCGGCATCGCCGCTGCCCTGCTCATCGCCAGCTGCGTCGGGCTCACGCTCACCGCCATCCCGCGCGGTGCGCACGCGGCTGATCCCGCGGCCGACCAGTTCGCATCGCGATCGACACTCGAAACTCACCTCGCTTATGTCGTGACCGGCGACAACGAAGCGGATTCGGTGAGCAAAGCGGGCCTGACGGGTCTCACGACTTTCCTCGCCCAGCGTACCGCGCTGGAAGCCGGCGACCCGGTTGGTGTCGACCTGGAGCGTGACGAACTTGCTTTCTTCCCGATCCTCTATTGGCCCATCGTGCCCGGGGCCAAAAAGCCGACGCCCGAGGCGCTGGCGCGCGTTGATGCCTACATGAAGCAGGGCGGCACCGTGCTGTTCGACACGCGAGACGCGGTGCTGGCGCCCCCGGGCCCAGGCGGCGAAGCGAACAGCCCCGGCATGCTGGAACTGCGAGCGATCCTGTCGTCGCTCGATATTCCCGAGCTTGAGCCGGTGCCGCGCGACCACGTGCTAACCAAGACGTTCTTCTTGCTGCGCGATTTCCCGGGCCGCTTCACGACCGGCCAGCTCTGGGTCGAGGCGCTGCAGCCCGCGAAGGATGAAGACGAAGAGGAGACTAAGCGCCCAGCCCGCGGCGGCGACGGCGTTTCCTCGATCATCATCACGTCCAACGATCTGGCCGGCGCCTGGGCGACACGCCCCGATGGGCAGGCGATGCTGCCGCTGGTGCCCGGCGAGCCGCGCCAGCGCGAATTCGCATTCCGCGCCGGGGTCAATATCGTGATGTACACCCTGACCGGAAACTACAAGGCCGATCAGGTCCACGTTCCGGCGCTTCTGGAACGGCTTGGGCAATAAAGGCGTAGGGTAGGGAAAGGCGCGCATTTTGCGCGCGGTGCCCATCGGATGCAGGGACGGTAGGGGCTGCTGCGACCGGCCAAGAGCGTCAGGAACCTAACAGAGGGACCCCATAGTGGCATTCGGTATCACCTTCTCGCCTCTCGTTTCGGTCGAGTTCGTCTGGGCCGCGGCTGCCGTGGCCGTTGTCGTGGCGGCGCTGCTGCTCGTTGTTCGGAGCCGCGGCGTCCTGGTCCGGATCGGTGCATTGGCACTCATGGTGCTTACGCTTGCCAATCCGTCGTTCACCCGCGAGGACCGCGACCCCCTGACCTCGGTCGCGGTCGTGGTCGTCGATAAGAGCCCGAGCCAGAACTTCGGCGACCGCGCCGTGCAGACCGAGACCGCCCGCGCGGCGGTGGCGCAGCGGCTCCAGCGCATTCCCGGCATCGAGACGCGCGTGGTCGAGGCCGGCCAGGCAGACGGCGAGACCGACGGCACGCGTCTGTTCAGCGCTCTTAACGCGACGCTGGCCGACGTGCCGCCCGACCGCGTCGCGGGCGCGATCTTTATCACCGACGGCCGCGTTCACGACGTGCCGGCGGATGCCGGCGCCCTCGGTTTCTCGGCCCCGGTTCACGCGCTGATCACCGGCACGCCGAATGAGAAGGATCGCCGCGTGGTTTTGATCGCGGCGCCGCGGTTCGGCATCGTGGGCCAGAACCAGACCATATCGTTCCGAGTCGAAGACGAAGGTGTGCGCGCTTCACCCGCCGAGGTGAAGATCAGCCGCGATGGCGAACTGCTCGACCGCAGGGTCGTCACCGCGGGGCGGCAGGTCGATGTTCAAGTCCAGATCCCGCACGCGGGCCAGAACATCATCGAGATCGAAGCGGCGCCGCTGGAAGGCGAGCTGACGCCGGTCAACAATCGCGCCGTGGTGTCAATCGACGGCGTCCGCGACAAGCTGCGTGTGCTCCTGGTCTCCGGCGAGCCCCACGCGGGCGAGCGCACCTGGCGCAATCTCCTGAAGTCCGACGCCAATGTCGACCTCGTCCACTTCACCATTCTGCGGCCGCCCGAAAAGCAGGACGGCACGCCGATCAATGAACTGTCGCTGATCGCGTTTCCGACTCGCGAGCTGTTCCAGCAGAAGATCAACGATTTCCAGCTCATCATCTTCGACCGCTACGCGCGGCAGGGCGTGCTGCCGATCGTGTACTTCGACAACATTGCCAAATACGTCCGCAATGGCGGCGCCGTGCTGGTCGCGGCCGGCCCCGACTATGCGGGCCCGACCAGCATCTGGCGCACCCCGCTCGACGCCATCCTGCCGTCGGAGCCGACCGGGCATGTCACCGAGGACCCCTTCTACGCGCACCTCACTGATCTGGGCCGGCGCCACCCGGTGACGCGCGGCCTCGAAGGCGCGAACGAAGACCCACCGCACTGGAGCCGGTTTTTCCGCGTGGTGGACACCAGGACCCAGAGCGGCGTACCGTTGATGAACGGTGCCGGCGAACAGCCGCTGCTAGTGCTCGCGCGGGAGGGGGAAGGACGAGTGGGCCTCATTCTCTCCGATCACATCTGGCTGTGGGCGCGCGGCTATGAGGGCGGCGGCCCCCACATCGACCTGCTGCGGCGCGTTTCCCACTGGCTGATGAAGCAGCCGGACCTTGAGGAAGAAGCGCTTCGGCTGCTCGTTCAAGGGCGTGAACTCACTGTCCAACGCCAGACCATGGGCGAGACCGTCGCACCCGTGACACTCACCTCGCCTTCGGGCGCACAGCGCAACCTGACCCTTGACCCCGCAGAGCCCGGCGTATGGCGAAAGACGGTGGACGCTATCGAACTTGGCTTGTGGCGCGCCACCGACGGCAAGCTGACCACGCTCGTCAATGTCGGCCCTGCCAATCCCAAGGAATTCAGCGAAGTCACCTCTACCACCGCCGTGATGGCGCCGCTCGCCAACGCGACGGGCGGCGATTCGCGCCGCCTTGATGAAGGATCGGGCCTCGCGATGCCGCGTATCCTAGGCGTGCGATCGAGCGATACGCTGAGGGGTGACGACTGGATCGGCCTGAAAATCCGCGAGGCCAGCGTGGTGCGCGGCATAGGCGTGCTGCCGATGTTCGCCGGCCTGCTCGGGCTCTTGCTGCTGATCGGAAGCCTCGCGCTGACGTGGGGACGTGAGGGAAGGTGAGGCGGGCGGAGACCGCGCCCGAAGCATGTTGCGCGCAGCTCGGATTGGGCCATCGGCCCAGCCCCGATGGCCCAATCCGGGCCGCGCTTTCCTACTTGCCCTCCAGCTCCGGATAATGCCGGAAGATTCCCTGCTCGTTGAATGCAATGCGCCGCTCTGAAGCAAGATAGGCGGCAAGGCGCGGGCGTTTGGCGACGGCGTCGTGCAGGGCAATCACGCGCGGAACCTTCTTCTCCAGGCGCGCCATCGCATGTGGGAACGCGTAGCGAAGGCCTTCGACGACCTGAAAAAGCGACAGGTCCACATAGGTGAGCTTGCGGCCAAGCAAATGCCGGCCGCCGCTGTCCGCCAGCATCCGCTCGAAGTAGTGGAGGAACTTCGGCATTCGATATTGCAGGAAATCGGCTGCGCGCCGCTTCGCTTCACGGCGCTGGTCCTCGTAGTAAAGCCGGGCCGAGATCGGGTGGTGGGTATCGTGAACCTCGACCAGCAGGTCGGCGATCGTAAGCTGCAGCTGATGCGCCCACAGTCGTCCGGCATCACTGCGCGGCGCAAGGCCGTGACGCATGCCGAGGAAGAGAAGGATATTCGCCGTCTGGCCAATGAGGAGCTGGCCGCTCCTGAGGAACGGAGGCGCGAATGGCGGATGCTTGACGCGCTTGCCGTCGAGAAGCGTCATCATCGCCGGCACGCCGCCGCCCTTGGCCGGCTTGCGCGCCACATCGACGTATGGCGCGCCCACCTCCTCGAGCGCGATACGCACAAATTCGCCACGCCCCTGGATTTCCGGCCAGTAGTATAGCTCGTACGGCATGGAGGTCGGCCTTCTGTTATGGGCTGATAACGCCTAGCGCCACAGGCCCGGCTGGTCGAGTTGCGACGGTCTGTCGTCCATCTCGCTCCCCGATTCGGCGGACAATTTTTGATTACATGGAGTGTTGCAGTCTACGGCACTATCAGAGCCGTTTGCGTTCCGCCGCTGGCTGCTCGCGTTCGTGCATGAAGTCGGCGGACGCGCGCAGTCCCTCGGCGAACAGGTCATCCCAGCGTTTGCCTGCAGGGCAAAGCAGGCGGCTCTGACCGACTTTAATGATCTCGATAGCATGAACGCCTTCCGGGAAGGCGACCGCTCTTGGCAACTCGACGGCTTGGCCACGGTTTGTGGTGAATACGATTGACCGGTCACCGAATCTCCTACGGTTTCCGCTTTGTCCCCCAGCCGCGTAGCACAGGTTGAAGCCTGCTCCACAAGCTCCCGCTTCTCTTCAGGCCGTTTCCCACTCCGCCCGGATCGGCCCCGAGACGCCTGTGAACGCGTCGTCGGATAGCTCCGCCACCAGCAAGCGGTCCGGATCGACCGGGCCGGGCATGCGAGCCAGTCCCTTAGGAATTCGGCGGAAGCCCGCCCTGGCGTAGTAGGGCTCGTCGCCAACCAGCACGACGAGGCGGTGGCCCTTGTGTTTTGCCTCGGCGAGCGCCCGCTGCATTAGGGCAAGCCCGATGCCGCGGCGGCGGAACGGCGGCTCGACCGTCAGCGGGCCGAGCAGGAGGGCGGGAGTCTCGCCAATGCGGATCGGCGTCAGCCTCACGGAACCGACCAGCAAAGTGCCGATCCGCGCTGTAAACGAGAGATCGATCAGGTGCCCGGCACCCTCGCGGATCCGGAACGCCGTGCGGGCATAACGTCCTGGCCCGAACGTGCGCTCGTGGAGTCTTTCGACTGCATCGGCATCGGCGAGCGTTTCCGCGAGAATCGTGAGGGCAAGTTCGGTCATCTGCGATCCAGCCGCGCCGAATATCACCCTGTGGCGACGGCGTCCATCGCGCAGTGGATCAAACGTTGCTGCAACGCGATTTAAACGTCGGGGGAAAGGCTGAAGGCCGTGGCGGTGCGACGGTGGACGATACGCGGCGTTTATGTGAGCATCGCGCCGATGCGGCCGCGAAACGGCGCCGCACCTCGTCACGGTTCGCCTCGGAATGGCCGTCGCCAGGGAGATACCGGCATGACCAATAATAAATTCACAGTTGGCATCAACGTCGCGGGCACGCGCCACAGCGTGACCGTTATGGCGGAAGATGCCCTCGTAGCTGCCCTCAAAGTGAAGTTGGAGCGGCCGACCGCCGCCATCAACTTCGTGCGCCGCTGCAACAAGCGCGGCGATCTGCGTCATCCTCACGACGCGGTCGCAGCGCAAGCCTGATGGAACCCGAGCCCACCTTCCGCGCTTCCAGGGGGTAGGGTGGGGCGTCTCACCAGTGTGGTGACACGGGGGCGCCCATCAACGCCTCGGAGATCCGTGCCCGTGTAGCCGCACTGGTCTCCGCCGGAAGTGCATCGCGCGGAAAGAATCCGTGCGCCATGATTTCGCGATCGGGCACTGGCGGGGTAGGCTGGCGAAAGTGCTCCACCACGAACAGCACGATGTGATCGCGCCGCGAAACGGTCGGCTGGAAGTAGATTCCGAACTGTGTGGGCGTGTCGACCAACTCGATGTTGCCCTCCTCCTTGAGTTCCCGCGTCAGCGCGTCGAGCACGGTCTCACCCGGCTCGACGCCACCGCCCGGAAGATGCCAGCCGCTGATGTAAGTGTGCTTGACGAGGAATATGCGGCCCTGCCCGTCGATCACGAGCCCGCGCACGCCGAGCGTCAATCCGCGCGACATGCGCCAATAAAGATGCATAAAAGTACGCACCGCACGTGCTGTTCGAACGCGCAGCTTTGTAGCCAAACGGAGCATCTCAGTTGCCCTTCCAGACCGAGCAAGTTTTGAGATTTGCGACGCTCGCATACCAGACTGTCGTAATTGGATTTTGCGTCTGCCGTCGGTCTGAATTAATAAAAGTGTCTCGGTGGCGCATATAGATATTCATAGTGCGTTTGTTCATCTGCTGCTTTTAACATCGCCTTTTGCGCTGAGCGGTTTTCCAGCCCTGGCGAGCCCCCACACCGCCTCGGCTGTTACGGCGTCCCTGGTTTCTACCGGGGACGCCTTTTTTTATACGTATATTCTTTTAATACATGTATAGAATTTATGGAAATATGTATGTGAATTGTCGCTCGCTTTTCGACCGGCACCTTAGAGTGCCTCAGACTCCGTGGGGCCAACCGCGCCATGAAACGCTTTGTCGATCTCTCCCAGCAGGAAGTCCTCGCCCTCGCCATCAGCAATGAGGAGGAAGATTGCCGCATCTATCTCAGCATCGCGGAAGGGCTTCGCCAGCAATATCCAAGTTCCGCAAAATTGTTTGAAGAGATGGCGGCGGAGGAAACACGCCACCGCAATATGCTCTACGACCTATATCGCGCCAAATTTGGCGAGTTCCTGCCATTGGTGCGGCGCCAGGACGTGCGCGGCTTCCTCCGGCATCGACCGATCTGGCTGGTGCGGCCGCTTGGGCTCGAAGAGGTGCGCAAGTACGCCGCCAATCTGGAATACGAAACCGCCCGTTTCTACCGCAAGGCGGCCGAACATTCGCGCGATGCCTCGGTGCGCGAATTGCTGGTCAGCCTTGCTGACGCCGAAGACAAGCACGAGGATCTTGCCGAGCGGCTCGGTGAGCGTGTCCTCACAGAAGATGTTCGCGCTCGCGAGGATGAGACCGCGCGGCGGATGTTCGTCCTGCAATATGTCCAGCCGGGCCTCGCCGGCCTCATGGACGGCTCAGTCTCGACGCTGGCGCCGCTGTTCGCGGCGGCGTTCGCCACCCACAACACCTGGGCGACATTCCTGGTCGGACTCGCGGCCTCGGTCGGCGCCGGAATTTCGATGGGTTTCGCGGAGGCCCTGTCCGACGACGGTTCGCTGACGGGACGAGGGGCGCCTGTGCTGCGCGGCGCGACCTGCGGGGTGATGACGTTTCTCGGCGGCATCGGGCATACATTGCCCTACCTGATCCCAAGCTTCACGGTCGCAACCGTGGCCTCCTTCGTGATTGTGGCGATCGAACTCGCGGTGATCTCATATGTGCGCTATCGTTACATGGATACGCCGTTCCTTGCGGCGGCGTTCCAGGTGGTGGTCGGCGGCATCCTTGTCTTCGCGGCCGGCATCCTGATCGGAAGCTCGTAACCGGGATGAATCCGAGTGGCCGTAAACAAGTTGGCTATGCATGACGCTGTCGGGAATGAAGGCTCCGTCGGCAGGCGGTTCGTGCTCGCGCATCTGTCCGACCCGCATCTCGGGCCTCTCCCGGAGCCGAGCGTGCGTGAACTCGCGTCGAAGCGTCTCCTCGGCTACATCAATTGGCGGCGCAGCCGCCATCGCATCCACCGACGCGACACGCTCGATGCCATTACGCGCGACCTTCGCGGGGAACAGCCAGACCACGTCGCCGTAACCGGCGATCTCGTCAACATCGCGCTGCCGGCGGAATTCGTGCATGCGCGACGCTGGCTCGAAACGCTGGGGAAACCAGCCGACGTGAGCTTGGTGCCGGGAAATCACGACGCCTATGTGGCGGCCGCGGGCCTTCATCTGGACCTTCATTGGCCGCCCTACATGGCGGGTGACGAGGCACTCCACCACGCTCCCTCCCGCCCCGTGGTAGAAAATGACGGTCCACACAGTGACGGTGGACAACAGCCGCCTTCAGTCGAAGGCGGGGAGACGATTCGGTTTCCATATCTGCGCCGGCGTGGGCCCGTGGCGCTGATCGGAGTCTCGACCGCGGTCGCGACGCTACCGTTCATGGCTACCGGCAGAGTCGGCGAACGACAGATCGAACGCGTCGGGAGGATGCTGGACGATTTGCGGGCGGAGAACCGGTTCCGTGTTGTCATGATCCATCATCCGCCGCTCCCGTCGGCGCGCCACAAGTGCCTCATCGACGCGAGCGCGTTTCAGCGGGTGATCGCGGCTGGCGGTGCCGAACTCATCATCCACGGCCACGATCATGTGCATTCACTTGTCTGGATTGCCGGCAACGGCGCGCGGGTCCCGGTTGTTGGGGTGCCGTCTGCATCGGCTTCGGCGAGGACAAAGCGACGTGCCGGTGCCTACAACCTCTATTTCATCGGCGGCCGGCCGGGCGCTTGGAGCTGCGAAGTCGTGTCGCGCGGTCTGCGTCCCTCGGGGGCGGTCGCCGAGCTTAACAGATTCGCGCTGTCATGGTGATGAAGCACAAAGGGCGCAATCCGTTTCGATTACCGTAACCCGATGCCGTAGGGCTTTGCCCACCCAAGCCCGTCCTCGGTCCGGCGCCGCGGCTTGTACTCACAGCCGACGAAGCCGGCATAGCCGTTGCGGTCGAGCATGTCGAAGATCGCCGGAAAATTCACCTCGCCCTCGTCGGGCTCCGTCCGCGTCGGCACCGCCGCGACTTGGACATGGCCGATGACCCGTTGATGGCGGGCAAAACGCATCATCAGATCGCCGCCCTCGATCTGGACATGGTAGAAGTCGAACTGCATGCGAACGTTGGGCCGATCAATCCGTGCAATGTGGGCGGCGGCCTGCTCAGGGCGGGACAGGAGATAGTCGGGCCGGTCGCGCCGATTGATCGGTTCGATCAAAATCGCGATTTTTTTTTCGCGCGCGAGATCGGCAGCGCGGGCGATGTTGGCAACGAAAACATCCTCTCCCTGGGCCTGCTGCTGCGGCGGCACCGTGCCGGACATGCAATGGATGGCGCGGGCGCCGATGCTGGCCGCATAGTCGAGCGCTTGGCGGAATAGCGCGTCGAAGTCGCGCTCGCGCCCCGGGACGCCGGCGAGTCCGGGTTCTGCGGCGGGGCCGAGCGGTGTGTTGATGCCCAGAATTTTCAGTTCATGCCGCTCGATCTCGCGCCTTACGGCAGAGGCCGGTTGCTCATACGGAAATTGCAGTTCGACGGCTTTGAAGCCGGCGGCAGCCGCTGCTCCAAACCTCTGGAGTAACGGCCTGTCGGTAAAAAGGTAGCCGAGGTTGGCGGCGAAACGAGGCATCAGAGTCTCTTCCATGAGATGCGAAAGGCCATCGATAATATGGATCGATGGCCGCTACCAAGCTCACCGAGGCGCACTGTTGGCGACCTGCCCACTGCGGGCATCCGGCCGTCGCGGGATATGGCCCACGATCTCTGTCGAATTTCAACAGGAATGAGAACAAAATTGCGCCTATTTGCCGATAACCATTAGTAAATTTTCATTGCCCACTTTCGTCCCACTTCAAAAGTGGGACAGTTTGTGGTTGACGATCCTGCCGCCGACTGGTCTGATTTACGCAATCACCGGAGCGCAAGCCCGGCGGCAAGATCGACCGTTTTTCGTTTTGAGCCGATCCCCAGGGAAACCAAGGCCGAGGAAGGCTGACCATGACGGCCCAAGAGCTGTTGGCACAGATATCTGATTTCTGCCGTCAGACCGGGCTGGCGGAATCGACGTTCGGGCGCCGCGCCGTCAATGACGGCAAGCTCGCGAACCGCCTGCGCAACGGCGGCCGCATCACCACGGAGACGGTTGACCGTATCCAGGCGTTCATGAATGCCAATCGCAATGCTGCCCCCGTCAGAACCCTTCACGGTGGCCTCGAGCCGGCATCCCTCCCAATCAGCGTTCCGAGTAGCCCTTCGGTCGGGGCAAGCAATCGCCACCCAAATGCCCCAATGGCCGCGGTGACTGCGGGCGCCACTGCCCTCGCTGCTGGCAGCCTTGCCCCGAAGCCGTTGATGGTGCCGCGGCTACCCACGCAGGATCCGCAGCGCAATTTCCGGTTCTTCGACAATCGACAGAAATACCTGCTGTTCGTGAATACCTGCAGCGAGAAGTGGGTCGTGGCCCACCGCATTGGGCAGGAACTGACGAACATCCATCCGCGGCCGCCGGCGGTGCGGCTGTTCGATGCTGGTATCGGCGACGGTACCGTTTTGGCGCGTGTCATGCGTTCGATGCACGACCGTTTCCCGGCCATGCCATTCTACGTGGTTGGCAAGGAAATCAGCCTGGAAGACGTTCGCCTCACCTTGCAAAAGGTGGCGGACCGCTTCGTCGAGCATCCCGCGACCGTGCTGGTATTGACCAATCTCGCCTATGCGGACGCCCCTTGGCTGCACGTGAAATCGGTGAGCGCCGCGTCGAGCCTGGTGTGGCACGAACTGGCGCTTACCGGCGCTACTGCGCACAGGTTCGAGGAGCAGATCATCGACCTGGAATCATTCCTGGCGGAAAACTGGAAGGCACGCGTGAACACGCAGACCGGCAATCCAGTCTACGAGCGCCCGGTGGTTCTGGTTATCTATCGGGATGACCACCGTTTTCTGCTGGATCCGATACTGCCGCGGCCGGGCGGAACCCAGGCGAGCTATGACCTCGTCATTGCGTCGCAGCCCTACCGTGCCCGCTCACCGATTGAGTTCAAGACCCGTCGCGTGATCGCGCCATTGGCTCGGGCGCTCGGACCCGGGGGCCGCCTGATTGCCATTCATTCCCACGGCGGCGATCCGGGGCTTGAGATCGTGCAACGCATCTGGCCCGGCGACAATCCTTTCATCCATGACCGCCACCAGATCATGAAGGCGGTCAAGCAGGAACTCGGCGCCGCCGGACGTGAACTCAATTTCAACGTCAATTCCGATAACCGCGCGCTGTTTCGCTACGAGATGCACACGCTGCCATCGGAGCTGTCGGAGTCGATCGGCACATCGACCCTGTTCGCCGCCTGGAATGCCGCGATTTACGTCGCCCAGGTCGAAGATCACCGCGTCGCCGCGGTTGTCAACGACAGCGGCTACCTCGATGCCACGCGCGAAGTCCTGCGTCGGAATGGCGGCCTGTGGTTCTTCGACGAATCCTACGTCATTTCGCGACGGCGCGGCTGACCAACGAAAGGGTCGAGACCATGAGCACCCAGGTTCTCGCTACACCCGCTCTCTCCAAGCCGGCACCGTCATCGCCGCTGCAACGCATCGCGGCTTTCGCAGCGCGCGCCTCGTTCGAAGCGACTCGCCTCGCGCCCGACGACATGGCGTGGTTACGCGACGGCATCGCGCCTAAAACCGCGATCTACGTCAGCGCCGTCCCGGCGCGCCCGCTCGAGGCTCAAATCGAAGCGGTGACCCGACTTGCGGCTGCCGGTTTCGAGCCGGTGCCGCATATTGCGGCGCGGAGCTTTGCGAGCGAGGCCGTGCTCAATCATCATCTCGGCGGACTCGTGGAGGCCGGGGTGCGCCGCGTGCTGGTCATCGGAGGCGATTTGTCGGCGCCGGCAGGTCCCTTCCATGCCGCCATCGAAATCATCGAAAGCGGACTTTTGCACATCCACGGCATCGTCGAGGTCGGCATAGCGGGCTACCCGGACGGCCACCCGCGGCTTGGCGCGACCGAGCTTGACCGCGCGCTCGCCGCCAAGGTTGAGGCGGCCGTGGAGACCGGACTTGCGGTCCACATCGTTACCCAGTTCAGCTTTTCGGCCCCGGCCATCATCAGCTGGGTCATGCGGCTGCGCGACAATGGTATCGATCTTCCTGTGCGCGTCGGTCTCGCCGGCCCGACGACGCTCTCCGGCCTGTTACGATATGCGCGGATCTGCGGCGTCAAGCTTTCGGCCCAGGGCCTCGTGCGCCACACCGGCCTCACCAGGCATATGTTCGGAATGGTGACCCCCGATACGGTGCTGCGGCCTCTCGCCGAAGCCGCAGCGGACCTCGGCGACGTCGCCCCGCATGTCTTTTCATTTGGAGGTCTGACGACCGCCGCCCGCTGGGCAGCTGCAGCCGCGGCCGGGCGCATCGCGCTGGACCGGGCGGACGGGTTTACGGTTGAGCCGCCGTGAGGGTCATCAAGCCAGCGCGCCGCGCGTTCGCAACGTCCCGAGCGCGTCAAGCTCCATCTGCTCGCGTGCCTCTTCGGCGGAGCGGTCGCGGAGCTGATCGCGCTCGTCGAGGAGTTCGACCTTCTTAAGCTCCTCGAAACTTTCCTGGAGCGCCGCCTTTGCGGTCTCAAGCTGGACGGTAAGCTCGTCGACTGAACGTTTGAGGTTCTCGCGGCGAGCTATGGCAGCCTTCGCGTAGGTCGGATAGGCAAAGTGGGACGGATCATGAATGCCGGCCCGCTCCTGCTCGGCCATGATCTCGCGCTCAAGATCGGTGGCCATCCGCTGGAAGTCTGTAATCATCGCCTCGATCTGAGCGACCTTACGCCGTTTCTCGTCAAGCTGGAATTTTTTCAGGCGAATGAGTGTGTTACGCGACTTCATGGACTCTTAACTCCCGCCCCCTCCCTGCCCTCTCCCGCTAGTGAGGGAGGAGGGGACGCTTTGCGCGGTCTCGCCGAGCCGGAACCATTCATCTTGCTACCACTATAATGTTAGTTTTCGGTTTCCAGCCGTCCGACGATCGCCTCAAGACGACGGTAACCCTCCGCAATGCTGGTGGCCTCATTTTTGGCCTGCGCCAGGAAGCTTTCGAGCGGATCGTGAAGACGGATCGCCTCATCGACCTCAGGGCTGGAGCCGGGCCGATAGGCGCCGAGACGGATCAACTCTTCCATATCTGCATAGGTCGCCATTACGGCCCTGGCGCGTTGGATGACCGGCACGAAGGCGGGGTCGGCCGATTTCGGCATGGTGCGGGACACTGATTTGAGCACGTTGATGGCCGGATAGCGCCCGCGTTCCGCGATCGGCCGTTCCATCACAATGTGGCCATCCAGGATGCCCCGCACGGCATCGGCCACCGGCTCGTTGTGGTCGTCGCCGTCGACGAGCACCGTGAAGATACCGGTGATCGACCCCTCGCCGACGCCGGGCCCGGCACGTTCCAGGAGGCGGGGCAACTCAGTGAAGACGGTCGGCGTGTAGCCCTTCGCGGTCGGCGGTTCGCCAGCCGAAAGCCCGATCTCGCGCTGTGCCATCGCGAAGCGGGTCACCGAGTCCATCAACACAAGCACATCGCGGCCGTCGTCGCGAAAATATTCGGCAATCGCCAGGGTGAGATAGCCGGCTTGCCGCCGCATCAGGGCCGGCTCGTCAGAAGTCGAGACCACCACGACCGAGCGCGCCAGGCCTTCCGGACCGAGATCGTCCTGAATGAACTCCTGCACTTCGCGACCGCGCTCGCCCACGAGGCCGATGACCGAGACGTGCGCGGCGACGTTGCGGGCCAGCATCGAAAGCAGCACGGATTTGCCTACGCCTGAGCCGGCGAAGATACCCATGCGCTGGCCGCGGCAGCAGGTTAGAAAAGTGTTGAGTGCGCGCACCCCAAGGTCGAGCGGTGCGCCGACCCGGCGGCGCGCATGGGCAGGCGGCGGCACATTGCGAAACGGTGTCGGCGATGGCCCGGGCGGCAGGGGGCCCAGGCCATCGATTGGCTCGCCCATGGCGTTCACGACCCGCCCCAACCAACCGATGGACGGCCGCACTCCGGTTGCGGCGGCATTCACGATGGCACGGCATCCCCGCCTGACGCCCTCAAGGGCCGCGAACGGCATCAGCAATGCATTCGCACCCGAAAACCCGACGACTTCACACGGAATCATGCGATCAGAGGCCTCGACGGTGACGCGCGCACCGATCGGCATCGCTTGCAGCGGCCCCGCCGCCTCGATCATCAGGCCGCGAACCCCAACCACGCGGCCGTAAATCTGGACATGATCGAGCTCGGCAATTTGTTCGGCGAGCGCCTTCATGGAAGAGACCTTACGTGAATGCTCCGATCGACGATTCTCTACGGAATTCGGCGAGCCGGAATCGTTGCCCGCGGCGCCAAACTCACCACAATGCGCTCCGAATTCCGCGCGCGTTAACTAAATCCGCCATTCATTAACGCGGTGTTTACCCGGATCGTTAATCATTGCTCCACCGTCCATGGGACCACTCAATCGGCCCGTTCAGCCAGGACGGGTGAGCGAGCCGCGCGAATCGGTTAGCGCCGATTCTTGACACCAGACACGAACCACAACGTGCTTGAAAAAACCCGCAACACCAACATTTTAGTCCGATTCGGCAGCGATTGCCTACTCGGTGCTTGCGCTTGGGAATCTGGGTTTGTTAAGCATCCCTGGTTTGAGGTTTCGAATCAGTTGTCCCAAGGCGATTACCGAGGCTGCCCGGTGCGGCAGGCCGACCTGACGCCGAAACGGCGCGGAAGGGGATTGGCATGCGCGTTCTACTGATCGAAGACGATAGCGCGACCGCGCAATCGATTGAATTGATGCTCAAGTCCGAGAGTTTCAACGTCTATACGACCGATCTCGGCGAAGAAGGCGTCGATCTCGGCAAGCTTTATGATTACGACATCATTCTGCTCGATCTCAATCTGCCCGACATGTCCGGATTCGAGGTGCTGCGGTCGCTTCGCGTGTCCAAGGTCAAGACTCCGATCCTGATTCTATCCGGGCTCGCAGGCATCGAGGATAAGGTCAAGGGCCTCGGCTTTGGCGCCGACGACTACATGACCAAGCCGTTCCACAAGGACGAACTGGTCGCTCGCATCCACGCCATCGTGCGGCGATCCAAGGGGCATGCCCAATCCGTTATCCAGACCGGCGAGCTGGTGGTCAATCTAGATACCAAGACGGTCGAGGTTGCGGGCCAGCGCGTCCACCTCACCGGCAAGGAGTACCAGATGCTGGAACTCCTTTCGCTGCGCAAAGGCACCACGCTCACCAAGGAGATGTTTCTCAACCATCTCTACGGCGGCATGGACGAGCCGGAACTCAAGATCATCGACGTGTTCATCTGCAAGCTGCGCAAGAAGCTCGCGAACGCATCGAACGGCAAGAATTTCATCGAAACCGTATGGGGCCGCGGCTACGTGCTGCGCGAGCCCTCAGACGACGACATGCGGGTGCCGGCGGAGTGACGTTTCCTCCGCCTCAGGCTGGGGCATTCACCAAGCCACTATGTCGGCGCGGCGCGCAAGCGGTGCCCGCAACATCGCTGTTGCAGGGCGGCCCCATCATGTCGAAGCGCTCATTCGCGATGGACCGATCGCTTAGATCGTTGAAACGCGACTAATCCAGAGCGCGTTCCGATGGGGCCGAATCACCTTTCAGGGCCATGCCGCGCTCGTCGCCGGCATCAATGTATTTACGGGGGCCCTCCAGCAAAGTCGCGGATGGCCGGGACAAGCCCAGTCACCACTCAATCTGATCGGCACAGGCTTCAGTCGCAACTGCCGCCGCGTTTTCACGTAATGGTGAATTAGAAGTGACGTTCGCCGCAGAAATTAATTGACACTCCGGCAGTCTTTGCTGACATCGCAGGCTTTCCCGGCATCTCTCCAACACAACTCGCCTGCGCCGCGCAACGACGTGGAAGTAAAGCCACGTCTTGTGCCGTTTCGCTTCAATCCGATTCGCAAAATCACGGAGCGGCAGGCATGCAGACGGATTCTTTGCTCAAGCAATCGAGCGAACGTGGGGTGGACCTCGCGTCACTGCGCGGTGGCACTTTTCATCACGCTCCGATCAATGCACGGCGCGCACACTTCGACAGCGTCACGATTGCGGTTCACTGGGTGACGGTCGTTGTCGTGCTGGCCCTGTTCGCGACCGCGTGGCTGCATGCGCTCGCTGAGGAACGACACAGCAACCTCACACCGTTGCTGCTGCAGATTCACCGCTCGCTCGGTGTAACCGTCTGGGCCGTTACCGCGCTTCGCCTGGCGTGGCGGCTGACCAGCGCGAGCCTGCCGCCTTTTCCTCCACAAATGACCGCGCTGCAGCGCGCTACCGTCAAGCTGAGCGAATACGCTTTGTATGCGCTGCTCCTTGGCCAACCGGTGACCGGCATGCTCACCACGCTCTTTGGCGGGCGTCCATTCGCTCTTTTTGGGTGGCAGGTTCCGCAGCTCATAGCACGGCACGACGTGCTGCGGGATATGTTTCATTCCTGGCACGAGGTCGGCGCATGGACGTTCGCGATCCTGGTCCTGGGTCACGCCGGCACGGCTCTCTTTCATCACTTCGTGCTTCGCGACGACGTGCTCGAGTGCATGCTCCGGCGATAGCGACGGCGCGTGTCAAGCGGGAACTTACAAATGGCTAATCCCGTCGAACCCGATGCCGGGAATAAAAGGGACCTGCCGGCCGTCTTGCGGCCGAAGCGCCGTCGCGCAACGGCCGCGAAGCGTTCCCAATGCGGAAAACATCCAACATCTCCCAGTCATCACTTCATGAGGATCGTGCAATGGGTATTCTGTCGAGACGAACTGTCGCCGTGATTGCGGCGTCCTTTGGTGTGCTCGCTCTCTTGGGTTTCGGAGTGCGGGACAGCATCGCCGCCGACAACGCCAATGTCGTGCAGGCGCTGCGCGCTGGGGGCTTTGTCATTGTGGTCCGCCATGGCGCGACCTTCCCGGATCAGGCGGACACCGATCCGCTCAACTTCGACAACATAGCGGCCCAGCGGAATCTCAACGACAGCGGCAAGGCTCTGGCCAGAGCTTTCGGTGACGCACTGCGTCGGGCTTCCATTCCAGTCGGCAAGGTGTACACCAGCAAATATAACCGAGCGTACGAGACCGCGGTTATCGCGGGCTTTAAGGACATTGAGAAGACGGCCGATATCACGGAAGGCGGTCTTGTGGTCTCGCCGAATGAAAACAATCGTCGCGCCGGTGCTTTCCGCAAGCTGCTTGGCACATCGCCGGCGCCCGGAACCAACACGATTCTCATCACGCACAAGCCGAACATCGTCGATGCGCTTGGCAAGGATTGGTTCGACGTCAAAGAGGGCGAAGCGTCGGTCTTTCGTCCTGAAAATGGAAATTACAAGCTCGTCGCCCGCGTCCAGATGGACGAATGGCCTCACCTCGCGGCCATCGTGAAGTGACAGGGTTGACGATGCGAGCGGCGGTGCTATTCCCCGCAGATAGCACCGCCGCGAGCTCTCGCTGTCGAAACACGCGGCAGGGTGGGGAGAAGGTCAGTCGATCTTCTCTCGCAGCCACCGCACGATCTCATCGAGCACGAATTCGTAGACCCGATCCTGCGGCCTGCCCGCTCGTTTCGGAACCTTGAAAGAATGGTCGCCCTCTTCCACGGCGCAGAAATCTGCCGCCACTTTCAGTTCCTCCAAGACGGCCCGCAACTCGTCGGGCGTGCCGAAGGCATCGCGCGAGCCCTGCACGAACAGCATCGGGGCGCGAATCCTGGGAAGATGTTTCGACCGAAGCTTGTCAGGTCGGCCCGGCGGGTGCAGCGGATAGCCAAGGAACACCAGGCCCGCGATGCCGTCCTGGCCGGCGGCTGCGACCTGGGATGCGATGCGTCCTCCCATCGACTTGCCGCCGATCACGAGCTTCCGCCGCGCCGCATCACTGTGAAATTTTCCGCTGCGGACAGCCTCGATGACGGCGCGATAGCAGCTTTCGAGCTTATCGTTGCGATCGGGAACGCGCCGGCCTTCCTGCGCATAGACGAAGTTGAAGGTGACGGTGTCGATCCCGCGCGCCGCGAGCGCTGTGGCGAAGCGCACCATGAAGCTGCTGGTCTGGTTGGCGCCCGCGCCGTGCCCAAGGATCAGAATGATGTTTGCGCGAGTGCCCGGCGCCGTCCGATACGTGAGAACCGTCACGTGTTCGGATGGCGATACGTCGAGACGAACAGGTTCCGGCTTCTCTGGATCGGTCGGCGGCATTCGGAGAATTTAGAGCTGTAGGGCGGAATAGCGAAGCGTATTCCGCCAGTCAGGCAACGGCGCAATACGCTTCGCTATTGCGCCCTACGGCCCCTCCAACGGAATCCGCTGGCGCAGCTTGAAAAAGCCCTCCCAGGGATCGCGCTTGAGAAATGCAAGCCGGTGTCGCACGTTGCCGACCGTGAAGTGATCCGATCGCAATCCTTCCGAAAGTTCGTCCCAGTCCAGAGGTGTCGAGACGGATGCCTGCGGCAAAGCCCGGGTCGAGTACGCGGCAACCGCCGTTGAACCGCGATCGTTGCGCAGGTAATCGATGAAGACGCGGCCACGGCGCGCACGCTTTGAAAGCGTGGCGACATAGCGGCCAGGCTCATCTGCGGCCATCGCTTCCGCGATGGTCGCCGTGAAGGACTTCGCTTCCGCCCAGCCGATCACGGGTTCGACGGGCACTACGATGTGAAGGCCCTTTCCGCCCGAGGTCTTGACGAAGCTCTCAAGGCCGCGCGATCGCAGCCGCTCGCGCACCTCGCCGGCGGCCGTGATCACGGCGCTCCATGGCGCGCCTTCGCCCGGATCGAGGTCAAATATCAGCCGGTCCGGTCGCTCCAGATTGTCGGACCGGGAACCCCACGGATGGATTTCGACCACGCCAGCCTGGACGAGGCTGGTGAGCCCTGCAGGACCGTCGAGCACCAGCATTGGTTCCTCTTCACCAACGTCCACGCGTTCCACCACGCCGCTCAGTCCCGCCCAGGGATGCTTGGCGAAAAAGCATTTCTCGCCCGTCCCGGATGGACAGCGCAGCAAACTCAAGACCCGTCCCGCTACATGAGGAAGAATCCAATCCGCAACGTCGGCGTAGAAGTCAGCCAATCCTTGCTTCGTGATGCCTGACTCCGGCCAAAGGATTCGTTCGGGATGGGTGAGTTTGATGTCGCCGGCTCCAGCCGGGCGCGATGGGTTTGTGCTGCGCCCCGCCCCTGCCTTCCCCCGCTTACGGGGCGTGGCAGGCTGTGGGCTTTCGAGGCTGATGTCCTGGGCGGGCTTGTCTTCCCGCAAGCCCTTGAAGGAGGACTGCCGGATCAATCCGTCGTCAGTCCAGTCGCGGAATTCGACCGCGCAGACGAGGCGTGGCTCGGCCCAGACCACCCCTTTCTCGGCCCCAACCGGCAAGGCATCGCGCAGTGCGGGCCTCGTCGCCTTGATGTTGTTGAGGTCGTCATAGAGCGAACTCGCCAAAGCGGCTGACCAGCCGGTGCCAACGCGTCCCGCATAGACCAGGTCGCTATTGGAATAGTAGCCAAGCGCCAGCGCTCCCACGGCACGGCTCGCCGCCGTCGACGGAACATAGCCCAGGATGACGAATTCCTCGCTCCGCTGGCATTTCGCTTTGAACCAGTGATCGCCGCGACCGGGCTTGTACGAGAAGTCCGCTCGCTTCGAGATGATCCCTTCAAGGCCCATGCGGCATGAGTGCTCCAGCATGGTGGGACCATCCGTCTCAAGATGCTCGCTGAAACGGATCGGCGAGCCCGGGGAAACCCCGGCGACGATGCCTTGCAGCAGCTCTTTTCTATCGAGCAGCGTCGCCTTGGTGAGGTCGTATCCGTTGCAGTAAAGCAAGTCGAACACGAAGTACCGGAAGCGGTCGTGACGCCCGGTTTTCAAATCCGCCTGCAGATAGTTGAGGCCGGTAAGGCCCTTTTCGTCCTCCACGACGATTTCGCCGTCGATCAGCGCAGAACCGAGCCCAAGACTGAGGACTGCATCCGCGATGCGGCGAAACCGCGTCGTCCAGTCGAGCGCTTTGCGGGTGAGAAGCCGCGCCTTGCTGCCGTCGAGGCGCGCCTGAATCCGATAGCCATCGTGCTTGATCTCGTGAACCCATTTCGGACCGCTCGGCGGCTTGTCGCAGGGCGAGGCAAGGCTCGGCTGCAGAAACGTCGGCAACAGGCCTTTGCGGGCGCCGGCAATCTTTCCGATGTCCGGCAGGAGAAGCTTTCGCCGGCGTGCTGCCGCCGCCCGCCCCGCATGGTCGACGCGCAACTCTCCCGCTGCCGCAAGTTCCTCGTTGGTGCGCCCGCTGATGCGCGAAGTGACTTCCTCGTCGGTGATCTCTGGATCGCCAAGTCTGCGGGCGAACGCGTCGTCGGACTTGATGAGGAGCCATGGCTCGGTCTTCTCCCCGCGCCGCGGCCGCATGCGGACCAGATGCCATTTGCCTTTGAGGCGCGCACCTTCGAGCTCAAACGCGAGATGCCCTTTGGTGAACCCCTTGTGGGGATCGCCTTCCGGAACCCAACGGCCGTGATCCCACACAATCATCGAGCCGCCGCCGTACTCGCCTTTGGGGATGTTGCCCTCGAAGTGGAGGTACTCGATCGGGTGGTCCTCGGTGCGCACCGCGAGCCGCTTCTCGCCGAGCGTGAGGCTTGGGCCGCGCGTGACTGCCCAGCTCTTGAGGACGCCGTCAAGCTCGAGCCTCAGGTCGTAGTGGAGCCGGCGCGCGGCGTGTTTCTGAACCACGAAGGCGCCGGCTGCCCCCTCCCTACCCTCCCCCGCAAGCGGGGGAGGGTATTTCGATTTGCCCTCCACCGCACGCGGGAGACGGGATTTCGATTTACCCTCGCCCGCTTGCCGGGGAGGGTAGGGAGGCGGGGTTGGCTCAGGCGTCCGGGTGAAGTCGCGCTTACGCGCATATTCGCGAAGCGAGCGCTTGCGGACTTTCGTTTTCGCGGCTTTCGGGCGCGCTGCCATGGTGAGCGATCAAGCCCCTAGCCTCGCCCGCTTGAGGGCGGAGGCACGGTGGGAGCGAGTTGGATTTCACAATACTTCATGGCGCGCTTGGCATGGGCGGCCGAAGGCGAGTCTCCGTCAATGCTGAGATATCGCTTCCACCACTCTGCTGCATCGGCGTGTCGCTCCATCCGCTGGAGCAGCAGGGCCATGTTGAACATGGCGTCGGCGTAGCCCGGATCGGCTTCAAGTGCGTGATCGAGGCACGCGATCGCCTCCTCGGTACGGCGCTGGTCATCGAGCATATCGGCGAGATTATACCAGGCCTGCGCGAAACGCGGATTGGCCTTCACGGCTGCCCGATAAGCCGTTTCCGCCTCGAGGCTTCGCCCCGTTGCGCGCAGCATGTTGCCGAGATTGAACGGCGCTGACGGATCGGCGGGATCCATGTTCATAGCGCGCCGATAAAGCCGCTCCGCCGTCGCAGTATCGCCTCTTTCCTCGGCCGACTGGGCATCCTCGAACAGCGCATCCGCATCATCCCTGGGCTTTTCGACGTCAAGAACGAACTGGCCGGTGTCGTCAGTGCGACCCTTCATCTGCTCGACGAGAATCCGGTCCGACGATTCCGGAAACAGGCGGAGGTTTGAGAGCCGGGCGTCGGGAAGCCATTTGCGGATCTCGCAGAGACTTCTCGTGATCACCGACAGCGCCGTTCCGGCGGCAAGGAGGCCAGCGACCTGGCGCGCCGCCGCAAGGTCGCGAAACCCGAAGCGACCACCGCGGGCCTCGATCAAGCCGAACATGGCGAGCTGTTCGACGACTTCCATCGGCAGCTTGCTGAGCGAAGCAAGCTGGTCGAGCGCATACGTTCGAGCTTCCTCCTGCGGGATGCTCTTTCCAAGCCACTCTAGAAACCTGCGCTCGCTCGCGATCGGAACCCGGTAGGACTTCGCCTGGGCGAGGCTGTTGGAAGGCCGCCCGTCGTCAAGAAGCGGCCAACCCAACTCGCCGACGACGAGCACGTCGGTCGTTTTGGTAACGCCTTCGCGCGGTTTTCCGCCGTGCTTGCGCACCAACGCGAACGCATCGGCGCGCTTCATCGAGGCAAGCCGCCCCGTGAAAGCGACTGTACCCTGGAGCGCCGCGCGATCAGGTTCGGCGTTCTGCGTCAGCGTCCCGTCTTCCTCTTTGGGGCGGCCCGGGCCCCGGCTCTAGCCTTGGCGCTAGGCGCCGGCGGCTTCTTCTGGGTCTGGGCGCCGATACTAGCGCGCAGCGCATCCATCAGGTTGATCACGCGTTGCGGCGTCGGCGCCTCGTCCCGCACCGGCTCGATCGCGCGTCCCGCCTGCTTCTTCCTCAAAAGCTCCACCAACGCGTTTTCGTAATGATCCTCGAATTTCTTCGGATCGAAATGCGAGGCTTTGGTTTCAATGATATGGCCGGCGAGCTCACTCATTTCCTTCGGCAATTTAAGTTCCGGGATCTCCTCGAAGTAGGGGCCGGCCTCGCGCACCTCATAGGCATAGCGCAGTGACGTCGCCAACAGACCCTTGTCGAAGGCTTCAAGCATGACGACACGTTCTCGGCGCGTCAGCACGACGCGGCCCAGCCCCACCATTCCCCGGTCGCGGATTGCGTCTCGGATAACTGCAAAAGCCTCCTGTCCGACCTGATCCGTTGGGGCGATGTAATAGGGAGCATCTAGGTATCGATCGTCGATTTCGTCGCGCGGCACAAAGCTGTCGATTTCGATCGTGTGGGTGCTCTCGATCTGAATTTTTTGCAGCTCATCGTCCTCGACCTGCACATACTGGCCTTTCGCAACTTCGTAGCCGCGGCCGACATCCTCCTTATCGACCGGCTCGCCGGATTCGGAATCGACATTCTGCTGCTTAAGGCGATTCCCGGTCTTTTTATTGATACGATGGAACGATACCCGCTCCGAGGTCGACGCGGCAGGATAGAGGGCGATCGGACACGACACCAGGGACAGCTTCAGGTATCCCTTCCAGTACGCACGCGGGGCCATGGATACTCCTGACCGACACTGGCGTGAGACCTCTATTGTTGTGTCCGACGCACAGCTTAAGTTCCTGAAATCATAGTCTATTCTAACAATAGTAATTATTGCATTGATGCCAATGCGGCACAACCGCCCTCGACCCGCCCACCCTCCGTCGGAGTGAATCCAACCTGAACCCGAGCAGCAATTTGCGCAAACACCCCTGTCGACGCCATAATTAGCGGCGAGAGAGCCGGAACGTGGCTCTTCAACCGGAGGGGAACGCCGATGCGTCGTGCCTCTTACTTGGCGCTCATCCTGCTGGGCCTGATTTCCGCCGGTAGCGCCCACGGACAGGAATGGCCTGCACGGCAGCCGATCAAGCTCATCATACCGTTCCCGCCCGGCAGCGCGGTCGACGCGGTCGCGCGGCCGGTGTTCGACGCCGTATCGCGTCAGATCGGCCAATCCATGGTGTTCGAGAGCCGCGCTGGCGCCGGCGGCACGCTCGGCATGGCGGCCGTGGCCAAGGCGGAGGGAGACGGCTACACGCTGCTGGTCAACTCCTCGGTTCACACCATCACGCCGTCGACCTATTCACGACTGCCCTACGACACCGTGCGGGATTTCGCCGCTGTCATTCCGCTCAGCCAATTTCCCGATGTCCTGGTCGTGCCGCCTTCGCGCTACAAGACCGTCCAGGAGCTCGTCGCTGCCGCCAAGGCGAAACCCGGCTCAATCACCTATGGATCGGGTGGCGTCGGCGCCGCGACCCACCTCAATGCCGAGCGCTTTCGACTGAGCGCCAGCTTTACGGCTGTGCATGTACCATTCAAGGGTGCCTCAGAAGCGCTGCGAGAAATCCTCGGCGATCGCATCGATTTCTATTTCTCGCCGATGTCGGCGGCGGTGCCGCTGATCGAGAGCGGAGCAATTCGCGGCCTTGCGGTGTCGAGCCTCAAACGCAGTGCAAGCCTTCCCGATATTCCGACCACGCTCGAAGCCGGTTATCCGGATTCCGATTATGTGTTCTGGGTCGGGTTGTTCGCACCCGCCGCGACGCCCCGCGCCATCATCGACCGGCTCCACGCCGAGACCGCGAAGGCCCTGAACGAGCCTCCCATAAGGGAAGCGCTGAAGAAGCTCGGCGCCGACCCGATGGAGCTGAACCCGGCGCAGTTCGACTCGTTCGTGCGCGCCGAAATCGAAGTCAATGCCCGCCTAGTGAAGGCCGCCGGAATTCAGCCGAATTAGGTGCTGATTTCGCTCATCTACTGGCGTCGTCGCCCTGGCGTGAACGCCGAGCTTGTCACGCGGAAGCTCGCCGCGGTCCTTTCCGGCACGGCGAAACGCATGCCGCGCCGCTGTCGCAATTGCGGTCCACCATAGCGGGCTCGTATATTGCGACACCCTCAAACAGCCACTGGAGCCACGCCATGCCTTCTGGTTTCAGCTATCCGCCGCTGATTCTTTCCGCGCTGCTCGCCGCGGCGACGCTGCCGTCGGCACAAGCCCAGGCCCCGCGGCCCGGACAACTAGCTCCTGGCCCTGGACAGGTTTCGCCACCCGCTCAGCGTGCGCAGCCCACGCAGGCACCGCCTGCTCAGCGCGCGCAAGAACCGCAGCAGCAAGCCCAGCAACCGGCTCCGCCGAAGCCCTACAAGACCATCGCAGTGACACCGTCGCAGCCGTACAACGATCCGAGCTTCGCGGCGTTTCGCAAGCAGCTCGGCGATATCGCGAACCGCAAGGACCGCGCCGCGCTCGCGCGGCTTGTCGCCAGAAACTTTTTCTGGATGGGCGAAAAGGGCGATAAAGCCGACAAGAAGAAGTCCGGCATCGACAATCTGGCGGGGGCGATCGATCTTGATGCAAAGGATGGCTCCGGCTGGGAAACATTGATCGCGGCAGCCAATGAAGCAACCCTCGAACCAGTGCCGGAGCGCAAAGGCGTCATGTGCAGCCCGGCGACTCCGAAGTTCGACGAAATGGCCGCAGACCAGATGGCCAAAGATACCGGGACCGATCCCAGCGAATGGGGCTATCCGAACAAGGATGACGTCGAGGTGCATGCTGCCGCGCAGGCGAATGCGCCCGTTATCGAGAAACTCGGTCAGCACCTCGTTCGCGTCATGCCGGAAGAGCCCACACAAGGCGGCCAAGTTCAGGAATCCCCGTTCATCCGGGTGGTGACGCCGTCCGGCAAAGTCGGATTCGTTCTCGAGGAGCTCATCTCATCCCTGGACACCGATCAAATTTGCTATGTGAAGGACGGGAACGGCTGGAAGATCGCCGGTTATGCAGGAAACGATTGAGCACTGTCGCCATCGCTCATGAAGGGGTCGCGAGCGGCTGTTCCGATGAGATTGCGTCCCTCGCGACCACCGTTGCCCGCGCTTGCGGCGGCCATGGCTTCAAGGAACCAGAAAGCTCAAATTTTACAGATCGGATGAAGCTTTTATTTGATTCGCCGAAGTAGGCTGCACCCTCAAAATCAGGTTTGAGGTGCGCCATGGATGAGAAAATTCCGCTGAGTCTGGGCCTTGTGGGCTCCCGCGCATACGAAATGCAGGCTTGGCGCTCGCACGGCGCCGCCGCGGTCGAAGAGGCCGTTTGGGGCCCGCCAACCAGCACGCCGGTTGCAGAATTTCCGGAAAGGTCCTGGCTGAGGCGGCCGCTCGAGGCTTTGGTGAAGGTGTGGTCTGCTCTGCACCCGTCGGTTTGATCAGTCAGTCGAACACGCAAATCACTGCAGCGAGAAAGGCGCGATCGTCACGCCTGCGGCTTCCAGCATTTTGCGGACGCAGCGCGCGGACTCGACTGCGTGAACGGAGTCGCCATGGACGCAGATTGACCCGATCTCGGTTTTCAGCTTCGTTCCAGCGACCGTGACAATGGCGCCATCCTCCACCATTGCAAGCACGCGTTGAGCGGCCTCGTTAGGATCGTCGATCATCGCTCCTGGTTGACCGCGCGGAACCAGCCGCCCCTGTTCGGTGTAACCTCGATCGGCATAGATTTCCGCGACGGCGGTCAGGCCAGCAGATTCCGCGGCCTTTACTTGTTCGCTGAGCGCGATCGTGAGCATGATCAACGATCGATCCACTGCCTTGATGGCTCGGGCGACCGCATCAGCCACGGATCGGTCCGCCTCCATCATGTTGCCGAGCGCGCCGTGAGCCTTGACGTAGGTAATGCGGTGGCCCGCCTGGCTCGCGAGGGCCTGCGCCGCGCCGATCTGATAGGCGACGATGCGTTCAATCTCGCCGCTCGTCAGCGGTATGCGGCGCCGGCCGAAGCCCCACAGATCGGGAAAACCCGGATGTGCGCCGACCGCAACGCCGCGCCCTTTTGCGAGCTTGAACGTGCGTGCCATGATCTCGGGGTCGCCCGCGTGAAATCCACAGGCGACATTGGCCGACGTTACGAGCGACAGCATGGCACCATCATCGCCACATTGATAGGTCCCGTAGCCTTCACCGAGGTCCGAGTTGAGGTCTATCGTCGGCATGAGCACTCCAAAGATGAAGTCGATGTTTTCACAATCGATAGCAAAGCAAACAGAGGCAAGGGTGCAAAAACTTCGCGACAGTCAATCTTTCCACAAGCGAAACGCAAACCTAATGCGGGTCCCGCAATACCATTGCCAGGCTTGATCCGGCAATCCTTATTGCCCGTGCGTAACTCGCAAGTGGCGGATCGATTTCATTCCAGGACATACTCTCGTTTGGCAATTCCGACTCATTAGGCGCATCCGGCACACGGTTCGGTTGCAGCAAGTTGTGGGCTGCTTCGCGCATTTGATTGGATCGATCGAATCGATCTATGCGATCGTCTCGCGCTTATTTAGGGCCTTCAGCTTCGAGACAATCAACATGTCCTTTGCAGGCAAGCCGCCGTACAAGAAATCCGCCTCTCCCTCGTTATCGCTATTTTCAGCCTCCGAATATCGAGCATTTTTATTCACAAGCGGCGCGTGGACATTCGCCTGGCGGGCTTTGCAGGTTGTCATCGGCTTTCAGATATACGAACTGACCAAAAATCCCCTCGATCTCGGTTGGCTCGGGCTTTTGGAAGCGATACCAGGGCTCACTTTGGTGCTCTACGGCGGACATCATGCCGACCACCATGACCGGCGATTTACGGTTATCTGGGGCAGGGGAGCCCTTTCGATACTTTCGATGGTCCTCGCCATCGTCCCGCTTATCGGCGGAGTCAATTCAATGCCGCTTCTGTTGGGCGTGGCCTTCCTGGCGGCCTGCGTACGCGCCTTTGCGGATCCAGCGGCTGCTGCGCTTGAAGGCCAGATCGTCCCACGCGATGCAGCGGTTCAGTCAGGCGTGATGCTCGGCACCGCCTTCCAGTTGATGTGGGCGGCGGGACCGGCGGTTTCGGGGTTTGCATACGACATCTCAGGCGCGGTCGGCACTTATGGTTTGATCGCAGCGGTCGGCGCGTATTCAACACTCGCGATGTTTTTCGTGGACAAGCGGCCTCTGCCTCCGGTCCACGAGGAGGTGGGCGCGTGGCAAAGCATTCGCGATGGCATCAAGTATGTATTCTCGAATCAGGTATTGATCGCCTCGATGGCCCTCGATCTGTTCGCGGTTCTGTTCGGCGGCGCCGTCGCGCTTTTGCCCGTGTTTGCGTCGGATATCCTGAAGGTCGGCGCAACCGGATTTGGCCTGCTTAATGCTGCGCCTGCGCTCGGGTCATTGGTGGTGATGATCTTCGCTCTGCGTTATCCGCCCAAACACCGCGCGGGCCGGCTGTTGCATATTGCCGTCGCGGGCTTTGGCGTTTCCATTATCCTGTTTGGGCTCTCGGAAAATTTCCTCCTGTCGTTCGTCCTGTTGACGATGTCCGGGGTCTGTGACGGCATAAGCGTCGTCACGCGCCGCGCCATCAACCGTCTCATGGTGCCGCACGCCATGCGCGGCCGCGTCGCTGCCGTGAGCACGGTATTCATCGGCTCCTCGAATGAAATCGGCGCCTTTGAAAGCGGCTTTGCCGCCAGCATATTTGGCACTGCCCGTTCGGTATGGCTCGGCGGACTGCTCACGCTGTTTGTCGTCGCGACGACGGCAGTGAAAGCACCCAAGCTGTTCAATCTCGACCTGGAGAAAGCGGCGAGCGCGCCGGATGTCTAAGCCGCCAGCACCTTTCCAGGACCCCATTTCGCGAACACGCCATCCAGTTCGTCGATCGGGACCGGGCCGCTGAACAGATAGCCCTGGACTTCGTTGCAACCGAGCGCCCGCAGGAATTGATGTTGCCCCTCCGTCTCGACTCCCTCCGCGGTCGTCGTCATGCCCAGCGCCCGCGCGATGCTGACGACGGCCTGGACGATGACCACGTGGCCGTGGTGTTCGGCGAGTTCCGATACGAAGGACCGATCCACCTTGATCTTGTCGAATGGAAAACTGTGAAGATAGCTGAGCGAGGAGTAGCCCGTGCCAAAATCGTCCAACGCGATGCGCACGCCAAGCTTTTTGATGCGGCGCAGCGTGGACAATGTATGCTCGCTGTTCTCCATGAGAATCCGCTCGGTAATTTCGAGCTCCAGGCGGTCCGGCGCCAGCCCGCTTTCCGCAAGGGCTCGCTCAATCACCTCGACGAGATTTGGTGCCGAGAATTGAATGGGAGAAAGGTTGACCGCCACCCTGAGGCCGTTCGGCCACAGCGCCGCCCTGCCACAGGCGTCCCTGAGCGCCCATTCTCCAAGCTGCACGATCAACCCTGAGTCTTCCGCCACCGGAATGAAAATCGCAGGAGGCACCAGGCCCTTGACAGGGTGACGCCACCTCGCCAGAGCCTCGAATCCCGAAATGGTATTCGTGTGCAAATCTATGATCGGTTGGTAGTGCAGCTCCAGATTTCCGCGTTCGATTGCCTCACGAAGATCACTTTCGGTCTGCTGCCTGCCTTTGAGCTCCTGGTTCATGGAAGGCTCAAAGAACTTGAATGTCCCGCGCTTTCCGGCCTTGACGGCATAGAGCGCCAGATCCGCCGCGACGAGAAGATCGTCTTCGTTCTCCCCATCCCGGCGCCCGACGGCGATTCCGACGCTCGCGCTGGAGCGGATGTGATGACCGTTGATCTCGTACGGCTTGGCAACCGCCGCGACCAGGGAATTCGCCAGCGCTTCGAGCGCCGATTGGGAATCGACGGACGAGACCACGATGGCGAACTCATCGCCGCCGAGTCGAGCCAGCAAATCGTTTTCCTGCAGCACGCCTTTGAGCCTCTTCGCGACCTCTTGCAAAAGCGCATCGCCGATTTGGTGACCAAGCGTGTCGTTGACGACTTTGAAGCGATCAAGGTCGAGAAACAGCAAGGCAAAATCGATTTCCCGATCCCCCCGATTGTCGTGTCGCGACTGTTGGCTGATTTTCTCCAGCGCGGTCCGAAATACGCGACGGTTCGGAAGGCCCGTCAGCGGGTCTTCGGCGGCAAGCCGCGCCACATGAGCTTCGGCTTCGCGGCGCTTGGTCACGTCCGTGAAGGTTTGCACGAAGCTGCCGTCCGGAAGATGGCGGCTGCGAATCTCCACGATGGCGCCGCCAGGCATCTCCTGCTCGCAAACTGAAAATTCGTCCCCCGAAGGCGGTGCCGGTATACGCGGCCACTCGCCGTGGCGCGGCGCCGGACGATACGATTCGACGTTGAGCGCCTGGTATTCCGCGAGCTTGTCAAAGCGCGGCGGATTCTTGATGAACTCAGCCGGCAGGTTCAGGAGTTCGCCGCACCTTCCGTTGATGATTGGAATCTGCAGATCGCTTGTCACCAGCATGATACCCTGGCTCATGTGTTCCAGGGTGAGTCTGAGTTGATCGGCCTTTTGCCTCGCCTTCGCCTCGAACTGGAGAAGCATCTCCATGGCGGCGAGTATGATGAAAGTAAGCGCAGCGCCGACTGCCGAATTCAAGCCCAGTGCGGCCCGCGAGGGCTTATAGATCTGATCCTTGTCGACGCTTACGCTCACCCATAGCGGCTGGCCGCGGACCTTGCGCAGCGTGACGAGGTGGGTGCGACCATCCGGCATGCCCCTCGCCTCGAACGTCGTGTTGGTCCGGTCTTGCGTATGCTTGAAGATTTCGGTGCCGCTCAGATCCTGGCCCAGTGCAAATCCCCCGGTGCTGCCGCCACTGGAACGGACCACGCCGTCGTTCCCGATCAGCGCAATGGAAGCTGAAAGGCCAAAGTCGATCTTGTCATAGAACTTCGTGAGGTGCTCGGGATCGAATGAGACCATCACGACGCCGCCAAAGGACTTATCGCTGTTCAAAAAGCGGCGCGCCATCTGCACCGACCATTTGCCGCTGACACGGCCGATGACGGGCTTGCTGATGAAAAGCTGATCGTCCGTTCTATTGACATGGAAGCGGAAGTGCTCCCGATCGCTCAAATCGGGGCCCGGGCCGTGTTGCGGGCCGTTGCTGGTGGCGCGCGTGATGCCGTTGGCGTCGATGATTCCCACGAGGACGATGGTTTCGCTCAACACGTCTGTCGTGTTGATGATGGTGTAATAGTCAGTCGTGTCCTTGCGGGTCTCGACGCTGCGGCGCAGATACAAAAGTCCCTTATCGATCTCTCCGATCGAACGCAGCACGTTCTCCTCGAAAACCATCGCGAAATTCTGGTTGTCGCGCTCCGCTTCGAGCCGATCGCCGCGATAATCACCGACGTATTTCATGCCAATGCCGATCCACAGCATTGCGATAATGACCAGTCCGAGAATCGCCGAACTGCGACGCTCGGCAATCAACGCTGGAAGTTTGGTTACATGCAAATTCATCGGCGGGCGCCGTCTTGAATTCATTTTAATCCAACTAGCCCGTACCGAGTTTCGATCGCATTAATCCGACACCGCCTACGCAATAGGTTGAATAATAATGAATTAATGAAATTTGACGGATTCAGCCGGAGCAAGCGCAGAATGCGCATTTCCAATGGGATTGACTCACTTCGTGCATCATGCCCGTGTTCGCCGCCGGCATCCACGCTTATCCTCATATTACCTTCTGTAGGCGCACCCTGTCATGAGTTCACGGCATCGGTACCCTCGCGGGCGACCACAAGAGTAGCCCTACAGAGCATAGGTCCAGAAGATATGAGCAGAATGACGTGGATGGTCGGGACGAGCCGACCATGATTCGCGATAAACAGTTCAATGCGATCAGAACGCCGCCCTAAACACTCCGGGCGCGCCTGGTCCGGAGTGGGGACCACAGCCGCGCCCGGATCAATTTAGATTTCGTTCAGGTTAAGGCAGCACTTCCACGAAGCCGACCCGGCCGGCCGTATTACCGCTGAAATAGATCCGGTTTGGATTGTTCGGATCAATGTCGATGCGGCGTGGGTCAGACTGCGCCTCGGGCAGTGGGAATTCGACCCATTCCTCCGTCTTGGGATTGAAACGGGCGATCTTGTCGACCTTGTGCTCGCTCACCCAGACGAGGTCATTCTTCTTGTCTACCACCACCGAATAGGCACCGGCGTTTGCGGTCGGCGGCGAGAAGATTTTCATCTCCCTGGTCTTGTGGTCGATCTTCATGAGCTTGCCGGCTTGCCAGAGCGCCACCCAGAGATCGCCGTTGGCGTCGCTGTTCATGCGGCGCGGGAAAGCGTGCCCCTCGGTGTAGGGGATCGCGTACTCCTCGACCTTGCCGGTGGCCGGATCGATCCGCCCCATTTTGTCGATGTTGTCCTCGGCCCACCACACCGATCCGTCACCGGCGACCGCGAGACCGTAGGCGCCAGGCTCTTGCTTGCCGTGAGCGCTCGGAGACTCGTAGAACTTGAATTCCACTTTCTCGGGATTGAGTGCACGTACTTCCCTGCCGAGGCCCGTCGCATAGATCGTACCGTCGGGATGCACCGCCATGCTGTTGCCACCGGCATTGCCGTGGCCCTTGGGCCATTGGAAGCTCGCAAACTTGTTGTACTTCGTGTCGTAGCTCAACCAGCGGCCATTCG
>Ga0070734_10001123_pt1 | contig 42326 bp, 41 predicted proteins | sample Coa_R1_8_FD_66444 | JGI IMG/M metagenome (GOLD analysis project Ga0070734, IMG submission 66444) | Surface soil microbial communities from Centralia Pennsylvania, which are recovering from an underground coalmine fire - Coalmine... | ecosystem: Environmental > Terrestrial > Soil > Unclassified ...
TTGATCACGGTTGGGGGCTCGAACCCCGGCCTGAGTTACCAAGCACGCCGCGAAGTTGCCGTGAACTTCACCACTGACTGAATTTCGAATGCGCGAGATATTCGTCGCGCGCGCTTCCAAGACTGAGAGGTCAGGGAACGGTCGGCGACGGATTGGGCTTGCACCCTGAGGAATCGAACCTCACAGCTTCCGTTTCCGGAAGCTGTTCTACCGGAAGAAGTATCCGTTGCCTTTCACCACTGACCGAACTTATACAGAGCAACCTTGCCTTCGCTTGGCGGGCGGACCAATGCATCCGCCCCTGCGCAAGCCTTTGCGCACCAATGCATCTTGCTGGGGGATTCAGCGGCAGCGGCAATGGTCGCTTGTCAGTCGAAGGAACCGCGGCCTTCGCCACCCAGCTTAGGTCCCTCGCAGACAACCGCTCGGGATTTCGGCAGCAGGCTCCCATTCGCCGCTATCGCGGCACATTCACGCCTGCTAAGCGCCTCAATTTTGTTAGCTTTGCGTTAAGGAGCGCCGAGGATTAGTTAGCGCAATCGGACGACGCCCTGAAACTGACTTGGCTGTGATTTGGCCGCGTCAGCCCGCTAAGCGATCTGTGTATGTTTATCGACAAATTTGGGCGTCCTTTCATTGGAGGATGTCTGAAGATGCCATAACTTTTAGTTTCTTGCAAGAGGGAAAATGTCTTTCGTGCAGAAAAATTAAGCCTTCTTATAACTCTCACCCGCTTGCAACATTTTCAGCAATGTACGGATTTTAATAACCACCAAGGACACGAAGTTACACTAAGGAAAACTACTCCAGCTTTTCCTTCATAGTTTTCAGTATGTTCCTACATCCAACTTTACTTATTCTTGTATAGGTCGGGGAATTGTTGTTTCAGGTGTTCGACTTTTGGGGCGTCGTTGAAGACTATGTAGGGCTGATTCGGATGCAAGGCCGCATAGTTTTGGTGGTAGGCCTCCGCGGGATAGAACGCTTCGAGAGGAACGACCTTGGTTACGATTGGATGCGGAAATATTTTCGCTTTGTCGAGTTGAGCGATGTAGGCTTCGGCTATCCGTTTCTGTTCATCGCTGTTGTAGAAAATCGACGAGCGATATTGCGTGCCATCGTCTGGTCCTTGACGATTCAGTTGCGTCGGATCGTGGGCGACGGAGAAGAACACGTGGAGCAGTTCGCCATAGGTGATCTGCGAGGGATCGTAGACGACCTGGACAGACTCGGCGTGTCCGGTTTCTCCGGTGCTGACGGTTTCGTAGTCGGCGGTTTTGGCGGATCCGCCGGAGTAGCCCGACGTTGCGCTGATGACTCCCTTCACGTGCTGGAAGACAGCCTGGATTCCCCAGAAACATCCGCCGGAGAGGACGGCGGTTTGCTGACTCGATGCCGAGGCGCGCGGGGCGTCATACTCGGGCGCGGGGATTGCCGGGCCTGGATTGGTTTTCGCGTTGCAAGCAGTGGCCACGAAGAGCGCTCCTAGTGCAATCAGAACTTGTTGAAGCATTCGGCGCATATCGGCCTCCCTTTGATGAGTACGAATAAATCCTGGCTGTTGGATTGGAGTTGCAGCGGGAGAAAAAGTTTCAGACTTGACAGTGCGCAAAAAACCCGCGGCCCGATACTTCCGGGCCGCTGGACCGGCCAGGCGCCCGTCCCCACATGAACCGTTCAGGTTTTCCGACACTTCTTTCTTGCTTTTCGCTTTATGTTCGCCAATAATGGGCGCATGGCGATTACACGCAGGCAGCGCGAAGTGTATGACTTCATCTCGCGGTTTGTTACGGAGAACGGCTACTCACCCTCGTTCGAAGAAATCGGACAAGGGCTGAAGCTGAATTCGTTGGCGACCGTGCACAAGCACATTTCGAATCTGGAAAAGAAAGGTCTGCTCACGCGCGACTACAACCGAAGCCGCTCGATTGATTTGCTTCCGCCCAAAGGAAAGCTGAAGCAGTCGATGAGCGTGAACACCGGCGTCGTGCTGCCGCTGATGGGGCGAATTGCCGCAGGGCAGCCGATCGAGGCCGTGCAGAATCCGGAGACGATTTCGCTCGCGGACTTTGTGCGCTCGAAGGAAGTGTTCGTGCTTGAGGTGCGCGGGGATTCGATGCAGGATGAGGCCATCCTCGATGGAGACTACGTGCTGGTCGAGAAGGCGCGGACTGCGCACAATGGAGATATTGTCGTCGCACTGGTCGATCAGAACGATGCGACGTTGAAGCGCTTTTATCGCGAGGGTGAGAACATTCGCCTGCAGCCATCGAATGTGAGCATGAAGCCGATCATCGTTCCCGCAGCTTCGGTGGATGTGCAGGGGAGAGTGATCGGAGTGCTGAGGAAGTACTGAGAAACAGTGGCCAGTGGTCAGTGCTCTCTTCAGGATGCTTAGACTAACAAGAAAACAGAAACGCCCGGGTATCCGGGCGTTTCGCTGAATGCCTACAACTGCCTATCCTATGTGCTTGTTCAGGGCTTGGGCGATCGCGTCTTTGGGGCGATAGCCTACTAGCTGCTCGACGACCTGTCCGCCTTTGAAGACCAGAAGGGTCGGAATGCCAGTGACTTTGTAGCGCATGGGGGTGGCGCTGTTGGAGTCGACATCCATTTTGCCGATTTTGATCTTGCCCTGATACTCGGAGGCGAGCTCTTCCACGATGGGGGCGATAGCACGGCAGGGGCCGCACCAAGTTGCCCAGAAGTCCACCAGAACGGGCTTATCCGATTTCAGTACATCCTGGTCGAAGTTCGCATCGGTGACTTCGACGATTCCATTGCCAGCCATAATTCTCTTCTCCTCGTTGTAACGTCGCGCTTGTCGGCCGACGCTCCATCGGGTCGCGCTGCCGTGTGGCGATCTATATAGTCGCTTCCCCAAGGGGGAGCCGAACTTCTTATCCTAACACTGCGGTTAGATGACAGGGGAGGGTGAAAAGTCGCAGGGTGAGAATGCTCGTGAGTTTCAAGCCAAGTAAGAAGAAGGCCCCACCTTTGACCTGGCGAAGTAAAGGCGAAGAGGCGGCGTCGAAGACCCTCAAGAGCCTGTGCCCAGCGACTTAATGTAGCTGACGAGTTGCCAGCGTTGGGCGTCGGGGAGTTTGGACCAGACTGGCATACCGCGGCGGACAACGCCGTTGGTGAGAACCCAGAAAATTGCGCCCGGGGTTGCTTGCTGCACGTCGGAAGCTCGAAGGCTCGGGCCCTTTTTGCCGCCTTCGGCAGTTTCACCATGACACTCTGCGCAGCGCTGCGCGAAGAGCTTCGCTCCGGCGGTCTGTGCTTCCGGATCTGTTGCGAGAGGGTTGGGGCGGGCCGCAGCTTTCTTCGGCGCGTTCGTCAACTCAACGTAGACGGAATTGCTTGGCGAGGTGGATCGATCGTGCTGGGCAAACGACACAATCATCGTGAGAACAACAAAAAGAGTGACGGCGATACTGAACTTCGCAGTGCGGGTCATCAGTGTCCTCCCAGCAATCGCGCCATTCTCTCACCGAAACCGGAAAACTCTCGGGAAAGTCCCCAACGCAGCAGGAAGCGATGACTGTTGTCGTTGAGGCCGAATCCGGGCGAGAGGCGCAGTGTCCAGTCAGAAGGCAGGTTCCAGGCAATCACAGGAGCCAGATAATGCGAGGTGTCGGGCAGCCCAAAGCTGTAGCGGTCGCCGAGGCCGCCGTACATTTCAATTCCGGCGATAAAGTTTTCTCCGCATAGATTGCAGTGATGGGCGGAGGCCTTGAGGGCAAGAGGCCGGCTCGCGCCGATAGCGTAGCCGAACTCCCAGGGATTGCCGCCAGTCACGTTCTTCACGGCTAGAGGATTGAAGGCGAAGTTCCATCCATTGTGAGTGCTGGAGAGCAACAGCTTGAACTCGAGTTCGTGGTCGAGATCGTGGCGAGCCAGCGCGTTGGGTACAGCGTGGTCGGCCTCGACGTCGTGGCCTTCGACTTCTTTCATGACCTTGTCGGCTTCGTTGATCTGCTCGTACTCGACGTAGAGAACGGGGTTGACGACGTGTTCGGCCTTGAGCAGGCGAAAACGGTTTTCCCAGCGGAAGCCGGTAAAGATTGTGCTGTCGTGGAAGGTGCTTTGGCCATCGAGGTAGAGCTCAGTGGTCCACCAAGCGGTAGCTCCATATTCGAATTCGGTCCAGTCGGCGACGAAGTCTCCAGCGCCGCGTTGTGTGCCAAAAGTGGAGAAGTATTCCACTTCGAGGTTGCCGGGTTCTTCGAGGTAATGATCATAGGTAACGATGTAAGGGCTCTCCTGCGCACGGGCGAGGGGCGCAAGCAAGACGCTTGCGAATGACAACAGGCAGAAATGAATGAGACGACGATGAGTTCTTTTCATATTCGACGATTCCTCATGCAATAAACGCAAGCGGATGACCTGGGACTTGCGCTACAATCTACTTGCGACTGAATCGCAACAACTTTAGTTGCAACTCAGTCGCAACTACTGGAACAAGAGTTAGTGTGCCGAAATGCGAGGGGACTTGTCCAGTTTCGGCGATAGAATTCGTCGCATTTTGATTGCGACGAGTTGCAACAAAGGTGAGCGGGACCTATGCCACTACCACAGACAGAAGCTCCGGGACGCTTGCAGGGTCAACTTGCAGAACGCGGAATCCGCATGACACAACAGCGGCGCGCGATTCTCAGTGTGATGGAAACCGCCAGCAAACATCTGGACGCAAGTCAAATTTTGCGCAAGGCACAGAAGCTGGACGCGAGCGTGGACCGCAGCACCGTCTACCGGACGCTTCGGCTGCTGAAGCGGCATGGGTTGATCGACGAACTCGACCTGATGCACATCAACGGCGAAGGGCATTACTACGAGCGAAAGCTGGATCGCGATCATATCCACATGGCGTGTTTGCGTTGCGGCAAGATAACGGAGTTTGTAAGCGACGAGTTTGAGAAGCTCAAACAGCAGGTGGAGAAAGACTGCCGGTTTCGCGTGCTGGTTTCGCGGCTGGAGATTGGTGGCTACTGCTCTGCGTGCCGAGGAGCGCAGTAGATGGAGATCCGGTTTCTGAAGGCCGAAGATGCGGTCGAATGGCGGCGACTTCGCGCGGAGGCGCTAGAGGGTGATCCGGAGGCGTTTAGTTCGTCGTTGGAAGAACATGCAAAGCTCAGTCTGGACGACGTGAAGAACCGGCTCGGGTTGAGGAGCGATTCTTTTGTTGCGGGAGCGTTCGAGGATGGCCAGCTTGTCGGAATGGCAGGCTTTCATCAGGAAAGTGGGCCGAAGGTCCGGCACAAGGGCAGGATCTGGGGCGTCTATGTGACACCCTCAAAACGGGGGTACGGGATCGGGCGGGATCTGATGCAGGCCCTTCTGGAACGGGCGGCGAAGATTGAGGGGCTGGATCAGATTCAGCTGTCGGTGACTGAGACTCAAGTGCCGGCGCTTGTTCTTTACCGCTCCTTGGGATTCGAGACGTATGGCCACGAGCCACGAGCTCTGAAGATTGGGGATCGCTTCATCGACGAGGACTACCTGGTACTTCCAATCCGGCACGGCTCTCGCTAAGTCATTCTCCGAGAATAGAAAAGCGCCCTAGGACCTTTCAGTCCAGGACGCCTCGGCAGCCCTCCCCCAGAACTGCCAAACCACGAACTGGATACTAGATTGCACCACATTTGGTGTAAATGTCACCTTGGTAACCTGGTTAGCAGATAGCTATCCAAGGTAACGCAAGCTATTGCTTTTGCCAGGATTGGCCGGCATCGGAGGTGGTCCAAACCTCAGGGATTGAGGTCATTACACGGCCATTTTGAGGATCGGCGAACTCGAGGCTAACAATATCCCCGGTTAGAGAAACGCCGGATGCCGACGGAATGACGCGAGCCCAACGACCCCCAGCGTCAGTCGAGTGATAAAGAAAGCCGCCGGAAGCTCCTGCCCAGACGTCTGCTCCATTGGAAGCTATGGCGCGGAAAACGAGGGGAGCAGAAGCGACCTTCTTGGCGAGATTGTCCGCGGTTATTCTTTGCGCCTTGGAAGTTGCCGTCGTCAACTCGAGACCGGCACCCGAGGCCGCCGACGGGCTGTTGACATCGATGTCCTGCCAAGTTGTGCCTTGATCAAGCGAGCGCTGTAATCGGCCTGTAGCGGTAATTGTCCAGAGAATCGAGATGTTGGAAACGGAGGCTGCCTGAGCACTTTGAGCGATCAACTGGGACTTCGCGGGAGAGTTCGGAGCCGGAAACGCTGCTGCAGCTGGGGCCGCGGTCGCAATAGTCGTGGCTGGGGGCTTGATTCTCTCAACCTTCGTCTCCGAGAGACCGTGCTGCAGGGCTTGCTGATCGATTTTGTTGTGAACGGCGGAGCTATCCAGATTGGCTGATACCATTCCGGTAGCGGATTCGACATCGGTTGTTTCGGGACTGGCGGACGGTGGGCCGCTTGGCAGCGGGACGGAACGCACTTGTTTCGCAGGTACCTGCGCCGCCTGTTGCTGGTTCGTATTTTGCTGCCACTGCACGCGAGGACCATGCGGTAATGCCCCGCCGACCACCGCACGCTTTGATTGGAGTGGACCGCTCAGGGCAGGAACCGCCATCTTCGCTGATGGCGCCGGGGCAGCATTCTGTGAACTCAGATCCTTTCGGTCCGCCGTTGTCGGAGAGGGCGCAGCTTTCGTCTCGTCCTGATGCTCGGCGGGTGCGGCGGGCAACGGCGCTGGTGGTAGGTTCCTGGCTTCTTTGGTGATCGTCTCGGGTGCTGCAACCTGTTCGGCCATCATGGAGGAGTGACGTTGATATTGCATGATTCCAAACGAGGCGATCGCGACGACTCCTGCAGCGATGAATCCCCAACGAAGCACCGGCCAAGTCAACCAACTCTCGCTCGCTGGACGGACGGTCTCTTGCAGTTGATCAGAGGGTGGAAGAGCGAGGGCGACGATCTCACGGCACACGCCACAACGGGCCAGATGCTCGACTACCGCAGCTCGCTCAGATTTGCGAAGCGAATGCTCGGAGAAGGCCGTGAGCACGTCGGGATCGGGGTGGCCGACCGACGACGAAGCGGCCCTCAGCCGTTCGCTCACGATTTGGGGTACTTTTTCCATCTAAAGCTTCTGGCTAGCGTCTGGCTTCCAGCCACTCAACACCTCGCCCATCCTGGGCGGGTCAACCCTCGCCTTCCCGGACTTGCGCTTCCACTCTCTTGTCTGAGAACGCTGGAGTTGGCTGTTCTTGCGCGAGGCTACGGCGAATATCTACCTGCAGGTCGCGCACGTCAACTTCCAGTGCCTCCTCGGCCTGGCGGCGGGACATCCCACCGCGGGTTAGGGCTGTAATGATCTGCTTACGCAATGACTTAGCGAGCTTATCGAGCTTGCGGCTGATGGTCGATTCGTGAACGCCCAGCATACGGGCGATCTCGGCCAAAGTGCGTCCATCGAGGTAATATGCGCTCAAAATCAGGCGATCCTCTGCAGGAAGGGTAGCCAGCGCCTGGTCGGTAGCGCGTGATAGCCCGTTGTCGGCCGCCGGGGCCGGTTCCGGTTCTGGCGCACGAAACTGTACGCCGTCTTCGGATTCTTCATCGAGACTCACTAAGCGCTTGGTCTTGCGGTAACGGTTGACATACTCCTGCGCGAGGACGGTGCGAAGCCATCCTTCGAGAGACCCGCGACCGGTGTAAGAGGCAAGTTTTGAGACGCGCTGCCCTTCACGTGTGGTCGTCCCGTAGAGATCGGCATAGAGAGTGTCGGCGAGGTCGTGAGCGGCGGAATCCTCGCGCACAATTCGCAGCGCCGAGAGATAGAGCTTTTCGCGGTAGCGGGTGAGGAAAAGCTGCCAGGCCATTTCGTGACCGGCTGCGCAGGCGCGCGCTAGGGCAAGCTCGTCGATTCGGAGGCTGAGAAAGAAACTTCGGAGTTCGGATTGAGGCAAGCCTGCCGCGTGCTTGGCTCCTACCTCCGTCAGAATTACGGCGAAAGATTCGTGAGTGAGGCCGATCTCTTTACATCCGGCTTTGGCGTGGAGGTCTGGCAGCAGTTCGCTGATGACGGACTGCATGACCGGGTTGGGACTCGACGAAGTCATCGGACAGCTACGGAATTAGACACCGCCTGGCGCGGTTCCACTCGCAACACTAGCTTGTAGCACGGCCCTTCTTGCACTCTTCACACGGGCAGACCTCGCGCAGGAACTTCCACGAATAAATCCCGAGGTCGTGGTTATCGTTCCATGAAAACTTGATGGCATATTTCCCCACGCCTTCGGCCGAAAGCGGCTTTGCAGTTGGCTTAAAAATCACGAGGCCTCCGGGTACCGAAGCGGCGGGATCTCCAGGGCGACGTCCGGTCTTGCTGCGCTCTTCCTCGCACATGGCGCACGGACAGGCGTCACGCAAATAGACAAAGTTGTAGTGCGAGACATGGCCGTCGGCCCACTCGATATCCACGCCGGCCCCGGTGGTGAGATGCACTTTTACGGACTTGGGATCAGTGGCCGCCGAGGGCGTATGAAGCGGGGACTGCATGGAGTAAGTATCGCATAGCGTACAAGAACGTCCGGGCGAGAGAAACTGATCCAATTCTCGTGCTACCGGTTCTCGTGTTACCGAGGATTGCCGAAACCCTCGAAACTCCTGTAAAATCTACGTTTGCCCTACAAGATTTGAACTATTTGGGAGCAGCAGTCCAATGGCACAACAATGCGATATCTGCGGCAAGAAGCCGCAAGCGGGAAACCGCATCAGCCACGCCCACAACGTCACCAAGCGGCGCTGGAATATTAACTTGCGTCCGGTGCACGCCAAGGTGAATGGTCAGGGAAAGCGGATCCGCGTCTGCACGTCCTGCCTGCGCAGCGGTAAAGTCGTAAAGGCGTAACGAATTCACCACAGAGGACACGGGGGTTCACAGGGGCTCGCAGGAGCCTAGGGCGCCTTTGTGTCTTCGCCGAGGTCTGGTTCGATCAAACGTAAGAGTTAAGAGCAGCGCCTGAAGGCGTGTGTCACGTTGCGCTATTCGGCATCGCTGAAGCGATGCCCTGATACGAACCACCTGCATCGAGTTCCGTCGCCTAGTTGGCTGGCGGGGCTGGTGTCACTGCGAGCAACTGCACGTCGAAGATCAGCGTGGCGTTGGGCGGGACAATTTCTTTATAGCCCTTGTCACCGTAGGCCAGTTCGGGAGGAATGCGGAGTTGGCGTTTGCCGCCGACTTTCATTCCTGTGACTCCTTCATCCCAGCCTTTGATTACCTCGCCTTTCCCGAGCGTGAAGCTATAGGGCTGGTGCGCATCGACGCTGCTGTCGAACTTCTTTCCGTCAGTAAACCAGCCGGTGTAGTGAACTTTGACGTGGGTCGCCGTCATTGGCTACTGCACCGGTGCCGACTTTGATGTCCCAGTATTGGAGGCCGGAGTCGGTCTTCACGCCATCGCCTGTAACCTTCGTCGGGGCGTTCGTGTTCGGGACGCGAACGGGAGTGGTTCTGTGGCTGGTGGTTTGCGCGAGAAGTGAGAGTGAAAGTAAGGCCAGCGTTGCCGGGATGGAAATACGTATTGGGTTCATACGATCCCCTTATTCCAGTGCGATGACGTCGATTTCTATCAGAACATCTTTGGGCAAACGCGCGACTTCAACCGTGGAGCGGGCCGGAGGAGTTGAGCTGAAATATTTTCCGTAGACCTCATTCATTGCTGCGAAGTCGTTCATGCTCTTGAGGAACACGCCGCAGCGGACGACTTTGCCAAGGCCACTTCCGGCGGCTTCAAGGATCTCAGAAAGATTGCGGAGGACGCGGTCGGTCTGTGCAGCAACGTCTCCGGTGATGACTTGCTGCGTTGCGGGATCGATGGCAACTTGTCCGGAGGTAAAGATGAATCCGTTGGCTTTGATGGCTTGCGAGTAGGGACCGATGGCTTGCGGGGCGTCTTTGGTGGAGATGATTTCGCGCATAGGAATTCGTCAGAAAAAGACTACACCACAAAGGGCACAGGGTAACACAGGGGTATACGTCAGGTTGTCATTCAGAGCGACGGGTTTTGGCTCGGAGTTCTTAGATCTTCTGCAGGCGCTGCACTTCGTGGACTCCGGGGATTTTTCTCAGGCCGACGATGATCTGTTCGAGGTGCTTCAGGTCTGAAATATCGAGAACGACTTCGACGCTGGCCTGGCTGTTGGCCGTGTGGGCGGCGATGTTGCGGATGTTGCTCTTGGCATCGCCGATCACTCCAGTGATGTTTTTCAGCATGCCGAAGCGGTCGTCGCAGAAAACGGTCAGCTTCACTGGATACGCAGTTGGAGTGCTGTCGTCACGCGCCCATTCGACGTCGATTTTTCTTTCGGGTTCGTAGAGAAGATTTGTGACATTGGGACAATTGATGGAGTGCACTGCTACGCCCTTGCCGCGTGTGATGTATCCGACGATGTTTTCCCCGCGGATCGGGTTACAACAGCGGGCGCGGTAGACGAGCATGTCTCCCTGGCCGCGGACGGTGATGGCGTTGTGATCTCCGAAGACGCGGCGGACGACGCTGGTGAGACCGCCGGGTTGCGAGGTCAGGCCTTCGGACTCGATATCGCCCGCGATTGACGGGGTTGCACCCGCGGGCAGCAGGCGTGCCAAAACCTGGCGCGCGGAGTATTTTCCGTAGCCGATGCCGGACATCAAGTCCTCACCTTTGCCGAGCCCGTATCCAGACGATACGCGTAGCAAATCTTCGTCTTTGATTTCTTTCAGCGCAATGCGGTATTTGCGCGCTTCCTTTTCGATCAGCTTGCGGCCGATTTCAATGGCTCGTTCGCGCTGATGAACATTGAGCCAATGCTTGATCTTGTTGCGTGAGCGCGAGGACTTGACGAGTCCCAGCCAATCGCGGCTGGGCTTGTGACCGGGCTGCGTGAGAATTTCGACGATGTCACCGGAATGAAGTTTGTAGCGGAGCGGGACCATGCGTCCGTTGACCTTGGCACCGGTACAGGTATGACCAACTTCCGTGTGAATGGTGTAGGCGAAGTCGATCGGCGTTGCGTCGCGCGGAAGAACTACGACTTTGCCCTTTGGCGTGAAGGTGTAAACCTCTTCCGGATAGAGATCGACCTTCAGCGTTGAGAGGAACTCGTTGGGGTCGCTGACGTCGCGTTGCCATTCGACGACTTGACGCAGCCATGCGAGACGCTGCTCGTCTTGTGCCGAGACGGGGCCGTCCTTGTATTTCCAGTGAGCCGCGATGCCTTCCTCGGCCATCTTGTGCATTTCTTCGGTGCGGATCTGGATCTCGAAGGGCGTGCCATCTTCGGTGATGACCGACGTGTGCAACGATTGATAAAAATTCGGCCGCGGCATGGCGATGAAGTCTTTAATGCGTCCGGGGACGGGACGCCACAGATTATGAATGATGCCAAGGACGGCGTAGCAGTCCTGCAGAGAGCGCGTAATCACGCGCATCGCGCAAAGATCGTAGACCTGGTCGACCGAAATCCGCTGGCGCTGCAGCTTCTTGTGAATGCTGTAAAGGCGCTTGATCCGGCTTTCGACACGCGCCTGGATTCCGGCTTCTTTCAACTTGTCGGTGATAATGGCCTGCATCTTGGCGAGAAAGGCTTCGCCTTGTTTGCGGCGGGCATTGACCGCTTTCTCAACCTGTTCATAGCCGAGCGGATCGAGAAAACGGAAACCTAAGTCTTCCAGTTCGCCGCGAATTTTGCCCATGCCCAGGCGGTGGGCGATGGGAGCGTAGATTTCCAGAGTTTCTTCGGCGATCTTTTGCTGGCGCTCCGGTTGCAGGTGCTCGAGCGTCCGCATATTGTGCAGGCGGTCGGCTAGCTTGATTAGGACGACGCGGATGTCGTCGACCATCGCCAGCATCATTTTGCGAAGATTCTCGGCCTGCTGCTCCTCGCGAGTTGCGAAGTCGATTTTGCTGATCTTAGTGACGCCCTCGACAATGTGCGCGACTTGCTCGCCGAATTCCTTTCGGATGTCGTCGATCGTGACCGAGGTGTCTTCGACGGAATCGTGAAGCAGCCCGGCGGCTATGGCGACCGGGTCCATTTTCATCTCGGCAAGAACAAGTGCAACTTCCAGTGGATGTACGAGGTAGGGCTCACCGGAGGCTCGGGTCTGGCCGTCGTGGTGCTTGAGGGAGTAGTCGTAGGCCTTCTTAACGATGGACAGATCGTCTTGCGGACGGCTCTCCTGCATCCGCTTCATCAAGTCGCGAAACTTGGTAAGCGTAAGAGCAGTCGTAGCGATCTGTTGGCGCAAGCTCGCCATGAAGGATTATAGCCCGCGAACAGCCCGGGGGCTGGCTCTGGAACCGGAGGAAGGGTACGCGGCTGAATTTATTATAGCTTTCTCGGTGGGTCTTGGAGGGGCAGAGGCCTATGATCATCGAGCCGCTAGCAGTTGAATTTGGCACGCCCGGCTAGATGCGGGTCAATCCTTTCAAAAATACCGAAACAGATTTTCCCTTCAGTAAATTGCTGTTTTTCTTTTTTCTTGAAAGAGCTTCGCCGCCGGTCTTGTCTGCTAGAGTGTTGGCCGATGGTCAGTCTCAACATGTCCCGAATTCTGGTCAGTGGAATGTCCGGGCCGATTGGCGCCGCTCTGCTTCCGACGCTGAAGTCCAACGGAGCCCGCGTTTCGCGAATGACGCGCAAAGCTGGGAAATACTCTTCGTCAGACGAGCAGCAAATTCCGTGGGATCCCGCGCAGCCGATTACGCCAGAATCGGTGTCCGGTTTTGATGCAGTGATCCATCTTGCTGGGGAAGGCATCGTCGGGCGCTGGGCTGATGCGAAGAAGAAAGAGATTCGCGACAGCAGGGTCAAAGGCACCACTCATCTGGCGCGGGCTCTTGCGCAGTCAAAACACAAGCCGCAAGTCTTCGTTTGCAGTTCAGCGATTGGCTACTACGGAGATCGCGGCGACGAAGTGCTGAATGAACAGAGCACACCTGGCACGGGATTTCTTGCAGAAGTATGTCGCGACTGGGAGGCGGCGGCTCAACCGGCGGCTGATGCTGGAATTCGAACCATCTCGATACGGACCGGCATCGTCTTAACGGCAAAGGGTGGAGCACTGGGAAAGATGCTGCTGCCTTTCAAAATGGGGTTGGGCGGACGAATCGGGAATGGACGGCAGTGGATGAGTTGGATCGACGTCCGGGACATGGTGGGTGCGATTCATCACCTGCTCAAGAACGATCTGCTGCATGGGCCGGTAAATATGGTGGCTCCCAAGCCAGTGATGAATGCCGAGTTCGTTCGGACTCTGGCTAGCGTGTTATCGCGGCCAGCGATATTCCCGATGCCCGCATTTGTGGTCAAGGTGGCCTTTGGCGAGATGGGAGAGACCGCCCTTCTCGGAAGCCAGCGGGTGGAACCCGCGCAACTGTTGGGCAGCGGCTATCCCTTCCGCTTCAATGAATTACACGCATCGCTCACGTCGCTTCTGCAGGGCTGACCACGAAAGACTGCTCACGATTGATTGTGATTCCCGTCACAGACCATGTGGGCTCTTCCTGCGACACTCGATCCCGACAGACTGGTATGAAGAACAAGACCTTGGCCGCGGTGCTTTTCGCTTGCGTACTCTGCTGGAGCCTGCCCCCAATGACAGTGGCGGCTTTGACATTGCGCACGATGCAGGCGAGCACAACGCCGGCAGCACAGCAACACTCTTGCTGTCCCGGGGTGCACTCTCCGGCGAGGCCGTTCGTTTTCTCGACGATTCCCCCTGCAATGATGCCGTGCGATAGCCGGCATCCGTGTTGCGCGCAGGCACCAGAGAACTCCCCCGCCCTCCCCGCTCTGAGAATTGACTCACGGCCAGATCTGCACCTGCTGCATTTTGGCGGTAGCCACGCGGAGGACAATCCTTCGCAACCAGTTGTGGCAGAACCTTTCCCACTCAATCTCTCCGAGCTTTCACTGTTGCGAAGTACGGTTCTGCGGATCTGAGTCTTCGCGCGCGCCAGAGGCGCAATCCCTTACAGGCAGATTTCTATTGTTTCGGTGCTCGACCTCTGAACCATAGGACGGGCGCCCCAAACGAATTCGAATTCATCTAGGAGATTTGATTTTATGAAACACAGACTATTCGCAGTGATCCTGGCTCTGACGGTGATGTCATGGGCCCAAACGTCAACGCAGACTACGCCCTCTCCAACTCCGGCGCCAACAGACAAGGCAAAGCCGTCATGCTGCGAAAAGATGGCAAACGGCTCGAAAGACGCGGGCGCAGCATGCATGCGTCACAAAGACGGCAAGGAAATGGCTTCCTGCTGCGGTGGGAAGGATGCGGCCTCCTGCTGTGGCGGGAAGGATGCTAAGGTTTGCATGAAGGACGGCAAGTGCCCAACAGACTGCTGCAAAGAAGGATCCGGGACGGGGAAGACTGCGTCCTGCTGCGACTGCAAGGCAGGAAAAGACTGCGGAAAAGGATGCTGCGGCTCGAATAAGGCTGACAAACCAGCCTAGTTTCGGTTCTTCTTAATCGTGGCCCCAGCATATCGCTGGGGCCTTTTTTTGTTTATGCGCCGCGAAGGATGCGCGATAGAAACTGGTGAGCCATTGCAACCACCTTCCTATGCGTTACTTCTTTCCAAGTCTCGGTCCCGAACTGGCATGGCGCACACCGCACCTTCACTGAAATTCTCTCCTTCGATTCCGACAGCATGATCGAAGCGGGCGCGATAGTTCTCCCACGCGATGGTGGAAGTCAGCTCAACCAACTGCGCATCGGTGAAGCGTTCGCGAAGCCTGGCGAAGAATGCATCCGACACCTCGACCGGAGTCTGCGTCATCGCATCGGCGTATTCAAGGACAAGGCGCTCCAGTTCAGAAAAATTTAGGTTGGTCCTGTAGCTGCCGAGGTTGGCAATCTGTTCTTCAGAAATCCCGCTCTTTCTGCCGACGGCAGAACCGATGTCAATTCAAAATGGGCATCCGACGAGCGTGGCAACACGCAGTTCGGCGAGACCTTTCAGTTTGTGATCGATGAGATTGCTGCTCATCTGGGATTGCTCCATCTGAAGGTATCCCCAGAAAAGCTTGGAGTGATGAGCGGTTACCTGAATCGGCATGATGACGCGTCCAAGACGGCGACGAGTCAGGTAGTAAACGACTGAAACAAAGAAGCGGCGAAGCGGCCCGCCCTGGTTTGCGGCTGCACCTGGGATTCGTGACATGAGAGATTCTCCCAGGATTGTGATTCACTGCTGATCGGAACGATTCATTTCGTCGTGCAGCTTCTGCAGCAGCTCTGCCCGCTGCTCGGTAGTGAGCTCACGCTTAAGCTCCTCGAGAGCCAAGGCCACGATGTGGTAGTGATGCGCGCCTGCAAACTTAGGGTCGGTGGTGATGTCCAGCCAAAGCTTGTGCATTAGTTCCACGTCCTGCGGGCGCATTCGCGGCGTGTGCGGGCCGAGCGCGTATTCGCGGACCGAACCGTCGGGAGCGCAGACTTCCAGCGTCAGCCGGGGGCGAGGTTCCGGCAGACGCTCCCAAGCGTCGCCCGTAAGCTTTGCTTGCTCGTCGGAGGTCAGTTTATTGGAGAGGCCGCAGATAACACGGCTGGAATCCAGGCGCTGTGCCGTCACCATGATGGCTTCGAAGACGTCGGTCGCCGGGACGACCAGCAGCGAGATTGGCTTGCCCTCTTTTTCGGCGACGGCAACGGCTGCAGTAAATAGTTCTTGCTCGTAGTGATCGAAAACCTGAGTGGCGTCGAAGACGGTGCTGCCGCTGAACGTGTGCTCTCGATGATAGAGGCGCGCGCTCATGACGACCACATCCTGCTTCACTGTGTTCGTGTGTCCGAGAATGTGACGGAGGTAGTAAAGATTGCGCGGATCGCGCACGGCAACGAGGATATTGCCCGGCCGAACTCCCATAGCGCCGCTGCCGAGTTCCTGATTGCCGTAGACGCGGAATTGGTCGAGTTGTTCGGGCTTGCCGTGACGTTCCTTGGTGACGTGGTGCTCCGACACCGTGAAAATGGTGAAAAAGACTCCGCTGAAGATAAGGCCGGCGATCGTCGCTTCGTACTTGGTGAATAGATTCACCACGGCGGTAATAAACAGCACTGCGGAGATTGCGATCAGTCCAATCGGGATCTCTGTTTTGCCGATCTGCAGGTTACCGGGGACCTTCCACTCGCGATTGCCGGGCTCAGTGAAGCGCAGCACGAGCACGGCCAGCGACTTCATCGCGAAGCTCCAGATCACGCCGAAGGCGTACAAAGCAGCGAGGACATATACGTTGCCGAGGCTCAGAAAGATCACGCACAACTGCATACCGACGATCAGATTGATAATGCGGAAGCTGGTGCCGTAACGGTTGTGTGGCTTCTGAAACCAACTGGTGAGCACTCCGTCTTCTGCAACACGATTGAGGACGCCGTTGGCGCCGACAATCGAAGTATTCTGGGCACCCGCCAGAATCAGTACGCCAACCAGAACCACAAAGCCGTGGAATAAAAGCTTGAGGCTCGTCGGCCCGACCAGATACATTGCGATACCGCCGATGAGATTGGCAAAGAAATTTGGCCGGACGTCATCCGGAATGATCATCACCGCGAAGAAAGAAACCAACGACGTGAACAACAGACTGTAGATAAAGATTACGAGGCCGGTCTTTTCCAGGTTCTTCAGCTTGGGGTGCTCGATCTCGCGGTTGACTTGGGCGAGGGTCTCTTCGCCGCTCATGGCGAGGACCGAGTGTCCAAAACCAACAAACAAAAGAATCCACGTCATGTGCGCAAAGAAGGTCCCGTTGAGCCAACCGAGGGAGTCCTTGTTCAACGGAATTGCGCCTGCTGGGCTGAATGGGCTCGGTGGCAACTGTACCGGAGCGCGCAGCACCGTGATTGTGCACCAGGCAATGAGGATCACCACCATTACGGTGGTGATAATCATGATCTGTAAGGCTTTCTGGCTGGATTCGTGGATGCCCTGAGTGTTCTTCCACCAGAAATAGATCACCACGATGATCGCAAGTCCTGCGGCAAAATGATCGTCAGAAAAGTTCAGGGGCCGGTGCAGGTAGACGCCTATGTCTTTTATGAAGCCCGCGAGGTACTGTCCGGCGGAGACGGCGCTGATCGGACCCGTGAGGACGTAGTCGAATAGCAGAGCCGACACCGAAAACTTGGCCAACGTTCCGCCCATCGCCTCTTTGACGACTCGATAGACGCCCCCACGCACGAACATGCTGCTGGACTCGATGTAAAGAGCCCGCACGGCGTAGCTGAACAGCATCACCCCGAGAATGAACCAGGGAGCGCTTTTGCCGATGACTTTTTCAGCATCGCCGCCAGCGTAATACGCGGAAGAAGCGAGGTCGGAGAGAACGATGGCGGAGGCACGCCAGAAGGAAATGAAGGTCAGCATCACCGTAGTGGCGACAAAGACCTTTACTGCTGGTTTAGTTCCTTCAGCGGATGTTGCCATGCTCGAGACTGGGTGCCAAAACGTTATGGGACAAGCTTAGAAGATAGCACAGGGGGGATCAGAGGGTTAAAGCCGAATTCCCCGTTTTATGAGCTCCCGACGCCCAAGTGCCCTGAACCCATGGCGTTGCGCCATCACTGGGAGCATGACGGGCCGGGAAACGGTTGCAGAACAATCTGAAATGGCTACTTTGCCTTTTGCTCAGCAATCCACTTGTTCGTGCGGGCATCGAGCATGTCGAGCGGCAGCGTGCCGCCGTCGAGCATGGCATCGTGGAACTTCCGGATGTCGAACTTGGGCCCGAGCTCTTTCTGGGCACGATCGCGGAGTTCCCGGAACTTCAATTGCCCGAGCTTGTAGCTGAGCGCCTGAGCCGGCCATGAGATGTAGCGGTCGGTCTCGGACTGAATTGTCGGTTCGTCGACGGCACCGGTCTTGCGCATGAAGTCCACTACCTGATCACGGCTCCATCCTTTGGCGTGAATTCCCGTGTCGACGACCAGGCGGACCGCGCGAAAGAGTTCCGACGAGAGGCGCCCGTAGTCGGAAACTGGATCCTGATAGAAACCAACTACTTTCCCAAGTTGCTCGGCATAGAGAGCCCAACCTTCCACGAAAGCGTTAAAGCCGAGACCATGCTGGCGGAACTTTGGCAAGCTCTGAAGCTGTTGCTGGACGGAGAGCTGCAAGTGATGGCCGGGTACGCCTTCGTGGTAGGCAATGGCTTCGTCGTCAATCAGTGAGCGCTTCGCGAAATCGGAGGTGGCCACGACGACTCGTCCGGGGCGCTTTCCATCGGGGGTACCGGTCATATAGTGAGTGGCGGCAGCCGCGTCGAAATCCGGGATCGCTTCCACGGTGACGGGAGATTTCGGAAGCAGGGTGAAGAGATCCGGCAGCTTCGCCTGCATTTGCGAGATGTAATGGCGGAAGTCGTCGAGAATCTGCTCGGAAGAAGTTGGGATGTACTTGGGGTTCGTCTTTAGCGATTCGCGGAACGAGGCTAGATCGGCAAAGCCTTCTTTTTTCGCAATCGTCAGCATCTCAGCCTGAATGCGATCGATCTCGCGCAGGCCTAGCTGGTGAATTTCGTCCGGCGACATGTGGGTCGTCGTGCGGCCATAGATATCGTTCTCGTAACGTTTCTCACCATCGGCCAAGGAGGTGACCGCCAGTGTCGTGCGTCCCTGGGGGGCATATTCATTGCGGACGAACTCGGCGAACTTTTTGTAAGCGGGAATCACGTCGGTATTGACGGCTTCGGTAATCTCCAGCGTGAGGCGAGCTTGATCATCGGCAGAAATGGCCGCAGGGTACTTCTTGGTGGGCTGCAGAAACGGGTCGGCTTTAACAATGCCTTCGCACTGACCTGGGATTTTCTCGGCGAGGAATCGGACCGGCATGAGTTTGTCTTTCATGCCGATGCGGAGGACCTCTGTGACCTGGTCGAGGGCTCGGGGAATCTGGTGCAAGCGCGAGATGTAATCTTCGTAGTGCTTGACGGAATCGAACGGAACGGCGAGGGGCAAATCGGCGAGGCTAGTATGGATGCCGTTCTGCTGGTTGATAGGCATCTCGTATTCTTTGAGATTGAAGTCGGCGATGCGCTGCTGAAGTACACGAATCAGCAAATCGTGTGAAAGCTGATCCTGATCTGAAAAACCGTCGGTGGAGATCTCCTGAACGTGGCGAAGAAAGTCCTCGTTGTTCTTTTCTCGCGCGGCAATCGCCTGGAGCGAGTAGTCGCTCAGCTTGTCGTTATAGCGGTAGTCGCCAAAAGCGGTCGCCATCTCGGGCCGGTTGCGTAGCTCCGTTTCGTAGTAGTTGTCGAAAAGAACATTCTGGGCGGCGACGCGGTCTGCTGCCGGTTTTGGACTCTGCGCGAATGCAACAGAGGCGAGAAAAACTGGAAGAATCCTGGGGAGGCGCATAGGCCGTAGCGTATCAGAGGAACTCTCGGTCAGGCTAGAAAGCTGAGCGATAGCGGCGGGCAGTCCCCTCTATTTACTACGTGTTTTCCTTGGCGCCAGATATGTATGGGTGATGCGATCGTGCCAGCACAGGGCGTCTTCGTCGAGGAAAAGCCATGCGTATCCCATGCCCAACGAGGCGAACGAAAGGTAGGACGCCAACACTCGCCAGCGGCGCAGAGACCGTCGGGTAGGGCTTCCGTCGAAACGGGTCAATTCGAGGCGAGCCACCCGCAGACCCGGTGTGCCCCCCGAGTAGACAATCAACAAATATTGGTAGGCGGCCCAAAGTGTGCAGGCAATTCCCGAAGCGAAGGCAATGATTTGCAAACGCGGTGGACGAAGGCTCGTGATCTTCCAAAAGATATATCCGAACAAAGCGGAAGCGGCCGCAACGATTATGCCGTCGATCAGAGAAGCTACTAATCGCAGCCGAAGCGGCGCGCTCTGCAGAGGGATATCGATGCCGGGACGCTTTTCCAACTCCTGTTTCTGGGCGGGCTCAATCAGAATTCCGCCGAGCGCAGGAGGCGGCGGGGCCACTTCCGGAACTTCCAGAATCCGCGGACGGTCCATGACCGGCTCGGCTAATTGATCCGGCGGAGGAGAGGGTGGTCCCCAGGCAAAACGAGGAAACTCGATGATCTTGGCACCGACATGGGGAGTCTCGTGCCGGACCGGCAACTCCGTCTGCACGAACGAATATGGCGCGGGAGGTTCTTGAATGCGCGTGGCGGGGTGAATCTCGTCCAACGCGAGAGCATGGTTGGCGACCGATTCAAACACCGGTGCTTCTGGAGCAGGCGCTCGCGCGGAAGATTCCGACGGACCGAATGGCAGCTTGAGTGACGGATACCGGGGTGGCGGCGCTTTTCTGCGCGCGCGGTAACGATTCAGCTTTGCCGATAGTTCATCGCGCCAGGCAGAACTTTCTTGCTGGGCACACTCCAACTCGGAGCACGCCGCAGATCCCGCGTCTTCAACCGAGTCCGCATCAGGAATCGGAAACTCGGAGGGAAGGGGCTCCATCCGGCAACCAGAAACGTCAGACTTCTCGCAATCCATGAAAAAGAATCCGTATCAATCTACTGCTCGTGCAACCGGGAGGGAACCAACGGCAATCCTAGCCCTTGTCGCCACTTTTCCTTGCTGGCAATGGCATGTTAAGTTCACGTTGCCACGACAAGTACGCGAAAGGCAGGCAGCTTTCGATGGAAATCATCTTCCGTCGATTTTCTTCCGATGACTCTGCGCACTAGATTCCTTATCACGGCGCTGTTTCTTTGTCATCAGCTTCTCGCGCAGGGACTAGTAACCAGACAGTTGCTTGCGGAGTCCGATCAGATTTCGAAGTCCTCTGCGCAAGAACAGAAATCCAACCTACAGGAAAGTGATGAAGACAATCCCTGTCCTGGCCGCGCAGTGACTCGGTTGAAGAACGGAACTGTGATTTGCGCGGTACAGCAGGAGAAGGACGGAGATGTCTATAAACTTCACGGCGATGGCGAGATTCATTACCGCGGGTATGTGATTCACGCGGACGAGGTTACTTACGATTCAAACACGGGAGAGGCCACCGCTTCCGGTCATTTCACGATCGATGGTGGTCCCAACGATGATCACATCAAGGCTAGCCACGGAAATTACAATCTGGTGTCGGAAACCGGGCGGTTCTACGACGTTACCGCAACAACCGGCTTCCGCTTTCAAGGCAATCAAGCCATTCTGACATCGACTGCGCCGTTCGCTTTTCGCGGCAGAGTGGTCGAGAAAACGAGTCCGGACCATTACCGCGTTTACGACGGCAGTGTCACGACCTGCGAACTGCCGCATCCCGCCTGGAGGTTCCAGGCTCGTAGAATTGTGGTAGATGTCGGCGGCAATGCCAGCATTTACCACAGCGACTTCCTGCTGCACGGATTCCCGATCTTCTACTTTCCGTATGCGACACATCCGGTGGCACGGGAGACGAGGCACTCGGGGTTTCTGGTACCAACGGCTGGGCGATCCTCCAGCAAGGGCACCATCATTGGCGACGCATTCTACTGGGTTATCAATCGCAGCCTCGACGGGACGGTCGGAGCGGAATACCTGTCTCTTCGGGGTTCGTCGCAGCGGGGAGAGTTCCGGGCGCGGCCAAGCGATACGTCATATGTCGATCTGAACTATTTCGGCGTCATTGACCGCGGAATTGAAATTGGCACCAACACGGGCCCGCAGGTTTTAAAGGAGGGTGGCGAGGAAGCACGGCTCGTATCCGATGGAAACTTTCACGGATTTCGCGCAGTCACGAACATCGACTACCTCAGTTCGTTCATCTTCCGGCTCGCCTTCAACGACGTATTCACACAGGCCATCAACTCTGAAGTAAAGTCCCAAGCCTTTCTGACGAAAGACTACAACGGGTTCACTTTTGCTGGCATGATCGAGCGTTATCAGAATTTTTTTCAAACGAGTTCGAACGGGGAGCTGCCGGCGTACGATTCGATCCGCATTCTACACACCCCCAGCTTTGATGCCTCAAGTGTGGATCGTCCCATCGCAAAATCACCCGTCTTTTGGTCTCTGGACAGCTCTCTGGCAGGACTCTCGCGGAGCGAGCCAGGTTTTAGCACCAATAGTCCGGTGGGGCGCTTCGACCTGAATCCAGAGATCTCGCTGCATTGGCACTTGCACGGCTGGGACTTTCGGCCATCCCTGATTGCTCATGAGACCTATTACTCGCAAAGCTTGGACTTGAAAACGGGAGAAGCCGTCAAGAATGCGATCAATCGGCAGGCTGTCGACGCGTCCATCGAAATACGCCCACCTGTTCTCGAAAAAGTCTTCGACAAAGAGTTTCTGGGAAGAAAGTGGAAACATGTCATCGAACCCAAAATTCAGTATCGATATGTCAATGGGGTTAATAATTTTTCCAATGTGCTGCGCTTCGATGAGCGGGACATCCTCAGTGACACCAACGAAATTTGGTACGGTTTCGTAACGCGGTTGTACTCCAGGCGCAAGGCGTCTTCCGTGCAGGAATGCCAGACGCCCATGACTGGGTTGGCTGTGGGCGCGGCTGCTCTAGAACAGACGGTGCCTTGGGGCCGCGTCACGAATTTGGAGAACCGATCGTGTGTTATGGCGCCTGAGGTCAAAGAAGAACTGACGTGGGAGCTCTCACAAAAATACTTCTTCGATCCGAACTTTGGCGGGGCGTTGGTACCTGGCCAGCGGAATGTGTTTACGACGACCGAAGAGCTCACTGGAATCGCGTTCCTCACTCAGCCCCGAAATCTGTCTCCACTAGTCTCACGCCTGAGAGCCGCGACCGGCACTCACACCGATACTGAGTGGGACTTGGACTACGATTTTCAGCTTTCGCGCATTAATGCGAGCACGCTGCTTGTCAATTACAACTGGGGACCTTTCACCATCGGCGGCGGGCATGCATACCTGGAGATTCCGCAGGCGAATTCTCAAAACACTTTGAGTGAAGGCCAGTGCGGCCCGACCGAAGGGACGGCGCAAATTACCTGCAAATTCCAGCAGTTTCGAGCGGCTCTTGGATATGGTGGACTCAACCGCCGGGGATTCAGTGCGGCTGCCAGTTTGGGGTTCGACGTGGAGACGCAACAGCTGCAGTTTGCCACCGCCCAGACCACCTACAACTGGAACTGCTGTGGCATTACGCTGGAGTACCGGCGCTACGCGATCGCGAACGTGCGAAACGAGAATCTGTACCGGTTCACCTTCAGCCTGGCGAACATCGCCTCATTCGGCAATCTGAGGCGCCAGGAACGGCTGTATTAACCTGCGGTGGAGATCCGCCTGATACCATAGGGCGATGCAGTCTTCCGATTCCAGAATCGCTGCAAAGTCATCCCGACTCGAAAGCGAGTTGCTTCGAATTGGGCGTCTGTTAGTCGCATATTCGGGAGGCGTGGATTCCGCATATCTCGCCTGGGCCGCGCATCGTGCTCTCGGTGACAAGATGCTGGCCGTCATCGCAGATTCCGCTAGCCTGGCTCGCACGCAGCTGGCCGATGCCATTGCATTTGCAAACGAGCAAGGCTTTCCACTGGATGTAATCAATACCTCGGAGCTGGATCGTCCCGACTATGTTCGTAACGACGGCCAACGCTGTTTTCAATGCAAGGATGAACTGTTTGCGGTAATGGAAAAACTGCGCGCGGATCGTGGCTATGATGCGATTGCTTACGGCGTAAATCTCGATGATCAGGGAGACTTCCGTCCTGGGCAGCAAGCAGCCAAGCTGCATCACGTGGCCGCACCTTTGTTAAGCGCGGGATTGACCAAGCAAGACATCCGAGAGATGGCTCGTGAGGCCGGACTGCGCGTGTGGGATAAGCCGGCGTCGGCGTGCCTTTCTTCCCGAATCGAATATGGGCGTCCGGTTACGCGCCAAGCTCTTGATGTGGTCGAACGCGGCGAGGATGCGATTCGGGCTCTGGGTTTTCGGCAGTTCCGCGTGCGTCACCATGGGGAGATCGTCCGGATCGAGATCGACCGCGAGGAATTGGAGCGGGCTTTGACCCCTGCAATGGCTGCACAGTTCACCGCGATCTTCAAGCAGCTTGGCTTCAAGTTTGTCACTCTCGACCTCGAGGGTTTTCGCTCTGGTTCGATGAATGCACTCCTTCCCGCCGATCAACTCCACCGCGCAGGTTAGGCTGTGCCGGTTGCCCAGCCGCAACCGGTTCCGGCGCTATGCTGTGAGATAATCAAACATCTAGCGAAATGCTATTTAGGCAGGTTGTAGTGACACTGATTCGTCGTTCCTTGTTCGTGTTGTTGTTGATTTGCCTGGGCTGTGTAGCCCAGTCGGCTCCTCCGGATTTAACTCGTAAGATTGAGCACCAGGTACGCTCGTTTTATAGCCTCCCATCGGACGTAAAAGTCACGATCGGAACCATCACGCCCAGCAGTGAAATGCCCGGATATGACACCGTCCCCATAAAACTAGATGGTGACGGCAAGCAAAAGGACTATACGTTCTTACTTTCGAAGGACCGTACAACCTTGTTCCGGCTGACGAAGTTCGATCTCAACAAAGACCCGTATGCCGAAGTCATGAACAAGATCGACGTGAAAGGGCTGCCGACTCGCGGGGCGAAGGACGGTAAGGTCGTTGCAGTCAATTTCGACGACTTCGAATGCCCCTACTGCGCGGCCATGCACCGCACGCTGTTTCCGGAACTTTTGAAGGAATACGGTGATCGCGTCACCTTCATCTACAAAGATGATCCCCTGGTCGAGATACACCCATGGGCACTTCATGCCGCTGTGGACGCCAATTGCCTGGCAACACAAAACGTGGACGCCTATTGGGATTTCGCCGATTACATCCACGCGAATAAGCAGGAAGTCGACAAGGAAAAGTCTCTCTCCGCGCGGTTCGACACTGTCGACAAGATCACAACGCTGCAGGGGCAGAAACACAATGTAGACACGGCCAAGCTGCAAGCCTGCATGAAGGCACAAAACGAAGACGCGGTCAGGGCCTCAATGAAACTGGCTGACGAGCTTGGTGTCAACGGGACGCCTGCGCTTTTCATCAACGGCCGAAAGATCGATGGCGCTGTTCCAATCGACGAGGTCCGGGCAACCCTGGATGCTGCGTTGCGCGATGCCGGGCTGCCCGTCCCCGAACACACGCCGTCTGCGCCTGCGACTGCATCCAAGTAGAATGGGCAGACATATTTAGCGCTCTCGCGCTGATCTTCTATTTTGCGGTTGTGTTGTAGTTGCCGAAAAGCGACTGGAGAAAGACCCTTGGAAAAACCTGGATTCCGCTTGCAGGCTGCCGCAGGGCTGCTGGTTACGCTCTTGCTTGCGATGTCATCCGCGTGCAACTCGAAGCCCGGAGGCGACGTGATGGCAACCGTCGATGGCCGCAAGATTTTTCGTTCGGACGTGGACAAGTATTACGAAAACAGCGTTGCTTCTTCGCAACAGGCTCCCGCCGGCGAGCAAGCGACCGCACTGCGTTTGAACATTCTGCACCAGATGATTGACGACGAGATTCTGATGCGCCGCGCGGAAAAACTGGGGCTATTAGCCACCGACGACGAAGTCGACAAGAAATACAACGACGCCAAGTCGCCTTTCACGCAAGAAGAGTTCGACAAACGTCTCCAGGAAAAGAAGATTACCTCTGCTGATTTCAAGCGCGATATACGGCGGTCGATTACCGTCGAGAAAGTGCTGAACAAGGAGGTGTCTTCCAAGATCGAGGTTTCAGACAAGGACATCTCGGACTACTACAATGCGCACAAGGGAGAATTCAATCTGATTGAGCCGATGTACCATCTTGCGCAGATCATGGTGACACCGGCGCCGAACCCTCAGGCTCCCAATCAAAATGACAAAGCACAGAACGAAGCCGATGCGCGGAAAAAGATCCAGATGATTGCGAATCGCCTGGAGAGCGGCGACGATTTTGCGACACTGGCCATGAGATATTCCGAAGATCCGGAGACCTCCGGCAATGGCGGCGATCTGGGAACGATACAGGAATCCGGGCTAAAGGGAACAGATCCAACCACGAGGGATGCGGTCCTTAAACTCAAGCCGGGAATGTTCAGCCCGATCATCACTGTCGTGAACCCAGCGACAAAGCAGGTTGTAGGGTTCCGGATCGTCCGGCTGGTTGCGAAGGAGCCGGCAGGACAGCGTGAGTTCTCCGATCCGCGAGTGCAGCAGGCAATCCGGTCCCAACTGCATGACCGCCGCGAGCAACTGCTCAAAGCTGCGTACTACGAGGTTCTGCGGGATTCCGCCAAGGTCGAGAACTATTACGCAAAGCGGGTACTCGACAGCAACGGAGTCGAGAAGTAGCGGGCCAGGGAGTGTTTGTTTGGGGTGGGTTCGAGCTGTGGGCCGCCCGCCATCTAGCCAGGCTTACTCTACGATCGCCAGCACATCGCCTGCACTTACTGCGGCGCCTTCCGACACGAGAATCTTCTGAATAGTGCCTTTCTTGGGCGACTTGACCTCATTCTGCATCTTCATCGCTTCGACCACGACGACGCCTGCGCCGGCTTCGACCTCGGCGCCTTGAGCCAGTAATACGCGGACGACTTTGCCAGGCATGGGAGCCGTCAACTTCTTCGGGCCATGGTCATCTTTCGCATGGCTCCGGCTGCGCAACGATCGCGGGTCGCGAACCTCTGGCGCGAAACGCCGGCTACCAACCCAGATGTGAACGTCACTGGCTACGCGCTCGCATTTCACCTCGTACGCTTTGTTGCCGATGCGCAGCGACAGCACATTGGGCCGCGCCAGCACGGCGTCGGCTTCGATTTCCCGACCATTGAGGCGGCAGAACCACCGACCCTCGGACTGACTCAGTTCGAGCCGATAACTCTTGCCGTCGATGGAAATCTCGTAAGTCATGGAAATCGGTGATGCGTGATCGTCGCTCCTGTTTTCGACTTTCGAGAGGACGGGACCCCAGTTTTGGGGCTACCGCAGCGCCTCTCGACGAGCGGCCGTCTTCCAGTTCGATGCCACTTCTACTTTATTCGAAGATCCGTCTGTCACCGCCCGCTCCCCTGCGTTTGCAGCGGATGCGCCCAATGTGGCGAACATCCCGGCGGCAATCACCGCTACTTCGGTTGCTTCAGCTTCGGCCTGTGAATCAAGTTCCTCGTCCTTTTGCTTAAGCATGCGATCGAGAAAGCCGGTATCGATCTTTCCGGCGCGGAAATCGGGATGCTTCAGAATGCGGCGAAACAGTGAAATATTCGTCTTGATTCCGCCCACAAAATACTCATTGAGAGCACGCGTTAGGCGGCCAATCGCCTGGTCGCGATCGGTGCCGTAGCCGATCAGTTTGGCAAGCAGAGGGTCGTAGTCCATGGGCACTGTCCAGCCCTCGTACATGCCGCTATCGCGCCGAATCCCCGGACCCGAGGGTAGCAGGAGAAGCGTAATCTTCCCCGGGCTCGGAAAGTAGTTATTGTCGGGATCTTCAGCATAGATACGACATTCGATCGCATGGCCGCGAACCTTCACATCGTCTTGCGAAAAAGGTAAGCGCTCGCCATTCGCAATGTGAATCTGCAGGTGAACCAGATCGAGGCCAGTAATTAGTTCCGTCACCGGATGTTCCACCTGCAATCGAGTGTTCATCTCGAGGAAGTAGAAATTCCTCTGCTGGTCGACGAGGAATTCGACGGTCCCGGCATTGGTATATCCGGCTGATTGGGCCACCCGGACGGCGACTTCTCCCATCCGGTGTCGCATGTCGGAGTCGACAATCGGCGAGGGGGCCTCTTCGACTACCTTCTGGTGGCGGCGCTGTAAAGAGCACTCGCGCTCACCGAGGTAGACAGTGTTGCCATGCTCGTCTGCGAGTACCTGCATCTCGATATGACGCGGGTTGATGATCGCCTTTTCGATGTAAACTTCGCCATCGCCGAACGCCCGCTCGGCTTCGCTACGGGCGCTGTCTAATGCGGACTTCAGGTCAGAGAGTCCATGCACCAGACGCATGCCCTTTCCGCCACCACCCGCGGCAGCTTTCAGCATCACGGGATAACCGATTTGTTCCGCCACCTGCTGCGCTTGCTCGAATGATTCTAGGCCGCGAGACGTCCCCGGAACGAAGGGAACTCCGACGCGCTCCATCGTTTGTCGGGCGCGTGTCTTCGAACCCATCGCATCCATGGCTGCGGCGGTGGGCCCGATGAACTTAAGGCCAGCCTCCGCGCAGGCCCTGGCAAACTTCGCATTCTCAGAAAGAAAGCCGTAGCCGGGATGAATTGCGTCGGCTCCCGAGCGGGCAGCCACATCAAGGATCTTCTGAATATTGAGATAGGATTCCGCCGCTGCAGGCGCTCCAATCGGATAAGCCTCGTCGGCCTTGCGGACGTGCAGTGCGGCTCGATCCACATCGGAGTAAACGGCGACGGCGGCGATGCCCAGTTCGTGGCATGCGCGGATCACCCGGACAGCGATCTCTCCGCGATTCGCAATGAGGATCTTTTTGAACATCGAAAGTCCTGAGCAATCGAACGCAATATTGTACTGGATGGCGCGCGGCGGGGCTGCACATGCCGAATGCAAAAGCGATAAACACCAAGGGCACGAAGGTACACAAAGGAAACCATGTTGTCTCCCTTCGTGGAACTTCGTGTCCTTCGCGGTTGCGGGGTTTAGTATGATCGACGGCGATTCAAGGCACACATGCAGCCAGTCGAGGTGAACCAAAGCGCAGGACATCCATCGATTCGGACATCGACGGAAGGGATTCATTGGCTAACATTGCTGCTACTGCTTGTCGCAGGCACGACGGCCCGATTTTTGTATCTCGCGGGAAAGCCTTTCTGGTTTGACGAAACCTTCAGCGTAGAAGTCGCGCGGCTTGACTGGCGGAACTTTCTGCATTTGCTGTGGTGGCGCGAAGCGAATATGTCGCTCTATTACGTGCTGCTGCGAATTTGGCTGCACTTCGGACAGAGCCCTTTCTTCATTCGGAGCCTTTCAGCACTCATCGCGACTGGCACGATTCCCGCGATTTATTGGTTGGGAAGCATACTTTACAACCGACGCGTGGGGCTCATCGCCGCCGCACTGCTGGCATTCAACGGATATGACATCCGTTACGCGCAGGAAGCGCGCAGCTACTCCCTTTTCATCCTCCTCGCGACACTCTCGTCAGGATTTCTGATTGCGACATTGAAACAACCAACACGCCGGAATCGAAATGGCTATGTAGTGTCCAGCATCCTTGCGACCTACGCGCATTTCTACGCACTCTTACTGATCGTTGCCCAGTACCTTGCAATGTGGTTGAGAAACAGACGCAAAAGTGTGGAGCAATCTAAGTCTGAGGATTCAGATGCGGCGCAGCTGCGGCGCTCATGGATTGCGATTGGGATTGCGGCGGTGCCCCTGTTGATCTTCGTCGCGAAGACTGGAGCGGGGCCGATCAAATGGATTAAGCGCCCCGGGCTCGGAGATTTAGTGAGGTTCAGCGCTTACTTCACAAATGGAAAGCCCCTCATTTACCTGGCGGCGTGTCTGCTGGCCTTGCTCCCAGTCCGAAAGAAGGTGTTCGAGCGCGGTCCTGACTGGGAGAAATGGCGAGTTCAGTTTCTCTTCATCTGGCTGCTCTTCCCGATTGTGCTGACCGTCTTGCTGTCGTTTGCGCGACCAGTGTTTCTGGCACGCTACATGATCTTCTGCATCCCTGCGCTCCTGCTGCTGACAGCGGCAGGCCTTGGGAACATTCGACCGGTTTGGCTAAGCGCTGTGCTGACTGCAGCGATTTTGCTTCTCTCGGTGAGGTTCGTGCCTTTCGTCTATTCTCACGACTTTGACGACGAGCGCGATGGGGCAGTGGCGGCGGCGAACCTTATCCTTGATCAGTCCAGACCGGGCGATGCGGTCGTCTTCCACATCGCCGAGGCGCGGATCCCTTACGAGTTCGTTCGGTCCGAACGCTCTGGACAAAACACAGCAAGCCCCAACTTCTCAGTTACCCTAGGGCCTGAAATTGTCTTTCCGCATCACGGCCGAGGCCTTGACTATCGGGACTTCACAGGCAAACCCACGGCGCAACTCCTTCAGGATGAGTTACCCCGATTTTCACGAGTTTGGGTGATGCTAATGAACAACGGCAGTGCAGAAAAACCTGATCCGACGACCGTTATGCTGGCGCAGGTGCTGCCAGAGATGTTCCCGAAGATGCAGCGCTGGCAGTTACCGCGAGTTGAGGTGCGCCTTTATAGCAAAGACTGACGGCTGACGCAGTCAAAACAGAAAAGCCTTCCGCATGACGCGGAAGGCTGATCTACGAGAATTGCAGTCTATTTCGAGGAGTCCATGGTGATGCCGCCACCCTGCACCTGCGCGGCCTTTTCTGCCTTGGCCTTCTTGACGCGCATGGTCTCGTCGACCCAATGATCGGCAGTCTTCAAGTCCTCGGCGCGGGCTGCTTCGTCATCGCATTCTACGTCGGCGCGCTCACGGTACATCAAGTTCATGTAGGCCATCGCGTCGTCGTAATCTGGCCGCAGATCAATGGCTTTCTTTAGGCTATCGATACCTTCCTGTATCGCGGCGGCGTTTAGCGTCTTGAGCTCTTCGCAGACCTTCTTCTGGTCCTTGTTCTTGGCGCTCAGGTGCTCATCCGGCTTCATGCCCAAGCCAGCACGTTTTTCCATGCGCGGTTGATAAGCGGCAGTCCAATCGATTACACCGACGGAATAATACGGCTCAGGATCGTTCGGATCGAGGTCCGATGCCATGCGGTAATACTTCTTGGCATCATCCCACTTCTTCTGGTTCAGATAGAGATAAGCGATGCCCTTCGCGCTGTTCACTTTTTGCTCGCGCGAAGGATTCATGTCAATCACCGTTTGATATTCCTTGATCGCTTCGTCAGCAGTGCGGAGGTTGTCCGGTGAATCCACGCCTGGAATGTACTGAGATACGTAAGCGGTGGCAAGGTACATGCGGGCGTTGATTAGACTTGGATCCAACTGAACCGCCTGTTGGAAATGATCGATGGCTTGCTCGTAGTGATTGTCTTTATAGGCTTTCACGCCCTTGTTGAGCTGGTCGCGTGCCTTCAGCTTCTCGCATCCCACAGAGGAGAACAACGCCAGCCCTACTGCCGCTAGCGTCAGCAGTCTAAGAGTTTTATTCATTGCGGTATAAGTCTCCCTCGCCACAGCATCCTAGGCCCAGAGACATCGGTTTGACAAGCGAGCCCTGGGCAGCACGGAAGCAGGAGGCTTCCGTGCCACGGGCCAATGAAGAAAGCTTACGACACCGGGCCGTCTGGAAGAGGCAGTTTAGTTTCCTGCCTCGATCTTCGCGGTAATCAGACCGACTTTGTCCACTCCTGAGGCGTGGGCGATATCGATCACGTTGGCGACGTTCACGAACGGGATAGAATCATCCCCCTTCACGAACATCACCTTCTCCGCACGTTGTTTGTAAACATCGGTAAGCCGACCCTGCAGGTTGTCCCAAGTCGCATCTTCGTTGTTGATTTTTACGCCCGGCTCCTGGCCTGCGCCGCGATCGATCAACTGCACGACGATCGTACGGTCAGGCGTGTTGTTCTTGGGAGCATTCGGCGGCGGCGGCTGGGGTACCAGAGCATCTAGCCCCTTCGGGGTCACGGGCGAGATCACCATAAAGATGATCAGCAATACCAGAAGCACGTCGATGAGAGGCGTAACGTTGATGTTCGCGCTCTGACCTCCGTGTGAACCAAGACTCATTCCCATAGTAGTAGCTCTCCTCTATTGCCCTGCCTGCCCCTGGCCAGTGGCTCCGGCGGGCGGCGGGGTGGTTGGAGATGTCTTGCGTTGATCGGTCAGAAGCCCGAGATCGTCCACTCCGGCGGCGCGGACCGCATCCACAACCTGCACTACGTTTCCGAAACGCGCCCGCATGTCGGATTTCACATACACGCGCTTATCGGCACGGTTCGCCAGACGGTCCTTCACTTTCGTCGTCAGGTTATCGGCGGTCGTCTGTTCGCTGCCGAAATAAACTTTCCCGTCACGCGTGATGGACACCAGAAGGGCGTCTTCTTTATCCGCGTCCGGCATCTGCTCGGGGTTGTTCACTTTGGCCATGTCCACGCTGATACCTTTTTGCAGCATGGGCGTGACCACCATGAAGATGATCAGCAGAACGAGCATCACGTCCACCATCGGTGTCACGTTGATCTCTGAGCTGACCTTCGATCCTTCGTCTCTTTTTGCTAATGCCATAGCCTGATTTCTCCCGTGCTTCCGCTGCACTCATCCCAATTCAGTTTGGGAAGGCCGGCGCTGGAGCCAATCTCCAGCGCCGACAAGCAACTCACCTGCGGAAAGCCCGACTGAGCCTACCGACGAACGTCGCCGCGCTTCTTGAGGAAGTAATCGATCAGTTCGCTCGACGAGTTATCCATCTCGACGTCGAACGCTTCCACGCGACCGGTGAGGTAGTTGAACATCATGACGGCGGGGATGGCGACGAGCAGTCCGATGGCTGTCGTGACCAGCGCTTCCGCGATACCGCCGGCGACGGCGGCCAGACCGGTAGCCTTCGAGTTATTGATGCCGATGAAGGCGTTCAGAATGCCCATGACCGTGCCGAACAGTCCAACGAATGGAGCTGTCGAACCGATCGTGGCGAGGCCGCCCAATCCGCGCTTCAGTTCCGCGTGGACGATGGCTTCGGTGCGCTCCAGAGCGCGCTTCGAAGCTTCGATGGTTTCGCCGGGAATTGCGCCCGGGCTGTCCTGGTGAGCCTTGAATTCCATGAGGCCAGCGGTGACAACCTTGGCCAGGTGGCTCTTCTTGTTGCGCTCAGCAACCTTAATGGCTTCATCGATACGGCCATCGCGCAGAGCTCCCGCCACGGCAGGGGCGAAAGCGCGTGACTGCTTACGAGCTGCGCTGTACGCCATCCAGCGGTCGATCATGACGCCGATTGACCAGCCGGACATGATGAACAGGATGATAACCACCGTACGAGCAACCCACCCCATTGCCTTCCACAGGCCAAGGGGATCGGTCGCCATTGCGCCGCCACCTTCCTGGACGATCCAGGTGGCTGCGGCAGGAATATGGTGCAGCATGCTTGCTACATGAGTTGCGAACATGAGTTGCTTTTCCCTCCTCGGAAACTACTCTTGTGTTGCCAGGAACCTTTGATGCGCTTTTTCGTGCTACCCGCTGGCTCAGAATCAACTATTGGCGGGCCGTACGCCTCTTGTCGCGCTGGCGCAAACTTCGCTGACGACGTATCTCATTTCAGTGGCGAAGCTTGGCCTTTTCAAAAATGCCCCCTTCCCGATGCCAACCAAACAGGGAAGGGGAGAATCAGTACACACTTCCACAAACCAACCCAAAACTTCGCTGACTCCGGGCGTCTAGCCTCCAGCCAGCGTGAAGTTCACCTGCACCTGCGTCTCAACTTCGACCGGCTCGCCGTTCAGCAGGTAGGGCTTATATTTCCACTGCTTCACAGCTTCAATCGCGGCCGGAGCCAGCATCGGGTGCCCGCTGATCAACTGCAGGTTCTCAATATCGCCCGTTTTGCTGATCTGTGCCTGCAAAATCACTGTGCCCTGAATACGCGCCTGGCGCGCCAGCGGCGGATATGTCGGTGGAACCTTGCGGATCAGAAGACCCGAGGTTACACCAGCCGATACGCGTACACGTTGCGGTGTGGCAATCTTAGGAACGGCGACGGGCGTGGAACTAAGCACGCTGCCGATGACTCCGCCCATCGATCCACCCGGGACACCGCCCGGAACGCCGCCAACCACACCCGCCGAAGCCATGACCGGCGGTGGCGCCTCTTCTTCCTTAATCATCTGTACTTTTTGTGGAATCTTGGTGGGCGTGCGCAGCTCACCGTTGATGATATCGGTCTGGATAACTTTCACGATCTTCACCGGGGCTGCGGCCGGTGGTGGCGGTGGCGGCGGTGGCGGGGGGGCCACCAGGAATCCCAGAGTTACTGTCTTTGGCAAGGCTTCGGTGAAGATCAGTGGAATCAATACCATGACTCCGATGATCATGAACTGGATGGCGAAAGAGACGATCGACGTCCATCCTCGCTTCGTCTTTAGCTTGCCGCCTGACTCGATAAGGCTGTCTTCAAACATAAGATTCTCCCCAAACGAAAGACCCCTACGGATACTTTAGACACCGACCACTTCTCCTTTGCTCCCAGAATCTGTCGAAACGCCAGGGATCTTTTGAGTCTACCGACGTGGCGTCGAGCAAACCTTCTACCGCGTGCTTTAAGAAGGCGTAAACCAATGATTCCGCGAATACTATCAGGTATGTTACTTACCCTTGCCAACCGGCATACCGACCGGTCGCTTGCCTTTTTCTACCCGCCAATCCTGATAGGCAACGAGGATGGGGGCGGCAATCGCAATGGACGAATACGTTCCGATCAAAATGCCTATTACCAGCGCGAGGCTGAAACCACGCAGCACCTCGCCGCCGAATAAGAAGAGAGCAAGTACAGTAAGGAAGGTTAAGCCCGCTGTCAAGATGGTTCTGCTAAGGGTCTGATTGATGGCGCGATTAACGATATCCCCCAGCTTTTCCCGCCGCATGAGTTTAATGTTTTCGCGGATGCGGTCAAATACCACGATCGTGTCATTATTAGAGTAACCAATCAGGGTAAGGATGGCGGCGATGACCGTCAGGGAGATCTCGGTATTCGTCAAGGAAAAGACGCCTACGGTGATCAGCGTATCGTGGAACACCGTAACCACGGCAGCGATACCGTAGATCCACTCGAACCGGAAGCCCAAGTACACCAGCATTCCCAGCAGGGAGTAGAGCGTGGCCAGCCCGGCCTGGGTGCGCAACTGACTGCCGACTTGCGGCCCTACGATGGCAACGTTCTGAACATGGAAATCGGAGAGGTAGAACCCATCCGGGATCGCAGCCGCGGCGGCGGGGTCGACCCCAGGGGCGCTCTTCAGCTGGTCCAGTGAATTCAGAACACCGCCATGGATCTTATCGCGGAAATCAGCGACGGCCTGGGCTTGAGCCCCGTACTTGGCATCGGCGTCTGTCCCCAGGTGCATGGGATCTTTTTCCATCAGGAAATTCTTGAGGGAAAGAACGCTCGCATTGTTCAGGTCTACTTTGCCGGCGGGAGCATTCGTTTCCAGCGCATTGATAATTTTGTTCTTGCCCACATCCAGGGCTTGTTCGCTGGTCTCGCGAATATCGAGATCGATCAGCACTTCATTCAGCGAAGGGATATCGTAGGGCTGAATCTTGGGATCCTTGATGCCAGCGCGGTCCATGGCGGAGCGGACCTCTTTCAGGTCCGGTGTATGGGAGAATTTCACGTAGACCAGCGTGCCGCCGCGGAAGTCGACGCCCCACGGAAGCGGAGTCCCGGTCTTCGCCCACCGGACTCCCATGGAAATGACACCCGCGACGCTGAAGATCAGCGAGAAGGCAAGGAAGTACCACTTCTTCCCTAAGAAATCTATGTTGACGTTACGAAAGAACTCCACCGTTCTAGCCCCTTATCTCAAAATTGAGTAATTTTGTAATTTCGTAATTGTGTAATTTGAAAACCTCCCAACGATCCGCCGGATTTCAAATTGCCAAATTACTCAATTTCCCAATTACCAAATTTTCCTAAATGCTCAGCGCATCTCCGCGCTGTTTGCGGCTCAGGACCCAATCAAAAATCACTCGTGAAACGAAGACCGCGGTGAACAGATTCGCAAGCAGACCAAAAGTCAGCGTCGTTGCAAATCCTTTAACCGGCCCAGTGCCGAAGATGAACAGAATCGCGGCTGACACGATAGTCGTGACGTGCGTATCGACGATGGTGATCCAGGCATGGCTGAAGCCTTGGTCTACAGCTGAAGGCGGCGTCTTGCCATTCCGCAACTCTTCGCGGATACGCTCAAAAATCAGCACGTTCGAATCGACACCCATACCAACCGTCAGGATGACTCCCGCAATTCCGGGTAAAGTTAAAGCCACGTTCACACCAGCGATCGTCGACCACCCCAAAAAGCCAAGCAGGATGATCAGATTCATGATCAACGCTATATCTGCATTGACACCGGCACCGCGATAGTAGATCAACATAAAGATCAGCACGGCCACCATGCCGATCACAGCGGCGCGGACTCCGGAACGAATAGAATCAGCTCCGAGCGATGGACCGACAGTCCGCTCTTCCAGATAGCGAATGCTGGCCGGCAACGCGCCCGAGTTCAGAATCATCGCCAAGTCTTTTGCGGCCTGAGCGTCCATGTGCCCACGAATCTGGACCTGATCGCGAATGGGCTCGTCGATCGTGGCGACTTCACGAACCTTGCCGTCGAGTACGACGCCTAGGCTGTCTTTTACGTGAGCCGAAGTGAAGTTGAAGAAACGCTGGCCGCCGTCGCTAGTCAGCTGAAAATCTACATCCGCCTGACCGTTCTGATCGGTGCTGGGATCCGCATGACGAAGATCCTTGCCGCTGATCGCGGAAACGCGAGAAACCAGGAACCACTGCTCGCCTTCGGCGTGGCCTCCAAGGGTGTTGCCGGGCAGCAAAAGCTGATCGACCGGCAAAACTCCACCGGATTGTTGCAGCGCCGCCGCCTGGCTTGGATATGGCCCGCTCATGACTTGCTTAATCTCAAGCATGGCGGTGTTCTGCATAATGTCTTTCACGCGGCCGGGATCGTCAATACCGGGCAACTGCACCAGAATCTGGTACGCGCCGAGACCGTGCTCCTGAATCGTTGGCTCACTCACGCCGAGCTGGTCAATGCGGTTGCGAATCGTTGAGATGGCCTGCGTGACCGTCCGGCTTTTCAAGTCACTCAGATTGGAAGGCTTCATCGACAGCGTCCAGTTGTTGTCCGCTCCGCTGGCGATGTCGTACTCCGGCAAGCGGTCCTGCACAATATTGCGCAGGTTGCTGCGCGCATCTGGCGGAATTCCCTTCAGCACGATGTGATCGGGATTGTTCTGCGGGTCAGGCTGGACAATGTCGGTGTACTGAATCTTTTGGGTGCGGAACTGGTCTTTCAGGACTTCGATCGCGTTCTGCGCATCGACGTTGACCGCATCATTGACCTGCACCTGTAGAATCAGGTGCGTGCCACCCTTCAGATCGAGGCCGAGGTGGATGTGATCGGTCAAGGCGGTAAGCAACCCATCGCCGGACATGCTCTTTGGAATTCCAAAGATGCCGTACAGGCAAAAGATCATGAAGCCCAAGATCGCTACCAGCTTCCAGAGAAGATTCTTGTTCATAAAATCAGTCCCGAGTTCTGAGTCTTGAGTCCCGAGCTCTAGTCCCGACGGTGCGAGCCTTCTACTCGCGACTCGGGACTCGCAACTCAGGACTATTTTTTCGGTTCTTCGTCGATCGTGCTCACCTGCGTCACCGAGGCCTTGGTCACTTCCACAACCAGGTTGTTCGGTGGAACGCGGAGGTGGATGGCATCATCCTTCAATGCCATAATCGTACCCCGCAGGCCGCCGCTGGTGGTGACTTTGTCGCCCGTCTTGAGTTGGTCCAGCATGCCCTGCCATTTCTTCTGGCGGCGTTGCTGGGAATAGAACATATAGAAAATCAGGAGAACGAGCGGCAGAAACATCACCATGCCACCTAGTGCTCCTCCGCCGGGTAATTGCAAAATTAGAGATAACGGCATATCAATCAGGCTCGAAACGCACCTACACGAAAAACTGCTCGCGCCCACTAGCGCCGCGTCGTCTTTATGTCACCGCGGGGTTTGGATCGGACTTCGGCCGGGTTAAGGCCTCAGGCTTGAATCCGGGGAGGTTTTCCCATTGAGCCTACGATTTCGATCGAGACCAGATATCAGATAGAAAACGGGACTCTTCCCCAAGTGAAATAGCATGCCGGACTCGCCGCATAGTGTCAAGGTAGAAGCTCAGGTTGTGAACAGAATTCAAGACCTGAGCCAATACTTCGTTAGATGCATAAAGATGCCGTAAATAGGCCCGGGAGTACCGGCGGCACACCCGGCACGCGCAATTCGGATCGAGCGGACCTTGATCTTGCGCAAAACGGGCCTGCTTGATTGAGAGTTTGCCCTCGGACGTGAAAAGTAGGCCATGCCGGGCGGCACGGGTCGGCAGCACGCAGTCCATCATGTCGACGCCCAGACTGGCGTATTCGACGATCTCTTCCGGCGTGCCCACTCCCATCAGGTAGCGTGGCATGTCTTTAGGGAGATGCTCCAGAGTGGATTCGACGATCTCACGGGTCAATTCACGGGGTTCGCCGACGCTGAGCCCTCCTATGGCATAGCCTGGGAAGCCGATTTCGATAGTGCGTTCGGCGGACTCTTTACGGAGGCTCCGGTCCATCCCGCCCTGCAGGATGCCGAAGAGGGACTGGGTGGCACTTGTTCCTTCGAAGTTTCGAGTTTCAGGTTTCGAGCTTCGGGGGTTACCGCCAGAAACTTGAAACTCGAAACTCGAAACCGCATTCCAAGGCACTTCTTGCTTATGATCTTCAAAATACTTCTTGCTCCGCGCTGCCCAGCGCGCCGTTAATTCCATCGACTCTCGCACACGGGCTTGATCGGCTGGGTACTCGGTGCACTCGTCGAACGCCATGATGATGTCGGCGCCGAGCCCGATCTGGGCCTCCATTGCACTTTCGGGGCTGAAGAAGTGGGAAGAACCGTCAAGATGCGAGCGGAAGGTCACTCCTTCTTCATTGAGCTTCCGCAACTCGCTGAGGCTGAAGACCTGGAATCCACCAGAGTCGGTGAGGATCGCCCGGTTCCACGACATGAATCCATGGAGGCCGCCCATGCGCCTCACGGTGTCGACCCCGGGCCGCAAGTAAAGGTGATAGGTGTTCCCTAGGATGATCTGGGCGCCGAGATCTTCAAGGATGTCTTGTGATACCGCTTTCACCGATGCCACAGTGCCGACCGGCATGAACACAGGCGTTTCGATCTCGGCGTGCGGAGTGAGAAGGTGTCCTCGGCGCGCGGTGCCGACAGTCTTTTCTATTTGGAAAGATAAAGACATTCAGTGGGATTGTAGCAACCGAGAAAGTTCTAGATCCTGATAGTGCTCTATGTTCCGCGGTGCAAGCGGCTTGAATTCTGCAACCTGGAAGTCTTCTATTATTCTGCAATCGTCACGATTTCTCCGTGAACGGTTCCATTCTTGATCGTCAACTTTCCAACGCAGATCGGCAGTTTGAATCTTCTTGGTCCAGCGCTGCCGGGATTGAAGTAGAGCACTCCGCCACGAACCTCCTGCTTGGGATTGTGACTGTGCCCCGAGACCACGACCTTGAATCCGGCCGCTTCGGGCTTCAGATCCAACTGTGCCAGATCGTGCAGGATGTAAATCGACACACCGCCGGCCTCGACAACTTCGGTCTCCGGCAGTTTGCGAGCCCAGGCACCTTTATCAATGTTTCCGCGAATCGCGGTGAGCCGCGCGAGAGTTGAAAGCTGATCGAGAATGGTTGGCTCGCCGACATCACCAGCGTGAATGATGTGGTCCGAGCCGCGTAGCGCCACAACGGCTTCCGGCCGAAGCAGACCGTGGGTGTCGGAGATGACGCCGATAAGGATGGAAGTCCTCAGTTGTTTCGCTTCTTGCCCATCAGTTGATTCATTTCGGCATGGGGCGGGGCGCCGCTCATGTTGGAATAGGTGCCTTCGGCCTTTACCTCCTGCCCGAGGCGACGAAGTGTCCCCAGAGCCGCTCTCATCGGTCCCGAACCCAGACTGATTCTCTTTACACCCAGGGCAGTCAATTGGGCGATTGACGGAGAACCGGGCACAGCGAGAATGTTCAGCGGACACCGAAGGTCAGAAACGATTCGGCCAATCGTCTTTGCGTCGAGAAGGCCGGGAACAAAGACACAATCGGCTCCAGCATCACGATAGCCCTGAAGCCGCTTTACGGCCTCATCATAGCGTTTCGCCGGATCTCCAACCTGCAACAGGTAAACATCGGTCCGGGCGTTCAATACCAGCGGCACGGACACTTCTGCTGCACATTCGCGGATGGCATGGATTCTTTCTACCTGAAGCTCGAGGTCAACCAGTGGTCGTTCGGAGCGCCCCGTCGCGTCTTCAAAGTTCATCCCGACAGCTCCGGCCGTGATCACACTGCGCGCAGTTTGCGCGGCATGTTCCGGGCCATCTCCGTATCCGGCTTCGGCGTCGGCTGTGACAGGTACATTCACCGCCTGCACAATCTCGGCAACGGCCGCCATCATTCGCTCGGCAGAAATCTTCTGTCCGTCGGGGAGACCCTTTGAGAATGCGATGCCAGCACTCGTAGTGGCGATGGCTGGGAATCCCAGGTCTTCGACGATGCGCGCACTCCCAGCGTCCCAAGCGTTCACCAATACCAGTGGCTCGGGACCGGAATGCAACGCGCGAAGAGCGTCCGCTTTCTTTTTCTGTTCATCACTCACAGTCCGCACGTCACTTACCCCTGCCCTGCATTCTTTCCAAGAACTTGCCAACGCTAACCACGGCGCGGCCAACGGTACCTCTCCCGATCTCCTGTACATCATCATGCGCTGTGACGCGGACCGTGTAGAAGCGTCCATCAAAGGACTCGAGCACGGCCTCCGCTTGGATGTGCGAACCCATGCCGCTGGCTGCTCGATGTTCGATGTTGATCGACGTGCCGACGGTGATCTCGTCACCTTCACAATAAGGCTGCAAAGCGCGAAAGGCCGCAGTCTCCATAAGACGGATCATATCGGGAGTCGAGTAGACGGGCGGCAATTCAGGATGATACGAAGTCAGCGTGTGCTTGAACTCCACGGTTTCGGAGGCCTCGCCGCGGGCACCGATTGGGATGTCTTTCGCCAAGCTTTTCTCCAAAAACAAAATGAGCCAACGATTCTATCGAATCATTGGCTCACACTTGGGAACAACAGCGGCTACGCAATCGCCGTTGCATTGCGGCGCGCATCGATTCCGTCCAGCGCTTGCCAGAGCACCTTGGCTGCGTTCTCGGCAGCGTCCAACGCAGATGCAACAGTTTCTGGATGAGCTTCGATACGTTTTTCGAGTTGCTTGCGCCATACCTTCGAATGGTAGACATCAGCAGTCGAGTGCAGAGCGAAATAGCCACAGGTCTTGTCGTCGGCACCGTACATATCGCGGAGACCGCGCTCCTTTTCGCCGGCGATCTTCGGAACCTGCGACTCATATGCATAGAAAGCGGCCAGGGCTTCTTCGAGGGTGCCCTCGCTGGCCACCTGATGAAAGTGACGAATTAACTGCCGGATTTCGGGCACGGGGCTATGCCACTCGAGATTACGCGTCGATCCCATGCCTTCGGCGAAGTCGAGCCAAAGGTCGGAATGTGGCGCCGCTTCCTTACCTTGCCCGTCCGAACCTTTCTCGTCACACATATTCGCCAGCACGGCGCGGCGAAGTTCGCCGTCCTCAAGACGAAGCCCGAGGGCAGCGAGATAAGAGGGAAATGCTTCTACGTGGTGATAATAGTCCTGGGCGTATTCACGGAGATCTTCACGCGCGAGTCGTCCGGCGGACCAGGCTTTGTAAAAGGGATGGCAGAGCAGGTCAAATTTGGCGATGCGGGTATCCAGTTGCTGGAAAAACTCGGCGGTCGTCATACACTCCTCGTAAGGCTGGGAGCCTGCCAACCCACTATACGGGCGAGAAGCATGATCGGCAAGTGATTCAGGTCACCGGTTCTATGTAAGTTGTTAGAATGAATGCAGAAGTGGGGAGTCAGCCAGAGCCGTGAGCCAGGTTTCAACGTTTCAAGGTTTCAAAGTGAAAACCGTGCGAGTTTCAGTGAGCTTTAACTTTGAAACTCTGAAACCTTGAAACTTTGAAACCTTTCTTTTAAATGCCCTTTACAGAACAATTCGACGTCGTAGTAGTCGGCGCAGGCCATGCGGGATGCGAGGCTGCGATGGCGGCTGCCCGGATGGGCTTGAAGACTGCGCTCTACACCTTGAACGTCGACTTGATCGCGCAGATGTCGTGCAATCCTGCGGTCGGCGGAATCGCCAAGGGACACCTCGTCCGGGAAGTCGATGCGCTCGGCGGCATCATGGGCGAGATAACGGACGCGGTAGGCATCCAATTCCGGCTGCTGAACACGTCGCGTGGACCGGCGGTGTGGTCGCCGCGCGCGCAATGCGACAAGCAAGCGTACAGACTGAAGATGCGCGAGGTACTCGAGGCGCAATCCAATCTCAAGATTAAGCAGGCGGAAGTCGCGGCTTTAATCGTGGAACCGGCTCCCGGCTCTCGGCTTTCGGCTTCCGAGGACTCCGCTGCTGAGCAGTCAGCGCTCAGTGCTCAACTTGATGAGTCGCCGGAAGCCGAACGCCGGGTTCTCGGCATCAAGTTGCGAGATGGCCGCACTGTCGGTGCCCAGGCTGTCATTATCACAACCGGCACTTTCCTTAACGG